>ERZ773229.1376-NODE-1376-length-16955-cov-2.664793_pt1 | contig 16955 bp, 14 predicted proteins | sample MGYA00580992_ERZ773229 | MGnify/ENA primary metagenome ERZ773229 (study PRJEB29015, sample SAMEA2737795) | human gut metagenome | biome: human gut; feature: human-associated habitat; material: faeces | place: China | collected 2012 ... | reverse complement strand
CATGCCTCGGAAATGAACGGTTTTGCCCTCGTATTCCTCGTAGCCGGGGCCGATGTAGGCGATCTCAATGTCGCGAAAATCAAAACCCAGCAGCAGGATGGAAGCCCGCACCAGCAAGCGGAGTTTCAGCCGGTTCAGGGGTTTGCACCGTTCTTCCTCGCTCATGCCCTGGTACCATGCCGGCAGAATGACCGTGATGACGGACACGCCTTTGGTTTCGTGGTAAATATCGAACTGAACCTGAACGCCCTCTCGCCGCATCCGTTGGATGATGGCCATAGCTTTTGGCCTATCGGAAAAGGTGTTGCGACCGACGAAAATAAAATGGGAATACTGCAGCTTGAGATTCGTGCCTTTGGCAATGTGCTCCAGCTCGTCCAGCGCCCTCAGCAGATGAGAACGGCCCAGCAGCTGGGGATAGGCCATCGAGACCTTGGACTCCGCCCGGGGGTGTACGGTCAGGGGCCGGTCGTATTTCACGCACAGCGCGGCGACTTTTTTCAGTTCTTCTTCATCGGCGTAAAGACCGGGCGAGTACATCAGCCCCAGCGATATGCCCGCCGCGCCCTGTTTCAAGTTTTCTTCCAGAATGGCCAGCATCTGTTGCTCTTCTTCCGGGGTCAGTTTGCGGTTTTCACCGCCCGCAACGCTGGCCCGGGCGCTGCAATGGCCGGCCAGCACCGCGATATTGCAGGGCATGTTTCCATCGACGGCTTCAAACAGGCTTTTGGCATCCGGGTAAACGCCGGTGGTCTGTCCCCGGTAGCCGAACAGCCCGCCGCCTATCTGGTCGGTATAGGGCGTTTCTTTTTCAAAACCGATGGCGGACAGGCCGCAGTTGCCTGTGACAAACGAACTAATGCCCTGCCGGATGAACGGTTCGAAGCAGGGCAGGCAGTTTGGACGGATGGCGAACCAGTCGTTATGGGAATGACTGTCGATAAAGCCGGGGGCAACGGATTTTCCTTGCAGGTCATAGATTTTGTCCGCTGCAGCGTCGATCCGGGGCGCAACGCGGGCGATGCGGTCATCTTTCAGCAGCAGGTCGCCCTGAAAGGGCGGAGCGGCAGTCCCGTCGTAGATTTTGGCATTTTTCAACAGAATGGTCATAGGATTCCTCGCTTTCCGATGTAGGGTTGGATAAGTGCAGAATAACGACCTTATTATACGTTATTTTTTCAAAAATACCAATTTTTGATTTTTCCTCGGAAGAGAGCGAAACTTTCCCCCTCTCCCAAGCGTCCTATAGGGTGAAAGCGCTTATCCCATGCGCCCGGCGGAAAAACGGCGGGCCGAAAGGAAATATGCTACAAATGAAACGGCTTCTGTCATTGCTGCTGACGGCAATGCTTGTGTTTTTGGTGCCCTTTTCTGCCTTGGCGGAGGAGCAGCTGTTTCGGCTGACGGTGATGGCTGCGGGAGAAAGCGACTGTATGCTGCTGGAATCGGGTGGCGAAGCCATGCTGGTGGACGGCGGCAGCAACAAGTACCGCGAACGGCTGGTGAAAATGCTGGAAAGCCGGGGACTGACCCAACTCAAGTATCTATATAATTCCCATCCCCATGACGACCACATCGACGGCCTGTACCGGGCGATGCTGCAGGGGATCACCGCCGAAGCGTTTTTAACGCCCTTTGGGCCGGGACTGCCCAGCGAGCTGCACAGCCGCACTTTGAAAACGGCCAAGCGGCGGGCAATTCCCGTGCGGGTGCTGGAAAACGGCGAGAGCTTTTCACTGGGCAGCGCCAGGCTGACCCTGCTGCGCTGGATGGCGGGATGCACTCTCAACGACCAGAGTGGAATGCTCCGGGTAGAGGTGGGGGAGACGGCGCTGCTTTTGTGCGCCGATGTGACCGGCAAGGCACAGAAAGCACTGCTCCGCAGCCTTCCGCCGGAACTTTTGCGGGCGGATGTGGTCAAAGCGCCCCATCATGGCCTGACGCCTTTTGTCAGCGAATTTCTGGACGCGGTGGAGCCGCAGATGATCGTTGTCACCAATACGCCGCGTCGCGCGCCCAAGCTGGCCGGTCAGGCGAAGCATCGGCAGCTGCCCCTGTATTTCAGCGGAGCCCAAACGCTGGTGCTGGAAACGGACGGCGTGAATTGGACGGTTCGGGAGGAAAAACCATGAGTGGAAAACGAATGAGCTGGCTCCTTTGCGCGGCATTTTTACTGGCGCTGATGGTTCTGCCCGCCCTGGCAGAGACGGACGAGATCGTACTGACCTTCGGCGGGGACTGCGTGCTGGGCACCCGGGAACAATGGAAAAAGAAGAAAAACACCTTTGACACCGTCGTTGCCGATCAGGGCATGGAGTGGTGCTTTGAAAAGATTCGGGAGCCATTCGAAACGGACGATCTTTCCACCGTCAATCTGGAAGTGGTGCTGCAGAAGGGCAGCAAGGGGCACGAACGGAGCAAGCAGTTCACCTTCCGGGGCGACCCGTCCTACACGGAAATCCTGTCCGCCGCGTCCATCGAGCATGTGAATCTGGCCAACAATCACTATATCGACTTCGGCAGACCGGGACGGGCCAGCACGGTGGCGGCGCTGGAGGCGGGCGGCATTTCCTACAGCGGCTACACCTATCGTTATGTGACGGAGATCCGCGGCCACAAGATTGGTTTCGGCGGCTGCCGGGAGACGGTCTGGCGGCAGAAGCCGGAGATCATGCGGGAGGACCTGCAGGCCCTGCGGGAGGAAGGCTGCGAGGTGATCGTCTACTCCTGCCACTGGGGCAAAGAATACGCCGCCCGGCATAACGAGCGGCAGGAAAAAATGGCCCGGGAGGCGATCGACGGCGGGGCCGATCTGGTGATCGGGACTCACCCTCATGTGGTGCAGGGCGTCGACGCGCAGGACGGCGCGGTGATTGTCTATAGTCTGGGCAATCTGGTGTTTGGCGGCACCCACAAAATGAAAACCTTCGACGGTCTGCTGGTTCAGGCGGCGCTGCGGTTTGACGAGCAGGGCTACGCGGGCGTGTCGCTGCGACTGCTGCCGGTGCTGACCTCCGGCTCTGCGCCGGAAAACGACTTCCGTCCGGTATTCGCGCAGGGCGAGGACGCGGCGCGTATTTTGGGCGCCGTTCAGAAGGACAGCCCCTTCGCCGTTTCCTCCGAAATGTGGTTCCCCGCCCGCTGACCCTTGCATGGCCCTCTCAAACGTGGCATACTAATAAGGGGAGACGATGGGGCCTGTGCGGCCCCAAACCCCGCAGTTAAGGGCTTCGCCCTTAGCAATCCCGACATTGACCGTGCTATGCACGGTCAAAAATGGGTCAAGGGCATAGCCCTTGGCAGGGTGCAGGGGCGGCAGCCCATGCAGCAGCGTTGAAACGGAGGAAAGAAACAATGAAAGTGATGCTTTTGAACGGAAGCCCCCACGAAAAGGGCTGTACGTATACCGCGCTGGAAGAAGTGCAGCGGGAATTGAAAAAGTGCGGCGTGGATTCGGAGATTCTCCACGTGGGTCACGAGGACATCCATGGCTGTATCGGCTGCGGCTATTGCGGCCGGGAGGGACGCTGCGTGTTCGACGACGCGGTGGACCGTATCGGCGCAAGGCTGGATGAGTTCGACGGCTATGTGTTCGGTACGCCGGTGTACTACGCGGGCATTTCCGGCCAGCTGAAATCCTTTATGGACCGGCTGTTCTACGCCTATAAGAACCATATGCAGTATAAGCCCGCGGCGGCGGTGGTCAGCGCCCGCCGGGGCGGCTGCGTGTCCACCTTCGATGATATCAACCGCTTCTTCACCATTTCCTGTATGCCTGTGGTGCCTTCCCAGTACTGGAATCAGGTGCACGGCGCAAAGCCCGAGGACGTGCGGAAGGACGAAGAAGGCCTGCAGATCATGCGCACGCTGGCCCAGAATATGGCGTGGATGCTGAAGCTGATCGAACTGGGAAAGAAAAACGGCCTGCCCCATCCGGAGCGAGAGCCGTTTATGAGAACCAATTTTATTCGATAACGTCCGGCAGTTCGCCGCCGTGGCGAATGATGGCGCGCCATACGTCCAATACGTGGTCGCATTTGCGGATGCCCGGCTTCCAAAGCCCGGCGTCCGCTTTTGCCATCAGGAAGGGATGACCGACCTCGGCCAGCATACTTTCGTCGTTGTAGTTGTCGCCGAACGCAGCGGCCTCCGCCGGGGAAATGTTCAGCGTCCGCATCAGGTCTTTCAGCCCCATGCCCTTGTTGGACAGGTTGAAATCGCACCATTCCTCGCCGGAGCGGGCCACGTTCACCGCAGAGCCCCATTTCGACTGCAGCTTGTCCATGAAGGGGTCGATGGTGCCGGGATGATAGGCCGCCAGCTTGATGAAATCATCGTCGATCTGGGAAAAATCGTCCACGATGGTCATGGTGTTGCGCAGGGTGTAAACCATACCGTCGCAGAAGGGCCGGTCGCTGGCCAGCGTATAGCAGCAGCGCACGCCGCTTAAAAGAATACTCAATCCAAGCCCTTGCAGGGTCTGGGTAATGCCCAGCGCAGCGGCGCGATCCATGGGGTGGATGCTGACGATCTCTCGGCCCACCGCGTTCAGGCCGCCGTTTTCGCACACGAAGCCCATTTCCCGGGCGATGGGCTGAAACTTCCGGCGCAGATTGTCATACTGCCGCCCACTGGCCGCCACCAGCAGAATGCCGAGCTTTTTCAGATCCTCCGCCACGTCGTAAAAGCCCTCCGGCAGCGCGCCGCCTTTTTCCAGCAGCGTTCCGTCCAAATCTGTCGCGATGAGTCGAATCATAGCAGCCTCCCGTTTTTTGCGTATTCAAACGAAAGGGATTATACCAGAAAACGCGGGGCTTTGTCACCCCTTTCCCGGCCGTTTGTTCTTTCGCTGCACTTTGCTTGCAAAGCGGGAAAGCACCTCTTACAATAGGGAGGAAAGAAAACGCCCGCTCGGGGGCTCGGTTTCGGAGGAAAGGATTTTTCAATGACGAAAGCAAAGATTGCCATGAAAACGCCGCTGGTGGAGATGGACGGCGATGAAATGACCCGGATCCTCTGGCAGATGATCAAAGAAAAGCTGATTCTGCCCTATGTGGATCTGAAAACGGAATATTACGACCTGGGCCTGAAGCATCGGGATGAGACCGACGATCGGGTGACGGCGGACAGCGCCAACGCGGCCCTGCGGCTGGGCGTGGCCGTCAAGTGCGCCACCATTACGCCCAACGCCCAGCGGGTGGAGGAATACGGCCTGAAAAAGATGTGGAAAAGCCCCAACGGCACCATCCGCGCCATGATGGACGGTACCGTGTTCCGCACGCCCATTCTGGTGCCGGGTATTTCGCCCTGCGTCCGCAACTGGAAAAAGCCCATCACCATCGCCCGTCATGCCTACGGCGACGTGTACAAGAACACGGAGATCCGCGTGCCCGGCCCGGGCAAGGCCGAGCTGTGCTTCACGGACGAGGACGGCCGTGAGACCCGGGAGACCATCATGGATTTCGGCGGCAGCGGCATCATTCAGGGCATCCATAACACGGATAAGAGCATTCTTTCCTTTGCCCACAGCTGCTTCCGCCGGGCGCTGGATATGAAGCAGGATCTCTGGTTCTCCGCCAAGGACACCATTTCCAAGACCTACGACCACCGCTTCAAGGATATTTTTGCGGAGGTGTACGAGGCAGACTATAAGCGCGCCTTTGAGGAGGCGGGCATTACCTACTTCTATACGCTGATCGACGACGCAGTGGCGCGGGTCATCCGCAGCGAGGGCGGCTTCATCTGGGCGCTGAAGAACTACGACGGCGACGTGATGAGCGATATGCTGGCCACGGCCTTCGGCAGTCTGGCTATGATGACCAGTGTGCTGGTAGCGCCCACCGGGCAGTATGAGTATGAGGCGGCTCACGGCACCGTGACCCGGCATTATTACCGCTATCTGAAGGGCGAGGACACCAGCACCAACCCGGTGGCGACCATCTTCGCGTGGACGGGCGCACTGCGCAAGCGGGGTGAGCTGGACGGAACACCCGACCTGTGCGCCTTTGCCGACCGGCTGGATAAAGCCACGCTGGACACCATCGCAGGCGGTCAGATGACCGGCGATCTGGCCCGCCTGTACGAGGGCGAAGCCCAGACGCTGACCAGTGCCCAGTTTATGGACGCGATCGCGGCGAGAATGTAAAACAACAGACAAAAGCCCGCTCCGATCTCGGGGCGGGCTTTGCTGTGTTGCTCTTATTCCTTCACCGTCAGAACACTGACGCCGTCGGGGATGACCACCACACTGGCCTGTTTGCCCTTGAGACGATAGGCGATCTCCAGCGCTTCGTCCGGGGTGGAGGCGGGGATCATATTGGCTTTGCGCACTTCGTCGTGGTTCAGGAAGGTGGTGACCAGAATGACCGGGTGCTTCCGCAGCACGCGGACGCAGACCTGCGTACACCACTGCTCCGGGATGGTCTTCTCCGGCGGGATAGAGGACAGATAGCGGTCGATCTCGTCCGGTGTGCCCTGCTGGATCAGCTGGCCGAAATGCGCGCCGCCCATGCCGTCGCAGCAGCTGCAGCACATGATGATCACGCCGTCCTCACCCGCACAGGCTTCCGCCGTGGCCATGGCCTTGGGACTCTGGTACAGGTTTTGATCCAGTGGGTAGCCGCCGTTGCTGGTGACCACGATGTCCCCCGTGACCACCGGGCACTGAGACCACTGGCGGATGAACGCCACCCCGGCTTCGTGGGCCTGTTCCAGATCGCCCGCCCACGCCGCCACGATCTTCTTTTCGCCGTCCAGCGCCACGTTGAAGATGAACTGTACGTTGACCGCCTTGGCCGCGCAGAGCATATCCGCGTGAATGGGATTGTCCTTCAGCATCCCCGAGTTGGAGCGAGGGTGGGACACGGCCTTGTAGCTGTGGTTTTCGTTGACCGTCCGTTCGGAACAGATGCCGGGCAGGATGCTCTTGCGTCCCCCGGAAAAACCGGCGAAGAAATGGGGCTCCACAAAGCCTTCCGTCACCAGCAGGTCGCATTCGGCGGCCAGCCGGTTCACCTGAAACACCGCGCCGGAGGGCAGAGTACACAGCTCGACAAACTGCTCCGGGGCGAAGGCGTTGTTGATGGCGATCTTCTCATGATCGACGATCTCGTCGCCGAACATGCGGCGCTGTTCCTCCTCCGTGGTGGGACGGTGCAGGCCGGTGGCGATGAGAATGGTAATGTCCGCGTCGGGATTGCCCGAGCGAATTTCCTTCAGCAGCAGGGGCAGGGTGATCTTGCTGGGCACGGCCCGGGTATGGTCGCTGGTAACGATGACGATGTTCCGTTTGCCTTCCGCCAGCGTCCGCAGACGGGGCGAGTCGACGGGATGCTCCAGCGCGTCCAGCACCAGCTGTTCCTGACTTTTTTCGGCATGAAAGCCGTGCATTTTGGCCGTCAGCACGGCCTTGAGGTTTTCCTCCTCCACATGAAGATCCAGTGTGGAGGTATAGTAGGGGATAGGGATCGTCCGTTGCATGGGCGCGGCCTCCTGTGCCTGTTTTTAGGGGAACTTTTTTTCTATGTGCCATGATACCAAAGAAGGCCGGAGAATGTCAATACAGAGGAAAACGGCGCTATTTGGGTGGCTTCGGGTGGAAAAAACTCCGAGGACTGGGAGCTTTGGAACTTGACAGCCCTTAGAACAAGTTTTTTGATTTTGTCAAGTCACAACTATGCGCGATTGCGCATAGTTTTTGAGCCGTGAAAGAAGGCCAAAAAGGAGGAAAACCGCCCGGAAAACGCATCGCAAAAAAGACGAAAATCGTTGAAAATAAAGAGAATAATGTGCTTTATAACAAATGAAATAATAATATAAATCTACAACCATTCAATCTGAATAAGTGAGAAATTCAATGAAAAATGTCAAAAAAATTAGCCGATTCAGGTGTGAAATCGGCTAATTTTTATGTATGCGGATAGAAGCGAAAACTGAAACGAAAATACGTAAATATAGTCGCTGTGCTAAGAAGCTGCTAAGACGATATTCTACTGGAAATGGAAAGAATAGTCTGTACAACGTTTTCTTCTGCTGTACATGAAAATTCTAAATTATAATTTATAGAATTTATGTAGACTTTTGGCAAAAACCATGATATACTAACTGCGTCCAGTCAGGAGGCGTGTCGAGACGTCTGCGGAATGGGAATCCTTCGCAAATTCATTTCCAGGCAAAATCCGAATGGCAACAGCTCTGCTTCCCCCGATTGGGAGAGGGCTGGTATGTGTATGCGTTTTCGATGCGCCACTGCGAATCTTCGCTTCTGCGTTCTTCCCGTATGAAGGAAAGGACGCAGTCCGGCGGCTGTTTGAGTACCAGGCGAACAGCTGCGGGGGACTTTCTGAGTCCGCGGAGGTTCGCAGTCTATCCGAATTTCCAGAGGAGGAAGAGGTATGAAAATGAACAAGCTGCTGGCCCTGACGCTGGGATTGGCCCTCGGGCTGATGATCTGCGCCTTCGCCTGTGCGCAGGAAGGGGAAAGTGTTGGGCTTTCCGCTATTCCTGAGATCCCCGCGGAGCTGATCGCCGAGATCCCCGCGGCTTATGTGGAGGAACCGTCCGCAGAGCCTGCGCAGACTCCCTCGATTCCCGTGGTGCTGCCCGCGGTGGAGAACAGCCAGGAGTTTGTGCCACCCTGTCCTCCAACTACGCGTATATCAGCGGCGGCACCCGCCTGTATAAGACCGCCGCGAAGGACAAGCTGCTGGGCACCTTCGCCGGGACGAACCCCGTCCGGGTGATCTGGCAGAAGGACTATTATAATGAAACGGGAGACGTCGAGTACTCTCTCTATCAGGCCGTCTTCTATGCCAACGGTCAACGGGTGGAGGGCTATTTCTATGCGTCCGCGCTGGGCTTCCTGACCCTGAGGGACGAGGCCGAGCTGCTGGACGGCTCCGACGAGCTGAAAATTCTGACGGCGGACTTCGAATTTGCGGCGGATGAAACGCCCGCGCCGGACTATCCCTGCACCAACACCAACGCGGTGAACCTGCGCAAGGGCCCCGCCAGGAGCGAGGAAAAGCTGGCTCAGCTGGCCGATGGCACGCACGTGGACGTGATCGAAGCCGTGACCAACGCTGCGGGCGAGGTCTGGCTGAAGGTGACGGCCGGCGGCAAGACCGGCTATGTGATGGCGGGTCTGGTGGACGGATATAGCGCTCCCGCTGGGGAGGACAAGCAGGAGACGGAGGAGCCGGTACAGGAAGAACGCCAGATTCGGGTGTCTGCTTCTTACGATACGGACGAACTCCAGCTGGGCAGCCGCATTACGCTTACGGCAAAGCTGGAGGGATATGACGGCCAGAGCTATACTTGCTGCTGGCAGTATGCCGCCGCCGATAAAGAGGGAAATATCATCGGAGAGTGGCAAAACGCGCAAAGCAGTGCGCTGTCCTATTCCTACACGCTCAGCGAAGAAAATCTGCTTACCGCATGGAGAATGTGCGTAACCATCAGCGAATGATCTTTTCGCTATGTGACTGAAAAAAGCATATCGGCAGACAGGGAGGAGAAACCATCATGAAAAACGGCTTTCAGAAGCTTACTGCGATTTTCATGACCGTCCTCATGTTCCTTGCGGTCATTCCCGTAAGCGCATGGGGAGCGGAACAATATTCCAACAGCGTGGTCCCGGGCATCAGCGTGCTGAGCATTTTGCCGGGAGACACCAACACGATCACGTATATTTTCCAGAAAAAGAACGGCGAGCAAACGGAGGAAATTGCCCGGCAGATCGTGAAGAAGGGCGATACCCTTCTGGAGCCTGAAGTCAAAACGGGCGAAAATGAAAAGTTCACCGGCTGGGATCCTGCCGTCACGTTTGGAACGGTCGGAGAAATCACAGAGACCAAAACGATCACGGTAACGGCGAAGATCGAAAAGGTTTACTATATCTTCTTCAAGGATAACACGGGCCGTGTCGTAGCTACGAAGGAGTGCACGGACGGCCAGACGGTCAGCGATTTCAGCGACGTGACCTTCCCGGTCGGCCCGGATGAAAGCATTACCGGCTGGTACTTCGATGCAGATAAAACGCAAAAAGCGGACTCTGTGACCATTAGCGGCCAAAACGTTACGCTCTATGCCAAGGTCGAAAAGGGCTACTGGATCACTTTCGACGCAAACGGCGGCTCTTATACCGCGCCTGTGTTCTATTCCAATGGCACGGTGGCTGCCAAGCCTGCGACGGATCCCACGCTGCCGGGTTATTCCTTTGATGGGTGGTATTTGGATAAGGACTGCACGAACCCGGCAAATTTTTCCGAGATCACCACCTCTACGACGGTATATGCCGGCTGGAAAGCTGCTGATACCACTTATACGGTTATCCATTGGCAGGAAAATGCTGATGATAACGGCTACTCCTATGTGGCCAGTGACGAAAAGCAGCTAGGTGCAAGCGGAGCACAAACTGCTGCAAGAGCTAAGTCTTATCCGGGATTTACTGCACAGACGATTACGCAGGAGACGATCGCGGGCGACGGTTCTACCATCGTTAATGTGTATTATAAGCGAAATGTATATGACATAAAGTTCTATGAGGAGAAATGGAGCGGGCCATTTGGTAGTGATTGGAGCGAAATTACAAGCAAACGCATTACCGCAAAATATGGGGCAAATATTAGAGATAAGTGGCCGGGTGGCACATGGAAAGTCTCAAAAAATGGGTCGGTTGCTCAATCTAATATTGATGTAATGCCACTGGGAGGCGCTAATTTTTACGAAAAAAAGCAGGGAAATGGAAAAGCCTATTATTATCTGGAAGACCTGAATGGAAATTATGTACTGGATCACACGGATACTGGCGCTTCAACCAGCTCTACTGTTACAAAAGAAGATCGTTATGATATCACAGGATTTACTTGTGATATAGTCAGAAGCCCTAGAGATGGAAGTAATTATAATGGAGCAAACTTCTATTACACCCGCAATAGCTACAATGTAGTTTACGTCAGTAATGGCCAAACAGTGAATACAGCTTCCTATAAATACGAAGCTGACATCAGCAACGCTGGCAGCTATGTTCCCACGACTGCGCCGGTCGGAAAAGAAGACTACGTGTTTGACACCTGGTATGCCGACCCGACGGGGCAAACGGAATATAAGTTTGACGGCAAGACCATGCCCGCCCAGAACATCACCGTCTATGCCAAGTGGGTACCCCCGACCTACACCGTGACGCTCTACGATCATGACGGCAACCAAGTCTACGCGCTTACGATAGCCAAGGGTGCAAAGGTTGACGAAAGCCAGATGCCGGTGATTACGCTGGATGAGGGAGAAACCTTCCTCGGATGGACGCTGAAAGACGGCACGCCTTTCAACCTTGATACCGAGATCAATCGGGACTACGAACTGCATGCCCGTGTCGGCAGCCAAAAGGGGTATAGGGTTCAATACAAGGGAGGCGAAGACACCAGCGGCGATGCCCCGATAGATGACACAAAGTACGCCGAGGGCTCTTACGCGGATGTAAAGCTGCCCGGTGATCTGGCTAAGGCTGACAAGGTATTCCTTGGCTGGGCAGAAGCGACTGACCCCACTAAGATTTACCAGCCCGGAGACAAGCTGCCCATTGAGGCGGGTAAGGCTGTGGACGGCGTTATTACCCTCTACGCCGTCTGGGGAGACAAGCCCGTCCAAACGAAGCTGACCTACAAAGCCAACTTTGAGGGGGCAGAGCATGCCGAGAAGGTTTATGAGCTGGAAAACAATGCAACCGAGACGATCAAGAGCTATGGCGATACCGGGTTGTCGCCCCGCTCCGGCTATGAGTTCCTCGGATGGTCGGAAGATCCGACTGCAACGGAAGCGACCTATAAGGCTGGCGATCAGATTATCGTCGATGATGAGACTGACGCGACAGCCAAGAACATTCTGTACGCCATTTGGAAGCAAAGCGTAACGAGTGTGAAGGTTGCAAAGCAGGTAACCGGCAACTTCGGCGATAAGACCAGGGAGTTCAAGTTTGAGATTACCTTTACGGATGCAAACGGTAAGGCTTTGCGTCTGGTACAAACCGATAAAGCACCTACTTACAGCATCACTTCTGACACTACTGTTGGCGGCGAAAAACTGACTGTTCTTATGAAGGACAAAGGTGAAATCACCCTTACCAATGTGCCGATTGGTGGTACGTTGGTCGTGACGGAGATTGAAGCATCGGGTTATCAAACCAGCTATAAGATTGGTGAAACAGAGTCCCAGGAGGGGAATGTGGCTCGGTACATCGTCCCCGAAAATGGCGGTACGATCACCTTCATCAATCACCGCAACGTTTCCCCCGACACCGGCGTCTTCGTTGATTCCCTGCCGTATATCCTGATTATCGCCTGCGTGGCAGGCGTAGCGGCGCTGTTCCTCATCCGCCGTCGGAAGAAACGTGAGGACTAAGGAGTAACAAAACGATGCCACCAAGGAACGGACAACAGCCCGCGCAAAAGCCCGTTCAGAGCCGGGCGCAGGGACGAAAGGAAACCATCCAGCCCTTGAACTGCGAACAGAAGCGCATCCTGCAATGGCTGCGCAAGGTGCGCTTCCGCAAGCAGCTTTTCGGCGGAATAAGCGAGCGCGACGCATGGAAAAAGATCGAGGAACTGAACGCCATGTACAATAACGCTCTCATGGCCGAACGGGCGCGCTACGACGCACTGCTGGAACGGCAGCGCTGGGAGTATGGCTATGGCTATCAGCCGTCCGACCCGGCGCAGGGGTATGAAGCCGACGGCCAGTCTGCCGGGGAGGATGGGCAGTAATGGCCGCCAAAAAGCCGCGTACCCCCGAGGAAGCCATCAAACAGCGCCGGGATCAGCTGGCCGCCAAGGCCGAAAACCGCAGTCTGCTCCTCCGCGTGGTGCTGATCGCTGTGGTGTGCTGGGGCTTCTTTCACTACCTGTTTCTGATCGCGCAGGTCAAGGGCATGGACATGTTCCCCGCCGTGAAGGACGGCGACCTGGCCATCGTGTTCCGGCTGCAGCAGGAGTACGCCAAGAACGACGTGATCGTGTACCGCACGGAAACGGGGCTCAAGTTCGGCCGCATTGTGGCCCGGGCCACGGATAACGTCACCATCGACGACAGCGGTTCCCTTACCGTGAACGGCACGACCCAGACCGGCGAAATCCTCTATCCCACCTATCCCGAGGTGGACAGCAGTCTGGCCTACCCCTATCAGGTGCCGGAAAACAGCGTGTTCGTGCTGGGCGACTACCGCACCCGCTCCACCGACAGCCGCCTGTACGGGGCCATATCGCTGGATCAGGTGGAGGGCAAGGTCATCACCATTCTAAGGCGCAGGGGCCTCTGACCCGCGCCGAACATCCACGGTATCAACCCGGCTCCACTCGCCGGGAATGATATAACTTCCCTTTCAAAATCTGAAAAACAAGGAGAGAAACAAAACCATGAAAAAGTTTGTAGCGATCCTCTTGACTTTGATGCTCGTGCTGGGCATCGGCGCGGCAGTTGCGGAGGGTGCGGAAGCGCCCACCACGTATGAAGACATGAAAACGATTACCATTACTAAGAATTATGAACTTACCAATGAGGGCACTGTGTCTCCCGCTGAAACCTTTAATTTCACCATCGCAGCCAATTCTGTTACGGACGCTGCTGAAGACGTGACCGTTGCGAATATGCCCATGCCTACTATCGGCAGTGTAACTTATGTGGATGGTGAAGCTGGTTCCGCTACCAAGAGCAAGACAGTGGAAATTAGGCTGCCTGACTATACCAGTGTTGGTATCTATACCTACATCATTAAGGAAACTGCTGGCACCACTGCTGGCGTTACCTACTACGGCAAAGATATCCTGCTGAAGGTTACTGTCATTGAACAGGGCGGCAAAATCCGTGTTGCGGCTGTTCACACCGAAGAAGGACATAGTGGCACTGGTGATAACAAAAAAGACACTTTCGCGAATACCTATGAAGCTGGCACCCTGAATGTGACCAAGACGGTTGCCGGTAACTTGGGCGATCAGAGCAAAAAGTTTGATTTCACCGTGAAATTCACTAAGCCCGATGGTAAAGATGTTAATAGCACAATTACTGCTACAGTTGCTGGTGTGGGTGCCACTAACTTCAACATTGCTTGGGATGACAAAGGTACGTATACCTATACCTTCCAATTGGCGCACGGCCAAAAGGCTTCCTTTGCCAACCTGCCCTACGGCGTGACCTACACCGTGACTGAAGCTGCGGCCGAAGGTTACACCACGAAGGTTGGGGAAACCGCGACCTCGGAGGTCAAAGGTTCCATCGACGCTGCTACGCAGACCGAGGCCTTCACCAACACCAAGACCGGCGAGATCGACACCGGCGTGACCACCGAGAATCTGCCCTACGTCCTGCTGATCGGCTTTGTGGTGCTGGCCGGCGCCGCGCTGCTCATCAAGCGCAAGGCTCATAACAACTAAGCATCCGATTGACACGCGTCCTGCCCCGGCCGGGAAAGCGGAATCCCGGCCCTGACAGGGCGCCATGAACCGGCATAAAGGAGTGGCAGGATGGGAAGGGGCTTCGTCAGATTTCTAAATGGTCTGGTCAGTCTGGCCGTGGGCCTTTCCCTCCTGATCGCCGGGGCATATGCGGGCTATTGCCTGTGGGATAATCACCAGATCTATGCCGCCGCTGAAAACGTTCAGGACGATATGATCCGGCTCAAACCCAAAACAGACGACACAGCCGAGGAACAGGGGCCGTCCTTCGCCGAGCTCCTGCGTGTCAATCAGGACGTGAAGGCGTGGCTCACCCTCGACCATACCCAGATCGACTATCCCGTCCTGCAGGGCGAGGATAACTTCGCCTATATCAACACCGACGTTTACGGAAACTTCGCGCTGGCGGGCAGCATCTTTATCGACTCCCGCTGCGACCCGTCTTTTGCCGACCCGTATACCCTGCTTCACGGCCATCATATGGAAAACAGCAGGATGTTCGGCGATCTGGATCTTTATAAGGAGCTGGACTTTTTCCGGCAATACTACACGGGAACCTTAATTATCCCCGGCTATCAGTGGCCCCTGCGGGTCTTCGCCTGCATGGTCGTCCCTTCGTCCGAGGAAAAAATTTTCAATCCTACCCTTTGGAAAAAGGATGGGATCGGCCGGCTGCTTTCCTTCGTCAAGGCCGAAGCATTGCATTACGACGCTGAAACCGTGGCCATGCTGGAGGACACCATTCAGGCCGGTGAAACGCCCCGGGTCATCGCTATGGCCACCTGCTCGTCCGAATATACGGACGCAAGAACGATAGTACTGGCGGTTTTGAACGACTACGGCCAGGAAAACAGGGAGGATGTTTGAATATGAAATCGAACCTTCGCGCCATTTTGGTCACTGTGATTGCTCTGGCGCTGTGCCTGACCGCGCTTATGCCCGCCGCCTTTGCTGAAACCGCCGACAACTCCTTCTCCGTTACCCTTCATGGCCGGGTACAGCTTCGCGGCGGATCGATCCCCAAATCGAAAATGGATCGTTTCCTGATCCGCCTGACCCCTGCCGACAAGGAATGCCCCATGCCCAAAGGCAGCTCCGATTATTTCGACGCGGAAGCCGTAGGCTATGCGCGTGAGGTGGACGTGGTGTTCCCCATCACCTTCACGAAGCTGGGCGTTTATCATTATACGATCACGCAGATCCCGAAGAACATCAACCCCAATCTGACGTATGACCGGCGCACCTATGACGTGACGGTCAGTGTTTTTAACGGCGAAAACGGGATCGAGACCGCTGTCGCCATGCGGCTGAACGGTTCAGAAGCCAAGACTGATCTGGCGTTCTTCGTCAACAAATACTCCAGTAAGCCCGGCACGCTGACCCCCACCGGCGTCAGCCAAAACTGGCCGTGGCTTGTGGCCGGATGCGCAGCGCTGCTGATTGCCGCCGCATTCGTTTTCCGTTCCCTCCGCAAGAAGGAGGGCGGCGCGCAATGAGCCGCCGTTATTCCAAAAATCGAAAAAAACAGGGGGGCGCACGTCGCGCCCTGCTTGTTTTTCTTCTGACAGTGCTGATCCTGGCCGCGCTGGTGCTGGGTACGCTGGCGCTGCTTGAACTTTACGAGCAGCATTCGCTGGACAGCTTCTACGCTTCCCTGTCCCGGAACAGTGAATGGACGGCAGACGACGGCGGAGAGGTCAGCCTTCCCACGCTGGCGACCGTCCTGCCGGGTCCCACGGCCACGCCGTCCACCGCAGACGCACAGTGGGTGCCGCAGGCCACGCTTCCGCCCTCTTATCTGGACGTGGAGTCCGAACAGCCCCAACAGGCCGTCTCCGAAAAGGATTTTGCCAAGCTGCGTCAGACCATGCCGGACATTGTCGGCTGGATTCGGCTGGACGACAGCGTAATAGACTATCCTGTGGTTCAGGGTGAGGACAACGAGTACTATCTGAAGCATTTTCCCGACGGTACGCAGAACCGCTTCGGTTCCATCATGATGGACGAAGCCAACCGCGGCGATTTCAGCGACACAGTGAACATTCTTCACGGCCACCACATGCGTGGCGGCTCCATGTTCGGCGGTCTTCACCAGTACGAAAGCCGCGAGTACTGGGAGACCCACCAGACCATCCGTCTGATGACCCCTGACGGCGATTACGACGTGGCCGTTTTCGCCGCCTACACAGTGAATGGCTACACGTTTACCTATCCCACCAATTTCGAAACCGAGGAGGACTTCAACAAGTTCATTCACCGGGCTATCACCTCCACGCCTTACGACACGGGCATAGAAGTGACCTTCGAAGACCGGCTTCTTATGCTTTCCACCTGTGTCTACACCTTCGATGGCGCCCGTTTCATCGTTCTCGGCAAAATCGGGGACTGAGTCCCCCGTTCGGACTGCGCGCCGCAGGCGCGCAGGGGCTAGGGAGACGTGTGAGTTGGCTGCGAAATACCGCCGCTCAGCGACGGGCCTCGCGGCTCGCGCAAGGGGTAGTACCCCTTGACCCC
>ERZ773229.1375-NODE-1375-length-16968-cov-4.247620_pt1 | contig 16968 bp, 14 predicted proteins | sample MGYA00580992_ERZ773229 | MGnify/ENA primary metagenome ERZ773229 (study PRJEB29015, sample SAMEA2737795) | human gut metagenome | biome: human gut; feature: human-associated habitat; material: faeces | place: China | collected 2012 ... | reverse complement strand
ATAAGTGGAACTCTTTATGTCCACCGGCATAGCCGGTGGTTGCCTTTTTAACAAAGCAAAAGCCCCGCCTGTTGGACAAACATCCAACAGGCGGGGCTTCTCTCCCTCCGTGTGGCGCTTTGCGCCGAAACGGAGGGAGAGTCGGTTTTAGCTTTTAGCCATGCATTCCGACGTTGCTCCAGTACTCTTCCAGTGCGGCGTTGATTTTTGCGGGGTCCATAACCGTTGTGGGCATCGGATTATCAAAAACCGGTTTCATTCCATAATCCGCAGCGTCGTCTGTATCAAGATACGTCATATCTCCTTCCTCCCCGGTAACCCAATACGTCTTATAAACTACACCGCCCAAGCGATTTGTTCCCTGCAAATCAATTATTATCAAAGAAAAATCGTTCTCTCCTTCATCAACCGGAGAATAGCTGTAAATCTTTCGGATTCGTACTGCCGATGCATTATAAAAGCTCTCCAACATCGAACCAACCATATAGTCATACAGCTTTTTCTCTGCATTATTCAGCAGTTCATACGCCGTCGGCGCGGCGACCGTGACGGAGCAGGCCGCTGTTTTGCCGCTCTCGGACACCGCGAGAATGTTCGTATTCCCCGGCGCTACCGCCGTCACGACGCCACTCTCATCCACCGTTGCAACGCCCTCGTCCGCGGATTTCCAGCCGTAGCTCTCCGTTACGTTCTCCGGCGCGACAACGGCGGAAAGCGTTACGCTCTCCCCTTCCTTCAGCTCCGCCGCATTTTTTGAGAGTGTGATGCTCTCGATCTTCACCTCGCCGCAGGAGCACAGAAGCAGGCTGACGGCCAGCACAAGAAGCAGGATATGCCGTTTTTTCATTTTCTTCCCTCACTGTCTTTTTGTCGTTTTGGCGCAGTACGCGTCGTATTTGCAGTATAGCAAAACATTTGTAACATTACAAGTTATAAATATATCTTTTTACGTTGTCGCAATGCGTGTCGCCTGCGGGTAGACTGAATAAGGGTGAGCGCATGAGAAACAATCAGTTTTCCAAATACCGGAGTCTCGGGCTGAATATTGCCTATTACCGCAAGGACCGCGGTCTTTCGCAGAGCGAGCTGGCCGAGCGCGTGAACATCAGCCGCACGCACATGAGCCGGATCGAAACGGCGGACTGCGCCGTTTCTCTCGACGTGGTTTTCGATATCTGCGACGCACTGGAGATAAAGCCGGTCGAGCTTTTCGATTTTCGGGCATGAAGAACCGCCGCGAACGCAAGCGTTTGCGGCGGTTCTTGACAGCACGGGCGGAGCAGAGCCCCGCCCCTACAAGACCGTATTAAAATCCGTCCGTAGGGGAGGGGCTCTGCTCCTCCCCATTTCTCTCCGTCAGCGAGAAATCTTTTCACAGCAGTAATGCAGGAAGCCGTTCTCCTGCCGGACAAATGCAAACCCGACCTTTTCGAGCACGCGCTGGCTGCGCGTGTTCTTTTCTATGACCCGCGCGGTCACGGCGGTCAGGCCCAGCTCGTCAAAGGCATATGCGAGCAGAAGCCGCTCCGCCGCTGTGCCGATACCGCGGTTTTTCACCGCGTCGTTCTGGAGATGGATGGAAAGCTCGCCCTCCCGCTTCTCCCAGTCGATATGCTTGATGCCGGTCTCGCCCACCGGACGCCCGTCGAACCGAATGAGAAAATGCCGCCGGTCGGGCGCGCCGTAGCGCTCAAACCGCTTTCGCGTCTCTTCCGGAGAGTAGCGATACGCGGAAAAGAGGCTCATGTCCGCAAATGTGGCCGGGTCGCGCTGAAAATCGCGGTCAAGCTCGTTCATTCCTTCAAGCGTGATCTTTTCCAGAGCAATGTTCATGTCCTCCGCTCCTTTCCTCCGGCGCCGGCACCAGCCCCCACGCGAGCCACAAAAGCGGCGCGCTCACGACAAGGCCGAGCGCGAAAAATGCCTGCATCCAGTACGCCGCGGCGCCCCAGAGCCACGCGGCTCTCTCCCCGTTCTCCCGCGGGCGGAAAAACGTGACGCCCACCATGCCGAGATAAAGCGCGAGCCCCGGCCACCCGAGATTCATCGCATAGCCGAGATACTCGTTGTGCGCGTTCGTAACATACGTTCCGAGCGTCCGTCCCGTCTCCGGCACGAAGCGCGTGAACTCGATGTGCAGCCGCGCCGCCGCCGTGCCCGGCCCGCCGCCGAACACCGGCCGCTGCGCGATGAGCGCGCAGACCTCACGCCAGATCTCCACGCGGTGCGAGCCGAACGAGGCGTCCGCCTCGCCGTGGAGCAGGCGCGAGGCTTCATACAGCGTCCCGCTCTGCCCCGGATAAAAATACACCGCGAGCAGCACGGTCAGCGCCAAAGTCCCCCTCCGCCGCCAGAATATACCTCCTCCGCCGCCCACGCGTGAGCTTCGGCAGCATCAGCGCGCATGAGCCAGGCAGCGCGACCCACGCGGACGAGCATTCGCTCCGGTACAGGACACAGAGCGCCATTGCCGCCGGGAGCAGCAGAAGAAGTTCGTACCCGCGCTTTTTGACCGCCGTATATACGAGCACCGGCACCGCGAGCGAAAGCACGGAGCCGAGGATCAGGGTATTGCCCACCGTGCCGAGATACATGCCGGAATAGAGCGTTCCCGCGTCGGCAAAGCGCCAGCCGTTCGGGTACAGCCCGAGCGGGTTCCCGCCCGCGATCTGCCAAAGCGCCACGGCGCAGCAGAGAAATACGCTTGCTCCGAACACACGGACATAGATGATCTTTTTCCGTCCCCAGCGGGCTATGCCGAGCGCCGTGAGCGCATAGAGAAACTGCGTGAAAAGCCCGTCGTACCGTCCCGCGCCGAGAAACGTTTTCTCCCGCCACGGGCTGAGCGCCGCGGAAACGAGATTCCAGACGAGGAACACGCACGTTAAATAGAAAAACGCGCCCGGCTTTTTTGCAAAAAGGCGCGCGCCGGTGCAGAGGCACGCCGCGATGCCGAGCGCCCAGAGCGCCGTCACGCCGGTATACAGCCAGAACTTTGCCGCCGTAAGGTTCGCATAGCCGTGAAAGCCGGTGAAGAGCGGAAAGAGCGCGAGAAGGCAGAGTATGTACTTGTCCGTGAGCCATTCGCAGCGCTTTTCGGCTTTTGTCATGCTTCGTTCCTCCATGGGATGCACTCCCTCAGTCAGCAGCTTTGCCGCTGACAGCTCCCTCATGGAGGGAGCCGGTTTTAAAAAGTATACCCCATCCCCTGCGGGAAAGCAACTTGCCGCGGCTTCTCTCCCGTGGTAGAATGTGCCCGAGAGGAAGGTGCGCCCCATGATCTTTGATACCCACGCCCACTATGACGACAAAAAATTCGACGCCGACCGGCGGGAAGTTCTCGCCGCGATGCCGGCAAAGGGCGTTTCGCTCATCGTCGATCCCGGCTGCGACGGTGAAAGCTCCCGCGCGGCGTGCGCGCTCGCGCAGGAGTTCCCGTTCGTATACGCCGCCGTGGGCTGGCACCCGGAGGAATGGCAGAGCTGGAACGGCGAGAGCATGGCGCTGCTGCGCTCGCTCTGCGCGCAGCCGAAGGTGGTCGCCATCGGGGAAATCGGGCTGGACTATTACTGGGACACCGAGCACAAGGCGCTGCAGAAGGAGATGTTTGAGCGGCAGCTCTCGCTCGCCATTGAGCGCAAGCTGCCCGTGATCGTGCACGACCGAGAGGCGCACGGCGATTGCCTTGAAATCGTGATGAACTACCCCGAGGCGCGCGGCGTGTTCCACTGCTTTTCCGGCAGCGCGGAAATGGCGAAGGAGCTCATCCGGCGCGGCTGGTATCTCGGCTTTGACGGCCCCGTCACTTACAAGAGCAACAAAAAGGCCGCCGAGGTGCTCGCCGTGACGCCGCTTGAGCGCATTCTCGTCGAGACGGACAGTCCGTACATGGCCCCCGAGCCGTGCCGCGGGAAGCGCAACGACTCTTCGCTGCTCGTCTATGTGCTGGAGAAGATCGCCGCTTTCAAGGGCGTTTCCGCGGGGGAAATGACGCGCATCACGCAGGAAAACGGCTGCCGCCTTTTCGGTATCGAAGCATAAAAAACCGCCGTCGGAGGATCGCTCCTCCGGCGGCAGACTGTTATTTATCAATCTCTGTACTTTCTCTGATACATCTCCGACGGCAGCAGCTCGCTGAGCTCCGTCAGGATCAGCTCCGGACCGGCGGCGATCGGGTGGGCGTCGCACAGCGGCAGCTTTCCCGTCAGCGGGAGCTGCAGGTGCATGCTCGTTTCGCCGCTCTCGCCGTTCCGGAGGACAAGAACGCCGCCGTGGAGCCGCGCGAGCCCCTGCGCGATCGTGAGACCGAGCCCCGCATCCGGCGCGCCGGTGAGCGTGTCCTCCCGCCGCGGCGCGAAGGCCTCGGCAAGCTCTTCCTCCGTCAGGCCCGGACCGTCGTCGCAGACGGTGAGCTGGCAGCGGCGGCCGAACTGTCTCAGCCGGAAGACGATCTTCCCGCCGTCGCCGGTGCGGCGGACGCAGTCGGCGATGAGGATGAGCAGGAGCTGCTCGAGCTTGCTCTGCTCGCCGATCACAAAGAGGCTCTCCCCCGCCGGGTCGAACCGGAATGTGATGTTCCGCCGCTGCAGGAAGATCTCCGCCGAGTCCACCAGATCGGCGATGAGATCGCCGAACGAGAGAGGCTTCGGCCACGAAAGCTTATCGTCGGCGGCGAGCGCGTTAAGATCGGCAAGCTGGTTGGTGACATGGAGGAGCTTATAGTAGCTGTGGTAGAGGACCGCGCTGACTTTCGCCCGCTCCTCGTCATAGTCCTCGTCCCAGGTTTCCGGCTCGTCCTTCAGCAGCTGCTCGATCGACAGCCGGAGATTGAACGCCGCCGAGCGCATCTGCCGCAGCGCCGTCGGCGGCACCGGCAGCGTTTCCGGCTCCTCCGTCCGGATCGTGAGGACAAGGATCTCGCCGCTGCGCACGGCGGTAATGTTTCTCGGTGTATCGCCGATGGTGAGCACGGCAGCAAAGCTGTCGCCCCAGCCGGTCTCCTCCAGGTCCGGGAAGCGCTCCGCGGCGCTCTCGCCGGTAACGTCCGCGCCGAACAGCCGGCATGCCGCCGGATTGGAGAACACGATGCGGCCCTGTGCGATGCCGCAGACAGCGTCCCGGCTCAGCCGGAACAGCGGCGCAAGCGCCGCGCCGGAGATTTCCACTTTTTCCATATCAGCAGTTTTCCCTTTCTGCGCTGGATTATTGCCCGTATCATACCACAAATTTTGCGGCGTGGATACTACGATTTTTTGTTTTTTGCGCAGTTTCGGCGTCAGACGCTGTTTTCTATACATATTCACTAACTAACTGTCGAGAATTATTTAATATTGTTTGAAAAAAACACTTGTTCTATGTGCGGAAATGTTGTAAAATGCAGCCGGTTAGAAAAGAGATCAAAAAATTTTTTACAGGAGGATACACACATGATTAGAATTGGTATCAGCGGATTCGGACGCATCGGCCGTCTGGCGGCCCGCGTGGCTCTTCGCCGCGGCGATATGGAGGTCGTTGCTATCAACGCTCCGGACAAGACTCCTGAGCAGATCGCTTACGTTTTCTCCCATGACTCCGTCCACGGCAAGTGGGAAGGCACCGTCTCCTACGACGAGCATCACCTGATCGTTGACGGCAAGCCCATCCTGCTCCTCAGCAGCCGCGATCCCTCCACCCTCGGCTGGGGCGAGCTGAACGTTCCTTACGTTGTTGAGTGCACCGGTAAGTTCCTCACCGCCGAGAGCGTGCAGCCCCATCTGGACGCCGGCGCGAAGTTCGTGCTGATGAGCGCCCCCGCGAAGGACAAGACCCCGATGTTCGTTTACGGCGTCAACCACAAGACCTACTCCGCCGATCTGAAGGTCGCCTCCGCCGCTTCCTGCACCACCAACTGCCTCGCTCCCATGGCGAAGGTCCTGCACGACAACTTCGGCATCGTTGAAGGCCTCATGACCACCGTCCACGCCGCCACCGCCACCCAGAGCATCGTTGACGAGTACTCCAAGAAGAACTGGCGTCTCGGCCGCAGCACCTACGACAACATCATCCCCTCCACCACCGGCGCCGCCAAGGCCGTCGGCAAGGTCATCCCCGAGCTGCAGGGCAAGCTGACCGGCATGTCCATGCGTATCCCCGCTCCGGACGGCTCCATCGTTGACCTGACCGTGTCTCTCGCCAAGGAGACCACCTACGAGGAAGTCTGCGCCGCGATGAAGGCCGCCTGTGAAGGCGAGCTGAAGGACGTCATGGCTTACGAGGAGCAGCCCATCGTCTCTTCCGACATCATCGGCGAGACCCACTCCAGCATCTTTGACGCGCAGGCCGGCATCGCTCTGAACGGCCACTTCATGAAGCTCTGCGCCTGGTACGACAACGAGTACGGCTTCACCTGCAACATGATGCGTCTGCTTGCTCACATCGCCTCCGTCCGCGGCGAGTAAGTTTAAGCTTCTGCGCGCTCAATTCTCAAGGCATAAACTCAATGCCCCCATCCTGCCCTAAGCAGGACGGGGGCATTTCTTCGGAGGTCTTCGGATGAACACGGTACTTCTCGGCAACATCGTTGCGCTCATCGGCGCGGCCATCATGGTCTCGACCGGCTTTCTGAAAACGAAAAAGCAGATCCTCACCGTGCAGTGCTTTCAGTTCGTCGTGCTGAGCGCATCGAACGCCATTCTCGGCGCGTTCACGGGCATCACCGCCAACGTCATCGGCATCGCGCGCAATCTCTTCTGCATGAAAAAAGAGTTCACGACGCCGTGGAAGATCGTGTTCATCGCCGCGCAGCTTGCGCTGCTGTTCGCCTTCAACTCCGACGGCTGGTTCGGGCTGCTGCCCGCGGCGGCCACCTGTGTGTACACTTGGTTTCTCGATCTCAAGGACGCGGTGCAGCTCAAAATCGTCATTATCGTCACGCTGCTCTGCTGGGCGGTCTACGACTTCGTTTTCAAAAACTATGTGACGTTTGCCTTCGATTTTGGCGCGGTCGTGTCCAATCTCATCGGCATCGTCACGCTGCGGAAAGCGGCAAAGCCGGAGTAATTTTCTCTCCCCCCTTAAGCGCTTGAACCGGACTGTGATTTCCAAAGCCTTTTTCTGCCTTCAAACAAGCAGAAAAAGGTTTTTTTCGCTCAACAGAAGGCGGCAGTTCTCGCGGGCTTTTGTTTCCGCTTTACCTGTTTTTTACGCAGTTCAGGTTTCGCAGTTTACATTCCGCCTTTATACTGAATTATGAGCGCAAAAAGAAAGCCGCTGCCGTACAAGAAGACGCTAAAGCACATACAACGGGAAAAAAGGAGCAATAGAATACCTTTCTTCGGTATTTCGGCGCAAAAACTATGTGATATTTGCAATTCCACTTCGTATGAGATAAACTGTTTATGTCATTCAGGCTCATTCTGAATGCCCTCCTTTTGCTTTTTAAGTGCAGTTGGCAGACCGCACGCTTATTCTAAAGCAAAAGGAGTTTTTTTGTCTCCCTCATCGCCAAAGGCTCTTTTGAACCACGCGTCTAACGCGTGGTTTTCGGGTATACAAAAATATCCGCCGGTCTTGCGTCCGGCGGATACTGTTTTCTTTATTCGTTTTCCATAGATGCCTGGATCTGCTCTTCTCTGTACTGGCGGGTGTAGAGGCCGTAGTACACGCCTTTTTTCGCCATGAGCTCGGCGTGGCTGCCGCGCTCGACGATCTGGCCGGCGTTCACCACGAGGATGACGTCCGCGCGGCGGATCGTGGAGAGGCGGTGCGCGATCACAAACGACGTGCGCCCGTCCATGACCTTCTCGATGGCGTCCTGGATGAGCCGCTCCGTGACCGTATCGACGGAGGACGTCGCCTCGTCGAGCACAAAGATGCGCGGATCGGCAAGCAGCGCGCGGGCAAAGGAGAGAAGCTGCTTCTCGCCGGTCGAAAGGCTGTTGCCGCCCTCGCCGACGTCGCTCTGATAGCCGTCCGGCAGTCTCTCAATGATCCCTTCGGCGGAGACGGCTCTGACCGCCGCTTCGATCTCCCCCATGGTCGCGTTCTCGCGGCCGTAGCGGAGGTTTTCGAGCACCGTGCCGGAGAAGAGGTGCGGCGTCTGGAGCACATAGCCGATGTTCGAGTGGAGCCAGAGCTGGCTGCGCTCCCGCGCGTCGCGCCCGTCGATGAGCACCTGCCCCTCCGTCGGCTCATAGAACCGGCAGACGAGATTCACGAGCGTGGATTTGCCCGCGCCGGTCTCGCCGACGATGGCGACATTCGTTCCCTGCGGCACTTTCAGGTTGAAATGCTCGAGAATGTTCTCGTCGCCGTCGGGGTAGCGGAAGGTCACGTCTTTGAACTCGATATCGCCGTGCAGCTCCTCCCAGTTTTCCTTTTTGGGGCTGAACGTGTCGCCGTATTTCTCCACGACCTCCGGCGTATCCTGCACATCGGACTTTGTCTCCATGAGCGTGGTGAAGCGCTCGACGTTGACCTGCACGTTCACAAGGCTGGAGAGCGCCTGCACGAGCCACTGGATCGGCTCCATCATGCCCTGCGCATAGTTCATAAACACGGTGAGCGTACCGATGAGCATCACGCCCTCGCGCGTGACGATGCCGCCGCGCCAGAGGACGAGCGCGAGCGCGAGAGAGGCCGCGAGCGTTGTTGTGGAAATGAAGATCGCACGGAAGTGCATCGCGCGGACGCTGACCTTTTTCATGTCGGCGGTCAGCTCATCGAATTCCTTCTCCATCTTGTCCTCAACGACGAGCGTTTTCGTCGTCGTCGCGCCGGTGATGCCCTCGTTGAAGGCGCCGGTGATGCGGGAGTTTTTCTCGCGCACCTGCCGGTGGAAGAACACGAGCTTCTTCTGGAAGTACATGGACGAGATCGCCACGATCGGCACGATCACGAGCACGCACAGCGCCATTTTCCAGTTGAGGATGAGCATCATAACGATGGCGCACACGAGATATGCCGAATGCCACACGCCCTCGGCCATGCTCCAGGCGAGCGTGCTCGCGATGCGGTCGGTATCGGACATGACACGCGCGTGGACATAGCCGACGCTGTTCTGGTTGAAGTAGGAGAACGAGAGCGTCTGCAGATGGTTGAAGCTCTCGCGCTTGAGATCGCGGCCGACGGACAGCTCCAGCTTGCACGCGCCGAAGGCGGAGATATAGTTGGAGGCCGTCTGCGTGAGGATGACGACGACATACGCGCCGATGAACCAGCCGAGCCCCGCAAGGGTCGAGGCGGCGATGTAATGATCGATGGCGTACTGCTGGAAGAGCGGAATGACCGCGTCCATGGCGCTGCCGTAAAACGCCATGAGCACCATCCAGAAGATGAGCTTGCCGTAGGGTCTCATATACGGGACGAGGTTGGGGATGCCGAACCATTTTGCGCCTTTGGTCTTTTTCTGCTCGTTCATGCGCCTTCCTCCTCTCCGATGGACATCTGCATGTCGTAGATCTTGCGGAAAATGCCCGGCTGGGCCAGCAGCTCCTTCGGGGAGCCGAGCTGACTTACGCGGCCCTTTTCGAGCACGAGAATGTTGTCGCAGTCGAGCAGCGTTGTGATGCGGTGGGAGATGATGATCGTCGTCGCACCGCCGAGATCACGGTCGAGCGCCGAGCGGATCTTCTCGTCCGTCTCCGTATCGACGGCGGAGAGCGAATCGTCAAAAACGATGACCGGCGTTTTCTTTGTCAGCATACGGGCGATGGCCACGCGCTGCTTCTGTCCGCCGGAGAGCGACACGCCGCGCTCGCCGACCATGGTGTCGTAGCCCTGCGAAAAGCGGGTGATATCCCCGTCCACGCAGGCGGTGACGGCGGCGGCACGGATCTCCGCGTCGCTCGCGCCGCAGATGCCGATGTTCTCCTGCACCGAGCGGGAGAAGAGGAACGGCTCCTGCAGCACCACGCCGACGTTCTCGCGCACATAACGCGCGGGCATATCGGCAATGTCCACGCCGCCGACGGTGATTTTGCCCTCCGTGGGCGCGTACAGACGGCAGAGCAGAAGCAGCAGGCTGCTCTTGCCGGAGCCGGTGCCGCCGAGAATGCCGAAGCTCTTTCCGGCAGGTACGGTGAAGCTGACGTTTTCGAGCACGTCCGGGCCGTCCTCGCCGTAATGGAAGCTGACGTTTTCAAAGGCGATGTCCTTGTCCATCGGCGCTTCGGCGGCGTTGGGCGCGTCCTGCTCGGTCTCGGCTTCCAAAACCTCGCCGAGACGGTCGATGGAAACGCCCGCCTTGCTCATTTCGGAAATGATACGGCCGAGACGGCGCACAGGGCCGATGAGCATCGTGTTATAAAGCGAGAACGACACAAATTCGCCCGCCGTCAGATTGCCGTTCACGCACGAGACCGTGCCGAGCACGACCACGAGCAGGATCTGCAGGCAGCTCGTAAAATCGCCCACCGCCCAGAAATCCGAGAGCGTCCGGGTCAGGCTGATCCAGCACTCGGTATACTTGTTGTTCTGCGCCTCGAACCGGTCGCGCTCAAACTTTTCGCGCCCGAACGCGCGCACGACGCGCACGCCCGTGAGGTTTTCCTGCGCGATCGTGGAGAGAACGCCCTCGTTCTCGTCGCACTCGGTGAAGCGCGCGCGGATCTTGTTATGGAAGAGCACGGAGTAGAGCACGATGATCGGCGCGATGACCCATGCGACGATGGAGAGCTTCGCGTTCATCAGCGTCATAAGCGTCAGCGCAAGGATAATGCGCACGATGATCTGGAAAACGGAGATGAACTGCTCCTGGAAAAAGTTTTTAATGCGCTCGACGTCGCTCGTGCAGCGCTGGATGATGTCGCCGGTCGGATGCTCGGCGTGCCACTTCCACGGCAGGCATTCAATGTGGTGGAAGAGCCTGTCGCGCGCGGTCTTGACGAGCGTTTCGCCCGCTTTGGCGTTGAACATGTTCGCGCCATAGCGCAGCAGCGCCGCGACGAGACCCGCAAGCGCGAGAATGAGCGCGATGAACCACATGTTCGCGCGCAGAAACGCCGCGCCGCCGAGCGACTCCACCCACCGGAGCGCCCACGCGGGCAGATCCATCGGCTGCGAGTCGATCACCGAGTCCACCGTTACGCGGATGACCTGCGGCGCGATCATTTCAACCGCCGTGAGCAGCAGTCCCAGAAGGATGCACACGGCGAAGTATTTTCCGCTGCCCTCAAGCAGCGTGCCGAGCACGCGCATCGTGCGGGCGGACTTCTTTTTCTGTTCCAATTTGTCTACCTCTCAAAAAATTTGCTGAGTGGATCGGAAATAAATAGAAGAGTGGAATGGAGTAAAACGGACATTTATTCATTATAGCATACATTTATATTATTACAATTCATTTTTCCGTAAAAAGTCAGGCAATGGCAGAAATACCCCCTTGACGAACGTGTTATAATATTCTATTGGAAAAACAGGCTGCTTCCAGCAGAAAGAGGTTATATGTATGACAAAAGTTGATGTATTTTCCGGTTTCCTCGGCGCGGGCAAGACCACGCTCATCAAAAAGCTGATTGCGGAAGCCTACGCGGGCGAAAAGCTCGTCCTCATCGAGAACGAGTTCGGCGAGATCGGCGTGGACGGCGGCTTCATGAAGGACGCCGGCATTGAGGTGACGGAGATGAACTCCGGCTGCATCTGCTGCAGCCTTACGGGTGATTTCCGCGCCGCTCTGCACGAGGTCTGCGAGCGCTACGCCCCCGACCGCATCCTCATCGAGCCCTCGGGCGTCGGCAAGCTCTCCGACATTGTGACCGCCGTGGAGCAGGCGTCGGACGGCGAGCTTACGATCAACGCGCTCTGCACCGTCGTAGACGCCGGCAAATGCAAAATGTATATGCGCAACTTCGGCGAATTTTTCAACAACCAGGTCGAATCCGCCGGGTGCATCATCCTCTCCCGCACCGCGGGCATCAAGGAGGAAAAGCTCGCCGAGTGCGTCGCGCTGCTGCGCGAGAAGAATCCCGGCGCCGTCATCATCACGACGCCGTGGGACGAGCTCTCCGGCGCGCAGATCCTCGACGCGATGGAAAAGCGCGACACGCTCACCGCCGCGCTTGAAAGCATTGAGCGCGAGCACGAAGAGGACGAGGATGAGCACGAGCATCACCATCATCACGACCATGAGCACGAAGAGCACGAGCACCATCATCATTTCGATGAAAACGGCAACTGCTCCTGCGGCTGCCATCACGACGATGACGATGATGACGATGGGCATGAGCACGAGCATCATCACCACGACCACGATGAGCACGAGCACGAGTGCGGCTGCGGCCACGACCATGAGCACCACCATCACGATCACGACGAGCACGACCACGAGCACGAGTGCGGCTGCGGCCATCATCACCATCACCACGGCCACGACGCGGACGAGGTGTTCACGTCCTGGGGCATGGAAACGGCGAAGAAGTTCACCGAGGACGGTCTGCGCGCTGCGCTCGCCGCGCTCGAGGACGAGGCCAAATACGGCGCCGTGCTGCGCGCGAAGGGCATCGTCGCCGCGAGCGAGGGCGAGTGGATCCACTTTGACTACACGCCGGGCGAGATCAACATCCGCCGCGGCAGCGCCGGTGTGACGGGGCGGCTGTGCGTCATCGGCCACGAGCTGCACGAGGACGCCGTTGCCGAGCTCTTCCGCTGAAAGGGAGAATAAACCATGGCAAAACAAGTCCCCGTATATCTCTTCACCGGCTTTCTGGAGTCCGGCAAGACGAAGTTCGCCCAGCAGACGCTCGAGGACGCGAGCTTTAATAACGGCGACCGCATTCTCCTTCTCGTGTGCGAGGAGGGTGTGGAGGAATACGATCCCTCAGCGTTCGCCGCGCCGACCGTGTTCACCGAGACGATCGAGAGTGAGAGCGATCTTACGGCCGAAAATCTCGCGGCGCTTTTGAAAAAGCACCGCTGCTCCTACGTCATGGTGGAGTACAACGGCATGTGGACGCTCGACACGCTCTATACGAACATGCCGAAGGAGTGGATCGTGGCGCAGGAATTTCTGTTCATCGACGCGCGCACGTTCCTCAACTACAATAACAACATGCGCCAGCTCATGGTAGACAAGCTCCAGAGCTGCGAGCTGGCGGTGCTCAACCGCTTCCCCGAGGGCGACGAGGATCTCAAAATGCAGGCGCACAAGATCATCCGCGCCATCAACCGCCGGTGCGATATTGCCTTTGAAACGCCGGACGGCAAGATCAGCTACGACGACATTGAGCTCCCCCTCCCCTACGATCTCAACGCCCCCGTCTGCGAGATCGGCGACGCGGACTATGCGATCTTTCTGCAGGATATCATGGACCAGCCGGAGAAATACCGGAACAAGACCGTTTCTCTCAAGGGCAAGGCGATCACGAAATCGCGCAGTCTGAAAAAGGGATACTTCTACTTCGGGCGCGACGTGATGACCTGCTGCGCGAACGATATCCGCTTCATCCCGCTCGCGGCGGAAGCGGCGGGCACAAGCGAGCTCAAAAATCTTGGCTGGTATAAGCTCACCGCGCGCATCGACATCCGCACTCTGCCGGACGTGTACGAAGGCCCCGGCCCGGTGCTGCACATGGTGTCCATCGAGCCGTGCGACGTGCCGGAGCAGGAAGTTGCGACGTTCTACTGAATCAAACAAACCCCGCTCTATAATGCAGAATCTCCCGGCGGACGATGTGTCCGCCGGGAGATTTTTTATTCCCAGCCGAGGATGAAGTGTTTGTAGTAATGCACGGCGAGAGAATAGAGGTTCGTTTTCGGGATGCCGTTCGCGCAATAGCTCTCTATCGCGCTGACAAAGCGAATGGTGGCGGTCTCGTGCGCAACGTATACGCTGTCCGAAAGCGTACCCGTTTCGTCCGTCACCGTGACGGTGCAGCTCTTTCCGCGCGGGCAGGTCACGGAAAGCGCGCCGTCCCGGACCGCCGCGGCGCAGCCCTCGCCCTCGCAGGTCACGGTATAGCCGGTCAAATCATCGCTCGCGCTCAGGGCGTAGAGCGAGAGCACCGCCTCCGTCTCCCCGCGGGAGAGCCGGTAGTCGTAGATGAAATTTCCGTCCCCGTCTGTGAGCTTTATAAGCGGCGGCATTACATCGTGCGCGCCGGAATACGCCTCCGCTTCGGTAAGCCCCGCGTGCTCGCCCTCCGTTTCCAGCAGCCGGACGGTGAAGCCTTCGCAGTCCGGCTCGTCCACCGGCACCAACGTACCGGCGGGGTCGAGCGCGCCGACGGCGTACCGGTTCCCGCTCGGGAACACGATCTCCGCGGCGAGGACGTTATCCTCCGGCGAGGGGTTATCGTAGAGCCGGATCTCCGTCACGTCCGCCGCGGGAAACGTGAACTCCGCTTCGCGCGCGGTGTCGCCGTTCTCCGGCGTCCACACGGCGCCGTACGGCAGCTCTCTTCCGGCAAGATCCTCCGAGTGGAGCAGCCGAAAGTCCGTAAGCTCCGCGCCGCTGCCGGACGACACACGCACCGCCGCGCCGTACAGAAGCGAGCCGGTGCATCGCTGCCAGAACACCTTATCGCCGTTGATGATGCGCGGCGCAATGCGCCAGAGCATCTGGCTTTCGTATTCTCTTGAAACGGCAAAGCTCCGGCATTCCGTGAGCGAGTGAGAAAGAGCGCGGCCGTCCATCGGCAGGCGCACGCGCGCGTCCCAGCGGTACACGCCGTTTTCCATGCGCTCCCCGTCAGGGTTTACCGTGGAGAGCAGATTCACGGAATCGTAAAAGTCCGCCGGGGCGCGGAACGCCGTGGAGTAGGTAAAGCCCTTGAGCACGAGCGGGTCGTAGTCCGGCGCAGCGGTCAGCATTTCGCCGAGCGCTTCATCGAAAAACATCGTCACCGCGCGGTGATCGATGTTCTCATCATAATCCACGCAGAAAATCACGTCGGCGCGGATCTCCTCGATCACGCTGCGCAGATCACCGAGCAGGTTTTCGCGCGTATACGGCGTCCCCTCGCGGTACGCTTCGTGGTTCGGCGCGGCGTGCGTTTCCGTCCGCCCGCTCAGCGACGGCGTCACGGCGTTTGGCGCTGCATTATAAATGTGTATCCCGTCGTCCGGGATGCTGTCGCCGTAGCCGAGGAAGATGATATTCTCCTCCGGCACGCCGTCGAGCGAGAGCGCGTTTACCGCCTCGTATACGCGCTTCTCCCCCAGTCCGGCGGCGTCGCCGGTCGAGACGAACACAACGTACACCTCACTTCCGGCGTCGGTGAACTGTCCCGTCACTCCGCTCAGGAGATTGAGATCGTCGTCCTCGTGCGGCACGACGGCGAGCACGCGCTTTTCGGAAAAGATCGCTTTCGGCTCCGTCTCCGGCGCTTCGTACGCCGTTTTCGGCGCCGCGGCGCTCCACGCGGCGAAGAGCGCGAGCGCCGAGAGGGCGGCCGCGCCCGCTATGGAAAGGAATACGATGCGCCGCCCCTTTCGCGTGAACCCCCGCCAGAGCGAGAGCGCCGCCGCCGCGGCAAGAAACAGCCCCCAGAACGCCGCGCGCGGCAGAGGCTTCTCCCCCGCGGCGAACAGCAGGTCAGCGAAAACCGTGATCTCCGCGGCAAGAAAGACGCTCTGCACGATCCGGCAGAGGCCGTCCCACAGCGTATGCTTTTTCTCCAAGCTCATCCCCCCTGCCGCATTATGCCCGCTTTTCGCGCGAAGCACGCGCATACCACGCCGCGATCGCCGCGGGGGCTTCCTCGCGGTTTTCTATCGTCAGCGGGAAAAGCTCCACGCCGTTCTGCGCGCGCACCTCGTCCAGAAACGCATTATGCTCCGGCTTGATGACGCCGAGCACCGGTGTGCCGGAATGTATCGCCGCGAGCGCCGCGGCGCGGAAGGCGTGCGCGTCCAGCTCCATGCGTCCGAGCTCGTCCATGAGGATAATGTCGCATTCCCGCTCCGCGAGCAGCGCGCAGCCGCGGCCGTCAAAATGCTCCGGGTGCTTTTCGTAAGCGCCGCCGCGCCGTCCAACGAGGGCGTCCGGCGTGAGATCGCACTCCGTCCACACGGGCGGGACGATGAAAACGTCAAATCCGGTCCCCGTCGGGATGCTCACGGTGAGAAATCCGCCCCGCCGGAGCGCAGAATTTGCACAGAAAAAGCGGCGGATGGCCGTGCTTTTGCCGGTCTGCACCGCGCCGGTCAGAAAAAACGCACTCATAATTCTTCTCCATTTCGCCCGTTTTGTTCTCTTTGAGTATAAAAAGGCGCGCGCTTTCTGTCAAGCGCGGCGCGGCGCGTTTTTTCGCCGTATTTGCCAATTGCAATCCGGGCTCATACATGATATTGTATCGTTCGGCAAAAGGAGGGCAAGATATGGTCATTCACGGTTTGCAGAAATTAACGCTGCTCGACTATCCGGGTCATACCGCCTGCACGGTGTTCACCGCGCACTGCCCGTGGCGCTGTCCCTTCTGCCACAATGCCTCGCTCGTGCTCGAGCCCGAGAGCCAGCCGGTGATCCCGGAGGAGGAGATCTTCTCGTTCCTCGCCCACCGGAAGGGGCTGCTCGACGGCGTTGCCGTCACCGGCGGCGAGCCGACGCTGCAGCGCGATCTGCCGGAGTTTCTGCGGAAGATCAAAGCTCTCGGTTTTGCCGTGAAGCTCGATACGAACGGCACGAACCCCGCCATGCTCCGCGCCATTTTGAGCGAAAAGCTCGCCGACTATGTCGCCATGGACATCAAAGCCGGACGGGAGAACTATTCCGCCGTTACCGGCACGCTGCGTCCCGGCCTGGCCGCCGTGGAGGAGTGCGCCCGGATGCTCATGGACGGCGATACCGATTTTGAATTCCGCACGACGGTCGTGCGCGGCCTGCACTCGGCGGAGGATTTTGCCGATATCGCCGCGTGGCTGCCGGGGAACGAGAAGTATTTCCTTCAGGCATTCAAGGATTCCGGCGACGTGATCTCCGGCGGCTGCGCTGCCTTCACGCGCGAGGAGATGGAGTCGTTCCGGGCGATATTGCTGCCCGCCATACCGAACGCCGCG
>ERZ773229.1365-NODE-1365-length-17024-cov-10.260888_pt1 | contig 17024 bp, 13 predicted proteins | sample MGYA00580992_ERZ773229 | MGnify/ENA primary metagenome ERZ773229 (study PRJEB29015, sample SAMEA2737795) | human gut metagenome | biome: human gut; feature: human-associated habitat; material: faeces | place: China | collected 2012 ... | reverse complement strand
TGCTGGAGTTCTCCGGCTCCTGCGCCGGCTGCGCCGAGACCAGCTATGCCCGTCTCGTCACCCAGCTGTTCGGCGACCATATGTACGTTTCCAACGCCACCGGCTGCTCCTCCATCTGGGGCGGTCCCGCGGCTACCTCCCCCTACTGCACCAACAAGGAGGGCCATGGCCCCGCATGGTGCAACTCCCTGTTCGAGGATAACGCGGAGCACGGTCTGGGTATGTTCGTGGGCCAGAACAAGATCCGTCAGGATCTGGCCGACAAGACCCGCGAGCTCATCGCTGTGGAGTGGGCCCGTCCGGAGCTGAAGGCCGCCGCTCAGGCGTGGCTGGACACCATGGACGACGGTACCGCCAACGCTGAGCCCGCCAAGGCCTATGTCAAGGCTCTGGAGGAGAGCATCTGCACCGTGGAAGAGCTGGCCGCTGTGCCTCAGTTCGCTGCGCACGCCGCTGAGCTGAAGGACAAGGGCGCTCTGCTGTGCGACTGCGCTGCCTGCACGCTGGCGGCTGACATCCTCAGCAAGAAGGAATATCTGGCCAAGAAGTCCATGTGGATCTTCGGCGGCGACGGCTGGGCCTACGACATCGGCTACGGCGGTCTGGACCACGTCATCGCCTCCAAGCAGGACGTGAACATCTTCGTGTTCGACACCGAGGTGTACTCCAACACCGGCGGACAGGCATCCAAGGCCTCCAACATCGGTCAGGTGGCGCAGTTCGCCGCAGCCGGTAAGGAGATCAAGAAGAAGAGCCTGTCTGAGATCGCCATGCAGTACGGCTATGTGTACGTGGCACAGGTGGCCATGGGCGCCAACCCCGCGCAGACCATCAAGGCCATCACCGAGGCCGAGGCCTATCACGGCCCGTCCCTGATCATCGGCTACAGCCCCTGCGAGATGCACAGCATCAAGGGCGGCATGATGAACTGCCAGAAGGAAATGAAGAAGGCTGTGGAGTGCGGCTATTGGAACCTGTTCCGCTACAACCCCGAGGGCGAGAAGAAGTTCACGCTGGATTCCAAGGCTCCCGCCGGCGGCTATCAGGAGTTCCTGATGAACGAGGCCCGCTACTCCCGTCTGACCCGCGAGTTCCCCGAGCGCGCGGACGTGCTGTTCCAGCGCAACGAGGACGAGGCCAAGGCCCGCTTCGAGCACCTGCAGAAGCTGGTGGAGATGTACGACAAATAAGCCGTACCCCTTCACGGACATGCGATAAAAAAGGACCGCCGCGCGTAAGCGCGGCGGTCCTTTTTTGCTGCTGCTGCGCTTTTATAGGGAAACGGGAGCGTTGTGTTGGGAGCGCGGCGAGCGGCTGTTGAGGGCGGGCGGCGGTGGCTGTGCGAGGATGCGCCGGCTTTCTGCGGCGAGGGCGCGGAGGACGCGGCGGCATAGGGCGGGAAAATGGAGATTTTTTCCGCGCGGTGCTTGACGGTGCGCCGCCGTGCCGCGTATAATGGAGCATATTTTGTGTGGGGGCGCGTGGAGTATGAGGAGACGTTGGGCGGCATTTTTGCTGGCACTGGCCGTGGTAGGCGTGCCGTCATGGCTGGCGGTGCAGTTGGCGGGGGCGGCGGCGCCCGCGGCCGGGGAGGATGCCGTACCGGTGCTGGCGTCAGCCGCGGTGCGGGCCGGTACGACGATGGAGGCGGCGCTGTCCGCCGCAGAGCCGCTGGATGCGGCGGTGCAGCAGCTGCGGGACAGTGTGGACGAGACGGTGGAAAAGGCGCTGCACAGCGGCCCGCCGGCGGACATCGACCTGAGCTGGTGGCAGGCCCGCTATCCCGACATCATCGGCTACGTGTACTGTCCGGGAACGCCCATCAGCTATCCGATCGCCTACGATGGCAACAACGAATACTACCTGCATCACGATCTGGACGGCAATTACAGCGAGTACGGCACCATCTTTCTGGACGCCCGGGCGCCGCGGGATTTCAGCGCACAGTGCAATATGCTGTACGGCCACCACATGAAGGACCGCACCATGTTCGCGTCCATCGACGGCTACAAGGAGCAGTGGTATTACGACGCGCACCCGTGTCTCTACGTCTACACCAACGCGGGGACGTATCGGGTGGATCTGTTCGCGGGCCTCGTCGTGCCCGGAGAGCACGAGGTATTCAACACATCGTTCCAGACTGTGGATCTGGAGCGGTTTATCAGCCAGTCCACGTTCTACGCGGGACGGGGCATCCCCACGGGACGCATCGTGGGGCTGTGTACCTGCTCCTACGAGGCGGACAACTACCGGTATGTGGTGTTGGGCGAGATGACGCTGATAGCGGAAGGATAAGGAGCAAATGACAGAGCAGGAAAAGGAAATCTTGTATGCGGCCGTGATGAAGCGGGCCAACCAGAAGGACACCTTCGGCGTGGAGAACGGCATGCGCATCGTGGCCATGGGCGAGGGCTGGGCCCGCGGGGAGCTGCACACCGAGGTGCGGCACGGCAACCCCATGGGTATCGTACACGGCGGCGTGTACTGCACCATGATGGATCAGGTGGCGGGGACGGCGGCGTGCAGCCGCGGCGCGCTGTGCCGCACCGTCACCTGCGACGTGCGGTTTCTGGCGGCGGGCGCGGTAGGCGGTACGCTGACCTCCCACGCGGAGGCAGTGCGGATGGGTCACAGCATCGTGGTGATGCGGGCGTGGGTGGAGGACGACGGCGGCACCGTGTGCGCCGATGGCATTTATACCTTCCGCATGAAGGCCGAAAAATGAGAAAAAGAGGGGCGCTTCCCCAAGGGAAGCGCCCCTCTTTTTATGCGGTTCAGAATAGCAGGCCGTATTTGTCGGACAGGGGCCGGAGAACGGACTCCGGCAGGCTGCCCTCGTACAGGGCGCGGCCCTGATAGACCCGCAGGGCCTGCTCCAGCACGGCGGCATCGCCGCAGACCAGGCACAGGGGCTTTGTCAGCAGGTACTGGCAGGCCGCCAGCGCGTTTACGTCCGCCATGGAGGCAACGCGGAGGGCCACCATGGGGTCGTCCCGCTCCAGCGCGTCGGACAGGGCATCCTCCAGACCGGGGGTCACGTCCAGTACCGGCCCGTGGGCAGCGTCGGCGGGCAGCAGGGCGGGGAGCTTCTCTGTGGCGGCGGGCAGCAGATCTGTGTGCAGCGGGGCGGGAGGCGTGATGGCCGCGCCGTCCAGCGCACCGCGCAGGGCTGCGATATGCTCCGGCGTGGTGCCGCAGCAGCCGCCGAAGATCATGACGCCGGAGGCCAGCATGTCCGGCACCAGCGCGGTGAACTGCTCCGGCGTGCAGTCGTACACCGCCTTGCCGTTCACGATGGTGGGCATGCCGGCGTTGGGCTTGGCGATCAGGGGGATGCGGGCGTACTCCCGCAGGCGGCGGAGCTGGGGCAGCATCTGGTCCGGCCCCGCCGAGCAGTTGAGACCGAAGGCGTCGATGCCCATGCCCTGCAATACCAGCAGGGCGGCGGTGATGTCGGTGCCGGAGATGCTGCGGCCATTCTGGTCGCAGGTAAAGGTGACGAAGATGGGCTTGGCGGAGACGCTGCGCACGGCCAGCACGGCGGCACGGGCGTCGGACAGGGTCATCATGGTCTCAATGACGTACAGGTCCACACCGGCGGCTTCCAGTCCGGCTGCCTGTTGGGCGTAGGCGTCCACCAGCTGGTCGAAGGAGGCGTTGCCCAGAGGGGCCAGAAACAGGCCGGTGGGAGACAGGTCGCCGGCCAGCAGGGCCTTGCCGTCCGCGGCCTGACGGGACAGGTCCGCCAGACGGCGGTTATAGGCGGCGGTGTCCTCCGTTACGCCGTGCTCCGCCAGCTTCACGGCATTGCCGCCGAAGGTGGGGGTGTAGAGCACCTGGCTGCCGGCGGCCACGTAATCGCGCTGGATGGACAGGATGCTGTCCGGATGGGCCAGCACCCATTGCTCCGCGCTGACGTCGCCGGTGTAGCCGCGCTTTTGCAGCTCCGTACCGGTGGCACCGTCCAGAATAAGGGGAAAATGCAGTTCCATATGTGAATACCTCCGTGATGGGATGAAAGGGCCGCGCCGTACTTGACAGGGGGGAACCAGATTTCTATAATGATACCACTACTTTAAGCAGTGCGGGGCTGCTTTGTCAAGAGTCTTTGTGAGGTGAGCGCGATGATGACAGCGAAAGAGATCTTTCTGGAGCTTCTGAAGCCGGACGGACAGCCGGACCGGCTGCTGCGGCAGTACGAGGCGCTGCACATGTGCCTGGGCGATCCCATCAACACCTACCTGCGGGGAAACCGGAAGCGGGGCACCGTCAGCGTGGACCGGTGGGGCACCACCATCAGCTTTCCGGAGGACGCGCCGGGGCCCATGCCCGTCACCCACGATGGCCTGGCGGTGTGTCCCGACGTGACGCGGTGGCGGGAGACGGTGCATGCGCCGGATCTGGCGGCCAACTGCACGGAGGGCTGGGAGGCCGTCCGGCAGCAGGCGCGGGAGGCATGCGGGCAGGAGAAGCTGCTGGCAGGGTTCATGGGCACCGGTATTTTTGAACAGTGCCATTTCCTGATGGGCTTTGAGGACACGCTGACGGCGCTGTACGAGCACCCGCAGGAGATGCACGAGCTCATTGAGTACATCACGGAGTACCGGCTGGGATATGTGAAGCTGCTCATCGACAACCTGCAGCCGGACGTCATCTTCTCCCACGACGACTGGGGCACCAAGAACGCCCTGTTCATGCAGCCGGAGATGTGGCGGGAGTTTTTCAAGGAGCCGTACCGCCGGTTCTATGGGTACATCCGGTCCCGGGGCTGCATCGCCGTCCACCACGCCGATTCCTATCTGGCGCCTATCGTGGAGGACATGGCGGAGCTCGGCATCCAGGTGTGGCAGGGCGTGCTGCCGGAGAACGATATCCCCGCCTTACAGCGGCAGCTGAGGGGGAGACTGGTGCTGATGGGCGGCATGGGCGCCGCCATCGACCGCGCCGACGCGTCGCCGGAGGAGATACGGGACTACGCAAAGAACGTGCTGGCGTCCTGCGGGCCGCTGGGGCACTTCATCCCATCCATCACCTACGGACTGGCGGGGACGGTGTATCCCCACGTGGACCGGTATATCGACGAGGCCATCGACGGGTATAACCGGCAGGTACACCTGCCGAAGTTCGATCTGCCGCCGGTGCCGCGGCGGGTGCTGGCGCAGAAGGAGAGCGGCGATGCCATCCGGGCTGCGGAGAGCGGCGGCGACGGCGTGCTGGACCGTGTGGCGGCGGCTTTGCAGCGGGGACAGCAGAAAAAGGTGCTGGCCCTGTGCGGGGAGGCGCTGGATCAGGGCATTGCGGCGGCGGACATCCTGTCCGGCGGGCTGATGCGGGGCATGGACCGGCTGGGCGTGGACTTTTCCGCCGGTATCGCCTTCGTGCCGGAGATGTTGATGGCGGCGCGGTGTATGCAGGCAGCTCTGGAGCTGCTGCGGCCCTGCATGGCCGACAGCGGCACGGAGAAGCTGGGCCGCGCCTGCATCGGTACGGTGCGGGGCGATATGCACGACATCGGCAAGAATCTGGTGAAGATCATGATGGAGGGCAGCGGCATTGAGGTGGTGGACCTGGGCGTGGACGTGGCGCCGGAGAAATTCGTGGAGGCCGCGATGCACCAGAACTGCGGCATCATCGCCTGTTCCTCCCTGCTGACCACCACCATGCAGGAGATGCGGGACGTGGTGCGTCTGGCGGAGGAGATGGGCATCCGCGGCAGGGTGAAGATCCTGGTGGGCGGCGCACCTATCAGCCAGAGCTTCTGCGACGAGATCGGCGCGGATGCGTACACCGAGGACGCGGCTTCGGCGGCCCGCGAGGCGGCCTCCATGCTCCGCAGAGGGCAGTAAGGGTATGAAGAAGTATCTGCCCTCGCTGGCGCTGCTGGCGGTGTTCGAGACGGTGGCCGTGGTGCTGTGGCTCACCAAGGGCAACCTGTTCTACCTCTTTAATTTCAGCTATATCGGCGGCTCCATTGCCCTGGGGACGGCGCTGTTCGTGGGAAAATACAAGCACGCCCGACGGGTGACGCAGCTGCTGGTGGGATCGTATATGCTGGTGTATCTGAGCCTGATCTGCGGGGAGAATATGCAGATCGAGGGGTTCTGGTACTACCTGTTCACCGGCGTGTTCGAGGCGGCCACCATCCACTACGCCGTGGCCAAGATCTTCGGGCCGCTGCTGTTCGGGCGAGGCTGGTGCGGGTACGCCTGCTGGACGGCCATGGTGCTGGACTTCCTGCCCTACAAGGTGCCGCAGACGCCGCGGAAGCCCATCGGCTGGTTGCGGTACGTGACGTTCACGCTGTCGCTGGTCTTTGTGGCGGCGTTGTTTCTGGCCAATGTGGGGCACCTGGAGCGCATCATGTTCTGGGCCTTTGTCATCGGCAACGCACTGTACTACGGGGCAGGGATCCTGCTGGCCTTTGCGTTTCGGGACAACCGCGCCTTCTGCAAGTACCTGTGCCCTGTGACGGTGTTCTTAAAGCCCATGAGCTATTTTTCCCTGGTCCGTATCACCTGCGACAAGAGCAAATGCGTGTCCTGCGGGCGGTGCAGAAGGGTGTGCCCCATGGAGGTGGACATGACGGACAACTCCCGCCGGCGGGCCAACGGCACGGAGTGCATCCTGTGCATGGAATGCGTGAAGAACTGCCCCAAGGGGGCGCTGTGAGAAAAAAAGAGTACGGACGCGAAAGCGTCCGTACTTTTTTGTTACATGCTGCGAATATCCTTCAGCAGGTCCTCCAGAGACATGGTGCGCACATCCTCCTCATCCTTGGGAGTGGGCTCGTCCGCCAGTACCTGATCCACCGTGTCCGCCAGCAGGTCCTTGTCGGGAGCGGCGGGCTGAGGCGCGGGCCTGACGGTGGGCTCATCGTCCAGCGGGATGTCGAAGTCCTTCCAGTCACGGGCCTTGGGAGCGGGCTGCTGTACCGGCTCCGCCTGACGGGGCACGATGCGGGGCGCGGGGCGGGAACGCTCCGGCGCAGGGTGACGGCGCTCGCGGCGCTCCTCGCGATCCTCGCGGTGGTCTCTGCCGCCGCGGTCGGGGCGGTCATCGCGGTCATCGGGGCCGCTGCCGTCATCATCGGGACCGCCGCCGGTGCCGCGGCCGATGAACAGGCCAAGCAGGAACAGCAGGGCGGCCACCAGCACCACGCCGCCGATCAGGGCGACCACGGTGCGGACCTCACCCAGCAGGGGCAGCTTGATGCTCACGGGGATCTGGAGCATGGGAGTCTCCGGCTCGGGCTCGGGCTCCGGTTCAGGCTCCGGTTCCGGCTCCGCCGCAGAGATCATGGGCAGGGTACCGGTGTACTCCGGCATACGGACCACATGGACGGTGTACTCCAGTTTGGTGGTCTTGTCCTCGGCGGTGCATACCACGGAGATAGGGTTGTCACCCTCCTTGTCCAGCGTGATGTCGCCGGTGCCGGTGATGCCGCTGGACTTGCTGTCGTTGGCGGAGGCGTTGACCTTCACCGTTTTTGTCTCAAAGGGCACATAGGCCACATAGTCGTGGACGGTGCTGCTGAAGGCGGGACTGAGGGTCGCACCCTCAATGCCCAGCGCCGACAAAGCGGCATCGGTGGAGGCCTTGTAGTTGGGGTCCTGCTCGCGGGTGACCTCAATGACGTAGGACTTGGTGGTGCCGTTGGCCGCCGTGACCTTCAGGGTGACGGTATTGACGCCTACGGCCAGGTCATTGCCGCTGATGTTGACGGTCTGGCCCTTGTCGTTGCGGTTATAATCCAGACTCAGCTTGGACACGCTATAAGGGACCTTGGCGGTGTAGTACGTGGTGCTGGAGGAGAAGGCGGGGGACAGGGTGGCGTTGCCGCACATGATGGCGGACAGGGTGCAGTCGCCGCTGGGCGCGGCGGCCACGCTGCCGGTCCAGCTGGCGGTGCCCACGTCGATGTCGGTCTCGCCGTCGGAGGCTACGATGTTGCTGAAGCTGGCGCTGAGGGCCGCGCCGCCCTGAACGCTGGAGGACACCTTCAGCGTCACGGTGATGATGCCGCCGCTGGCGCTGTTGGTGCCATAGACGCTGAAATGGTTCTGGTTCACAAGAATGCTCCAGCCGCTGACGGAGCAGGAGTAGTTGGTGAAGGTCAGGCCGTCGCCGCAGTTCAGATCCGCCGTCAGGCCGAGGATCTTACTGTCCACGGACAGGGTCAGCGTCACGGAATTGCCGGCCTGGACGCTGCTGCTGCCGGAGAGGGACGCGCCGGCGGCCTCTGCCCGCTGGGGCAGGATGGCCAGCACCAGCAGGCACGCTGTGACTAGGGAAAGGGCGGTGCGAAGCAGTTTGTTTTTCATGTTTTTCATGGAGTACCTCCTGCTCAGATGGTGCGCTGGCCCACGGTGACCTGGGCCGCCTGGACCACATCGGTGATGGTGACACGGCCGTCGCCGTTGATGTCGGCGGCCTTCAGAGCGGCCTCGTTCAGGTCGCCTGCGCCGGCGGCGTAGTTCTGGAGCTTGACCACATCGGTGATGGTGATGCGGCCGTCGCCGGTGACATCGCCGGTGACGACGATGGTCAGGCTGGAGCTGCCGTCGACGGCGGTCATGCCCGTGCCCACGTAGCCGGAGGTGATCTCCTTCTTACCGTCATACACGGTGTAGCCGGAGTCGTTCAGCGTCTTGACGGAGGTCTGGGGCGCGATACCGGTGAGGAACGCGCCGGAGGGCTCCGTGGGATCGCTGCTGCCGTGGTCGGATTTGGCGGTCTTGGTGAACTGGGCGGTGTAGGTGATGTCCTTGGTGCCCATGTAGGTGGCCTTGGCGGCAAAAACGTCGCCGTTCTGATCCACCCAGTTCTTGAAGCTGTACGTGTACTTGCTGTCCGCCGCCTTCACGGGGTTGGCAGGGGCGGTGATGAGATCGCCCTTGGCCAGCTTGAAGGTGCGGACCGTCTCGCCGTCCACCTGGAAGGTGACGGTGTAGAGGTCGCCGAAGCGGGCGTAAAGCGTGTGGTTAGAGGCGGCCACCGGCGAGTTGGGGGAGATCTCCGTGCCGTCCTCGCGGTACCAGCCCTGGAAGCCGGCCTCGTCCACCGTGGGCAGCTCGCCGTAGGTGTCGGTAAGGCGGTACATGCGGCTTTCGACCACCACGTCGCCTATCTGGAAGGACACGGCGTACTCCTCGTCGGAGAGGTCGCCGGGGCTGAAGGAACTGTTGGCGTTGACCTTGAACTGGGACTCCGCCAGAGTCACGGTGCCTGCGCTGTTTGTCGCGGTGATGGTCAGGGTGTACTCGCCGACGCTGAGGCGGCTGAAGGCGCAGGCGCTGTCCAGCTTCCACAGGTCGTAGGAGTAGACGGTGCCCTTGATGCTGCTGGTGGCGGTAAAGCCGGTGCTGCCGCTGGAGGACACCGCCTTCACGGTGACGCTGGTGATGGGCAGGCTGCTGGTGATGACGCCGCGGACGGGGTAAGAGGATTTATTGGCCAGCAGTTGGGTTTCATTGCCCTCGCTGCCGGGGTAGAACAGACCCTCGGCGCCCCAGACACTGCCATCGGCGGTGAGCTGGAGCTTGGTGGCGCCGGCGGTGTCCTTCACAGTGGACACGCTGTTGTCCGCGAGCGCCAGATAGCGGCCGGTGGCGCGGTTCTGGAGATAGTAGGGGCTGTCGCCGGTGAGGGCCCACAGCTGCTCGTTGCCGGCAGTGGCGGAGGCCAGCGTGACCTTGCCGCCGTTATCGCTGAGGCGCTTATCGCCCACCGTCAGGGTGTAGTAGCCGCTGGCGAAGTACGTCAGCTGCACGGAGGCGGCGGAGGAGATCTTGGTAAGACCCGACAGGTCGGCGGCCATGCCGCGGTCCGTAGTGCCGCGGGGCGACAGGCGGTAGGCACCGTCGGCCAGCGGGGCGTCGGAGTTGGCGTAGAGCATTACCAGCGCGTCCGCCGGCTCGTTGACGTGCAGGCGGCTGTACACGCTGAGCTGCACGTCGCCGGAGTTGGCGCTGAAATAAGCCATGGACTGGCCGGATACGCCGTATTTGCTGGCGGCGTCGCCGGTCATGCGCTTGGGCTCGGGGGTCTTGTCCAGACGGCTGCACTCGGCGTAGATGGCCTGGATCAGCTGGGCCTCGCTCTGGTTCTTGAAGCCGCCCAGAGAGTCGAAGGCACGGAGGATGACGCCGGTGGCGCCGCTGCGCCCGTCGCTGCTGCTGGCGCCGCGGATCACACCTGCGCCGTGGTGGACGCTGCGGCTCCAGAACACATTGCGCAGAGCCACGGAGTAGTCATCCAGATCGAAGGAGGGGACGGCGGACTTGATGTTCTTCAGCAGGTCCGCATAGGCGTGGGTCTCCCAATAGTCCTTCTGGGACTGCATGAACTCGTCGGGGTAGTCGTCAGCCACGCTGCGCCAGGTGGCGTTGAAATTGCTGCCGTAGCCGGGGGAGTACTTGCCGTTGCGGTCGTAGGCGTAGGCGTTATACAGCGTGTCGCCCATGTCGCGGTAGATGGAGCCGGACTTGAACTCCTGCAGCCACTGGACGAAGCTCAGGGGCGTGCCGGCGTTGCTGGCGAACATATAGATGCCGTAGGACGTGCCGCCGCTGTCGCCGCGGACGGTGGAGACGTAGCCGGGGTCGGCGCTGTTGCCCGTCTCGTAGTACTGGCTCAGGTCGCCCAGTCCCGCGTCCTGCCAGTTCTTGCTGGCGGCCAGCAGCGCCGTGGCCAGCAGGCTCAGCACCACGGCGGCGGCCAGCACCATGGCGGTGCTCCGCTTCATCCTTTTCATCGCATACACCCTGCCTTTTCAGTAGTCGTCAAAGCGGCGGAGAACGCCGCTGATTTACATAATAATCACTGACAGTATACCATTCGTTCCCACCGTTGTCTACCGGAAATGTGGGGAAAAACGGAAAAAGGGGGGAAATTTTGCCGCCGTAGGAAGAACAGGGTAGAAATATGGCGGAGAATATCGTATAATGTCCGCTGTAACACCAACGAGCACAAGGAGAATTTGCCTATGTCAACAAAAGAGAAAACCGGCAGTTCCGGCCGCACCGCGGGGATCCTCTTTATCCTGCTGGCGCTGGCGGCGGTGGCCGTTCTGGGCGTGTATATCTACCGGCAGCTGCAGCCGCCGAAGGCGCCGGAGACGGCCATCGGCTACGTGGCGTCGGAGACGGCGTCCGCGCCGGTGTACGACGCCGACAGCGGCGCGGAGCTGGGCGTACTGGTGCGGGGCAGTCAGGTGGCCTACGTGGCCGCAGACGTGGAGACGCCCCGTGAGGACGGCCGCGTCCGCGTGGTCAACGGCGAGGGGTACGTCCTGCTGGACGCGTCCCATCTGGCCGATGATCTCAGCCGGACGGTGCAGGTGGAGACGGTGTACGCCCTGCGGGGTATGAGCCTGCTGGATGAGACCGGGGCCGTCCCGGGCTGCGCCGTGGAAAAGGGCATGGCCCTCGCCGTCACCGGCTTCGACGGGCTGGACGAAAACGGCGAGGTGCTGCGCTGGCAGGTGTCCTGCCAGCGGGGCGAGGGCTATATCGCCGCTGCCAACGTCCGCATGACGGAGGACGAGGCTCTGGCCCAGTACGATGCGGAGCTGTATCAGCTCCACGCCTCCCGCGGCGACAGCTGGGGCGGCGGCGATGCAGCGGGGCTGGACTACTACCCTGTGGAGAAGGGGGCCATCGAGGGCAACGTCATGCCCGATGAGGTGCGGGCCCTGTACCTCAACGGCTCCGCCGTCCAGTACGCCGACAGCTACCTGCGCGTGGCGGAGGGCAGCGGCGTCAACGCCTTCGTGGTGGACATCGTAGACGGTACCGCCGTGTCCTACGCCTCACCGGTGATGCAGCAGTACAGCCCGTCCGCCTACGCGGCGGCCATGGACACCAGAGAAAACTTCCAGACCAACATTCAGAAGCTGAAGGCTGCGGGATACTACCTCATCGGACGCATTACCGTGTTCAACGACGCCCATCTGGCGGCGGACCATCCGGAGCAGGTCATCTGCGACCTGGAGGGTACGCCTCTGAAGATCAGCTCCATGTACTGGCCCAGCGCCTACGACCGGACGGTGTGGCAGTACAAGGTGGATCTGGCGCTGGAGGCGGCGGCTCTGGGCTTCAACGAGATCCAGTTCGACTATATCCGCTTCCCCGATGGGGCGTATAGCTACGAGAAGGCGGGGACCATCGACTACCGCAACGCCTACGGCGAGAGCAAGGCCCAGGCGGTGCAGAGGTTCCTGCTGTATGCGGCGGAGCGGCTCCACAGTGCGGGGTACTATCTGTCCGGCGACGTGTTCGGCGAGTGCGCCAATCCCTACGTCACCGCCTGCGGCCAGTACTGGCCGGCCATCAGCGCGGCGGTGGACGCCATCTCCGGCATGCCCTATCCCGACCATTACAGCGCCCAGGGGGACTACAAGCCCTGGGAGCACCCCTACGACACGGTACACATGTTCGGCGCGGCCGCGGCAGCGCGGCAGGCGGAGACAGCCTCTCCGGCGGCGGTGCGCACATGGATACAGGCCTACAACGCCATCCGCGAGCCGTACAACACCTACGGCGCGGAGGAGGTGGCGGCGGAGGTCCGAGCTCTGCGGGACACCGGCTGCAGCGGCGGCTTTATGACGTGGAACGGCGGCTCGGACATCAACAAGTACCAGAGCATCATCAGCGCACTGAGCTGAAAAAAGAGGGAGAACGCGGAGCGTTCTCCCTCTTTTTTCATGATGTGTTACGCCTGCGGCGGCAGGCGGATGCTCCCGTGCTCCTGTTCATAGGCGGCCACGTATTGCTCCAGCGCGAACTCTATCTCCTTGTTGGCGGAGCGCTTGTGCGCGGCCGCGAGCTGCTTCACCTTGTCCAGCAGCTCCTCGGAGACCCGCAGCGAAAACGGCGTATAGTAGTTTGCCATGACATCACCCACTTCAAATTGATGGCTTGATGATATCATTCCGATGCTGTATAATAAGAATTCAAAATGATATCAAAAAGATATCAAATAAGAAAGGGAGGACGAAAATGGCGGACTACAAGGCGATGTATCTGGCGGCCATGGATGCCATGGAGCGGGCCATCGAGACACTGACAGCGGCCCAGCAGAGGTGCGAGGACCTGTACGTGGCCAGCAGCGGGGAGAGCGCGCGGCCCGCGGAGGAGGCGGACGATGCGTAAATAAAAAAGAGGGAGAGCGCGGAGCGTTCTCCCTCTTTTTCCGTGACACGCTACGCCTGACGCAGACGGGTTAGCCCAGCTGTGCGGCGGCTTTGTCCGCGTAGCTGTTGTCTACCAGCTGGGTGAAGTCCACCCAGTCCTCCTTCTGCAGCTCACCGGCCTCGGTCATCACCGTCTCCAGACGCTCCAGCGCGGACTGCTCCATGCGGGGTACCTCGTTCCAGGCGTCGATCTGCCGGTGGCGGGCCGTGACGGCCTCCAGCACGTCAAGGCTGGTGTCGGGGAACTGATCGCAGATGGCCTCCGCCACCTCGCGGTCCGTGTGCTCCGCGATCCAGCGCTGGGCCCGGGCAATGGCGTTGGTGAAGCCCTGCACCACGTCGGGATGCGCGGCCATATAGCTCTGGCTGGCGAAATAGGCAGTGTAGGGGATCTCGCCGGAGGCTTCGCCGATGGAACACAGGACATAGCCGTGACCGGCCCGCTCCACCTCGGTGGCGGTGGGCTCAAACAGCGTCACATAGTCCCCCTGACCACCGGTGAAGGCACCGGCCATCATGTTGAACTGCACGGAGGTGTCCACCACCGCGTCCACCTGCGGCACCACGCCGTTCTGCTTCATGACGTACTCCAGCGTCATCTCCGGCACGCCGCCCTTGCGGCCGCCGATGACCGTGGCGCCCCGCAGGTCCTCCCAGGAGAAGCTGCCGCCGGTGCGGCCCACCAGGAACGAGCCGTCCCGCTTGGTGAGCTGGGCAAAGATCACGGGGTGGTCGTCCTTGCCCTGATTGTAGATATAGATGCAGCTCTCCGGCCCCGCCAGACCGATGTCGGCGCTGCCGGACACCACGGCGGTCATGACCTTATCCGCCCCGCCTCCATTGGTCAGCTCCACGTTCAGCCCCTCGTCGGCGAAGAAGCCCAGGCTCATGGCCACGTACTGCGGCGCGTAGAACACGGAGTGTGTCACCTCGTTGAGCCGCACCGTGGTGGCGCCGCCGCTGCCGCAGCCGGTGAGCAGCACCGGAAGCAGCAGGGCGGCGACGCAGAAAAATGTCAACAGTTTCTTCATGATCGTACCCCCCAATAGTGATTCAGGATATTTTCCGCACGCAGCACCAGCAGGTACATCAGCACCGCCGCAGCCGCCAGGATCAGCACGCTGGTCATCACCAGATCCATGTTGAATACCTGAGAGCCGTAGACGATGAGATAGCCCAGACCGGCCCGCGAGACCAGAAACTCACCCATGATGACGCCCACCCACGACAGGCCCACGTTGACCTTCAGTGTGGAAAACAGGGTGGGGCAGTTGGCGGGAAACACCAGCATCCACAGGATCTGACGCCGTGTGGCTCCCAGCGTGCGCATCAGGCGCACCTTTTCCGGATCGGTGGCCCGAAAGCCGGTATACATGTTCAGGATCGTCACGATCAGCGAGATGGCCAGCGTCATGGTGACGATGGCCCCCGCCCCGGCGCCCATCCAGACGATGAAGATGGGGCCCAGTGCCGTCTTGGGCAGGGCGTTCAGCACTACCAGATACGGGTCTAAAATACGGGCCGCCGTGTCCGACCACCACATGAGGATGGCTGCCGCCGTGCCCAGCAGGGTGCCGGCGGTGAAGCCCAGCACCGTCTCCAGACACGACACGCCGATGTGGTGCAGCAGCTGGCCGGAGCGGCACAGCGACCAGAATGTGGCGGCCATGCGGCTGGGGCAGCTGACCAGAAAGCCATCGGACAGGCCGGTGCGGCAGCTCAGCTCCCAAAAGCCGAACAGGCCGATGAGCAGCGCGAGCTGCCAGATGCGGACCCGCCGCTTCTGCCGCCGTACACCGGCCAGATACGCCAGACGGCGGGGCGACAGGGAAGTGTCAGCCATGAACGTCCAGCTCCTTCCATATCAAGTCGAAATAGCGGTGGAACTCCGCTGTGCTTCGCCGCTCCAGCGGCGGCAGGCCACGCAGCGCGCCCATGTCCAGTACGGTTTTCACCACGGCGGGGCGGGCGGACAGCACCACCACGCGGTCGGACATGCTCACAGCCTCCGCGATGTCGTGAGTCACCAGCAGGGCCGTCTTGCCCTCCTGGCGAATGATACGCCAGATGTCCGCCGATACCGCAAGGCGCGTCTGATAGTCCAGCGCGGAAAACGGCTCATCCAGCAGCAGGATCTCCGGATCCGAGGCCAGTGTCCGGATCAGCGCACAGCGCTGCCGCATGCCGCCGGACAGCTGGCAGGGCCGCTTTCCCGCAAAGCCCGACAGCTCGTAGCGGTCCAGCAGCTCCCGCACGTGGTCATAGGCGGCGCTCCCTCTCTCGCGCTGCACCGCCAGACCCAGCGTCACATTGTCCCAGATGCTCTTCCACTCAAACAGCTGATCCCGCTGGGGCATGAACCCCACGCGGCGGGAGGGGCCCGTCACCGGCTGGCCCGCCACGTTGACGGTACCGCCGGTCAGCGGCTCCAGCCCGGCGATGGCACTCAGCAGCGTGGACTTGCCGCAGCCGGAGGGCCCCACCAGACTGACGAACTCCCCCTGCGCCACGTCAAAGGATACGTCGCGTACCGCCTCCACCTCCCCGTCGGGAGCCTGATAGCAGGCGGCAGCATGACGGAGATGTATGCTCATAAAACCTGTGACCTCCTGTCACAAAAAATACGGAGAGAGCCTCTCCGTTCTCATTCTATGCCCTGCGCCGCGGCGGGTGAAAAGATTTCCGCGAAATGCAAATTCCCTGTTGACAAATACCGGCATGCGTGGTATAACGTAACCAACCTACCGGATAGGTAGTAATTAAGAAACAAAAGGGAGGGCGGGCCATGAGACGCCGGAAAGGGCATACGTATCTCCGATGTTGCGGCGGCAGCTGTTTTCCGCGCCGGAGCGCACCGCAGACCATCTGAATAAGCAACATATGTGATATCGAAAAGGAGAATCGTTATGTCTGACATTTACACTTCCGCTGACCAGCTGATCGGTAAGACCCCCCTGCTGGAGCTGACCCATATCGAGAAGAAGTTCGGCCTGAAGGCCAGGGTGCTGGCCAAGCTGGAGTACTTTAACCCCGCCGGCAGCGTCAAGGACCGTATCGCCAAGGCCATGATCGACGACGCCGAGGCCAAGGGCCTGCTGAAGGAGGGCAGCGTCATCATTGAGCCTACCTCCGGCAACACCGGCATCGGCCTGGCCTCTGTGGCCGCCGCCCGGGGCTACCGGATCATCATCGTGATGCCGGAGACCATGAGCGTGGAGCGCCGCCAGCTGATGAAGGCCTACGGCGCGGAGCTGGTGCTGACCGAGGGCGCCAAGGGCATGAAGGGCGCCATCGCCAAGGCCGACGAGCTGGCCAAGGAGATCCCCAACAGCTTCGTGCCCGGCCAGTTCGTGAACCCCGCCAACCCCAAGGCCCACTTTGAGACCACCGGCCCCGAGATCTGGGCCGATACCGACGGCAAGGTGGACTGCTTCGTGGCCGGCGTCGGCACCGGCGGCACCGTCACCGGCGTGGGCCAGTACCTGAAGTCCCGGAACCCCGCCGTAAAGGTGGTGGCGGTGGAGCCCAAGTCCTCCGCCGTGCTGTCCACCGGCGTGGCCGGTTCCCACAAGATCCAGGGCATCGGCGCCGGCTTCGTGCCCGACGTGCTGGATACCAAGGTGTACGACGAGATCATCCCTGTGGACAACGACGATGCCTTCAAGCTGGGTAAGGAGGTAGGTCACAGCGAGGGCGTGCTGGTGGGTATCTCCTCCGGCGCGGCGCTGTGGGCGGCCATCGAGCTGGCCAAGCGCCCCGAGAACGAGGGTAAGACCATCGTGGCCCTGCTGCCGGATACCGGCGACCGCTACCTGTCCACGCCGCTGTTCGC
>ERZ773229.1363-NODE-1363-length-17043-cov-21.892748_pt1 | contig 17043 bp, 10 predicted proteins | sample MGYA00580992_ERZ773229 | MGnify/ENA primary metagenome ERZ773229 (study PRJEB29015, sample SAMEA2737795) | human gut metagenome | biome: human gut; feature: human-associated habitat; material: faeces | place: China | collected 2012 ... | reverse complement strand
ATCTGCACTATGAAACGATGTCAGACCTGCTCTCGGAGAGTGTCAGTCGTATGAATGAGCAATTTCTTGCTTGCATGGAGAAAGATTCAGATGACTTTTCTGCAAAGCTGCGGAATTGCCCGAGGGATGAATTATATCTAATAACGCCGGATTATTTAACACCTTACCTCAGCTATATTAAGAACAACAAGCGACTGTTCCGCACAGCAACAGAAAATGCGGCGGTGTTGGGGATGGATAAAAGCTATGATAGGATGTTCCGTCATGTGTTTACGCCAATCCTCGACCGCTACGGTGTACTACCGCAGGATCGACCTTATATCATGGCCTTTTATATTCGGGGATTGATGGCAATTATCTCGGAATGGCTCAAGAATGACTGCGCCGATTCCATTACGTATGTTACAGGTGTGATTCAGCAATGTGTAAAAATGCCACAAAGCGAAACGATGAACGCTGTTTGACAACTTTTGATTTTGTAGACCTAAAACAGAATACAGTTCCTTACATAGCAGTCATGCACTTTGATCCGTGCCTGGCTGCTAATTTTTTTGCGAAAGGAGCAGTATCGAATGAAGCTTGTATTAGCAGAAAAGCCCTCGGTTGCCATGAGTCTCTCGAAGGTGATCGGAGCAAATCAGCGAGGGGACGGTTATATGGAGGGCAATGGCTACCTTGTCAGCTGGTGTGTAGGACATCTGGTGGAACTTTCCCAGCCGGAAGCCTATGACGAAAAGTATGCCAAGTGGAGATATGATGATCTTCCGATTTTACCGGAACATTGGCAGTATCAGGTGTCCGCCAGCACGAAAAAGCAGTTTGGAATCCTGAAAAAGCTCATGCAGCGGAAAGATGTGGAGAGTCTGATCTGTGCAACCGATGCAGGGCGTGAGGGAGAACTGATTTTCCGACTGGTTTACCATCAGTGCGGCTGCAAAAAGCCGGTGGAACGACTTTGGATTTCCTCGATGGAGGACAGTGCTATCCGGGAAGGCTTTCAGAAACTCAGACCGGGAACAGAATATGATGCCTTATATGAGGCGGCTTTATGCCGGGAGCGTGCCGACTGGATTGTCGGAATCAACGCCACCCGGCTTTTTTCGTGCCTGTATGGGCAGACTCTGAATGTGGGGCGCGTGATGACACCAACGCTTGCGATGGTGGTCATGCGGGATGCAGCAATTCGGGCATTTAAGCCGGAACCATTCTACGTGGCAGAATTGAAATTCCGTGATTTTCAAGCGGGCGGTGAGCGGATGAAAGAAAAAACAGAAGCAGAAAAATTGGTGGCAGAGTGCTGTCAGGCAGGTAGTGCCATCATTACTAAGGTGGAGCAGAAAGAAAAATCAGAGAAGCCCCCGGCATTGTTTGATCTGACCTCGCTTCAGAGAGAAGCAAACCGGCAGCTGGGATTCACTGCCCAGCAGACCCTGGATTACACACAGGCTCTGTACGAGAAGAAACTCGTGACCTATCCCCGTACCGACAGCCGGTATCTGACGGATGATATGGTACCGCTTGTGCCGGAACTTGTTTCCGTGATTCAGCAGAACTTTCAAATTCAGCTGGATGCACCGGCACCGGTGAATGCAGCACAGGTCATCAATTCCAAGAAAGTCACCGATCATCATGCCATAATCCCCACAAAAACAGCAGCGGGTTATGACATTTCCTCTCTTCCCAGTGGAGAACAGGCGATTCTTACCATGCTGGCGGTGCGGCTGATTTGTGCAGTCGGAACACCTTGCCGCTATGCAGAAACCATAGTGGAAGCAGAATGCGCCGATCAGAAGTTCCGTACAAAAGGCAAAACAGTCACGGATATGGGATGGAGACAGTATGCAGAAAAGACGAGTGAAGATGCTGAGAAACATGCGGAGGCGGGTGATTTTCCGGAGCTTTCGGAAGGCATGACACTGGAACTTGCCGGTGTCGATCTGAAAGAGGGCAAGACCAGCCCGCCTAAGAGATTTACCGAAGATCTTCTGCTTTCAGCGATGGAGAGTGCCAGCTCGGATGAATTTCCGGCTGGTGTAGAGCGAAAAGGCATCGGCACACCAGCCACACGCGCTGCCATCATCGAAAAACTGGTGCAGAAAGGCTTTATCGAGCGCAGGGGCGATAAGAAAAAGAAATACCTTTGCTCTACGGACAAGGGAAATGCGCTGGTGACGGTGGTGCCGGAACAGATTCAGTCCCCATCCATGACGGCAGACTGGGAGGAAAAACTGCTGAAAATAGAACACGGCGAGTATGACGGCGATGCCTTTATGGGCGAAATCAGCAGCATGGTCAGCGGACTTGTAAAAACCTACGAGGCTGTGAAAGGCGCCGATGTGCTGATGCAGCCGGAGCGCAAGGTCATTGGCTCCTGTCCCGCCTGCGGCAGTGATGTCTGCGAAACGGCAAAGGGATGGTTTTGCAGGGATAAGAGCTGTAAATTTGCGCTCTGGAAGGATAATAGATTTTTTCAGACACTGGGAAAGCAGATGACAGAGGAACTGGCAAAGCAGCTGGTTAATCAGGGCAAAGCACGGCTTACCCATTGCTATTCCAAGAAGTCTGGACGTTACTATGACACAACCGTTTATGTAGAGACCGGCGAGGACGGTGCAGCAGCATTTAAGCTGGAGTTTGGAGGTAAAAAATGAGCATGAAAATGATGAATGCAGCTTATCTGGTGGATAATGTCGCTCTGCTTTCCTTGCAGGAAAAGCAGGACGGCGTGGAGTTCCACTGTTTTGATATGGGCAGCAAGGTGCAGATTGCCGAGGGACACATTGGCTGGGATGTGTTGGATAAACAGCCGTTTTCTACGCTGGAAGAAAGCGCGAGGATGGCAGTACTCCAGAAGATTCCCCAGCTTGCTGGTCTTACCGTTGCGCCGGTAGCTCCGGAGATGCTGGAACAGATGCGAGGCGGCAGAAAGGTTCTTTGGCAGATGAAAAAGGCTGATCCTGAGCTGGAGAATGCTAAAAATATCCGGTTTATCACCAGCAGCTACGAGGATCGGTTCAAAATTCCGGATGGCAGTGCGGTGGAGATCGAGTATCCGAATCGGAAGTTTTCGGCCCGCTGTGAATATATGGACGAATATCATCTGCGCCTGGGGTATGATGTTCTGCACATCTGTCAGCTGGCAGAAATGCTGGAACGCGGTGGCGGTACATGCCGCCCGGAGCCGCTGATTACGGAAGAATGCAGCGCATGGGATTTGGGAAGCAAGGGCTTTCTTGCCATTCAGACCTGTGAGGACGGTTACGACTATACCTTATATCATAAGGACTTCACTGAAATTGACGGTGGACAGATCGACAACCCAGAAATCAGCATGAATGCAGCCAGAGACCAGATCCTTTCGGATTATGGATTCGGTGGACGCACCATGACGCGGATTGACTATGATGAACTTTGTGATCGTGCAGAGGATGCAGAAATCAGCAGACGGGAATCTGTGCTGGGTAAACTCTCGGATTTGTCTTCCAGAACGGATACGCCGGTGAAAGCTGCCAAGGCGAAGGAGGCGGAGCGATGAAATATAAGCTTACGAAGGCGGAGCAGGAAACCGTCATCAATTTTGACAATGAACTGGATACCGCCAGTGTTTACACCCATGACAGCCGCCTGATTAAGAAGCTCCGGGAATTGCGAAAACAGCATCCGGAGCAGTTTGTTTTGGAGCACCGGGAGCATGGGGCGGTCACTTATACGATTCCGAAACGCTGCGTCGGTATCCGACCGCCTTACAGTGAAAAGCGTCGGGAACAGCAGCGACAGGAAGCAAAGGAAAATGGACTGCCGTTTATGGAGAAGGGAGAAATGAATGATGGCAAGAATTGAAAAATGGGATGAAGTGCATGGAAATCAGGCATTGGATGAGAAGATGATGGCATTTCTCGACAGTACTACCGACCAGTATGCAATTTTGCAGCTTCGCCGCAGCGAGGATACGGTATATGAACGCTTTTCGTCTATGCGCGAACTGGAACGGATGGGGCTGGAGCCGGATATTGACCATTATGAAGTGGTTTATACGGCTCCGCTGCTTCCCTACAAGGATCAGAATACGATGTTGGAGGAGCTGTATGCGAAATTCAATGTTTCCCGCCCTGATGATTTTACTGGGCATAGTCTTTCTGTGTCTGACATCGTGGCTTTACGGCAGAATGGTGTTGTAAGCTGTCACTATGTGGATTCCATCGGTTTCCAGGAACTGCCCGGATTTTTGAAACCGGAGAATTACCTGAAAGCCGCAGAAATGGCGATGGAGGACGATTACGGCATGATTGACGGCGTGATCAATAACGGAAAGAAGGAAGAACCGGCAGAGAAAGCATCGGTTCTGGATCAGCTGAAGGAAAAGCAGGAGGCGGTGCCGCCTGCGCCGCCTCGCAGGTGCTGCGAAGAAAAGGAGTTATAAATGCGTTTTACGGATGACGAATGGATGCTCATGATGCTTTACAGCCCTGGCACACGGACAGGGCTGATCGAAGAGCTTCAAAAGATGCAGAAAAGTCTGACCGGCAGAGACAGAAACCTGTGCAGGTGGACGGCCTCGCTGCTTGCGAAACTGGCAGAGATGACGGATGCAGAATATGAGGCACTGGATTTATATCCGGACGAATAAAGGAGAGGAGGAAAAAGACAGATGATGACAAAAACGGCTTATTATATGCAGATGGCACAGGAAGCTGCGGCACAGATCACTGGAAGCAAAGAGCAGTGGACAGCGTTTCTGACCACATCCGCACGGCTTTATAAGTATCCCTTTGCGGAGCAGCTGATGATCTATAAGCAGAGGCCAGAAGCAACGGCCTGTGCAGAGTACGATCTCTGGAATGACCGGATGAACCGCTATGTGAAGCGTGGCTCCAAGGGCATTGCGCTCTTGGATATGCGCGGTGAGCAGCCGAGACTTCGGTATGTATTTGATGTGGCGGATACCGGAGAACGGAAGAATTCCCGACCGGTACAGCTCTGGAAGATGAATGCGGAGCATGAGCAGCCAATCATTCGGGCACTGGATACGGCGTTTGATGTTCCTGCCGGTGCCGGGTCTCTGGAGAATCATATCATGGAAGCGGCAGAACGCCTTGCAAGGGATTACTGGGAGGAAAACCGCAGGCAGATCAGTGACATCGTTGCAGATTCCTATCTGGAAGGATATGATGAACTCAACATCGGAGCTTCCTTTAAGAGAGCTGCCGCTGTCAGCATCGCATATTCCGTCTTTACTCGGACGGTGGGCAATGCAGATGACTATTTTGAACACGAGGATTTTCTGGACATCTTTGATTTTAATACGCAGGCTGCCGCCAATGTGCTGGGAACTGCGGTCAGCGAAATGTCCAGCCATATCTTCCGGGAAATTGAACGCACGATCCGAACCTATGAAAGAGACAAGCAGGCAGAAAGGAGCCAAAACTATGATGGAGTTGAATTACACGAAGAACGGCGATTACCTGATTCCGGACATCCAGTTGTCGGTGCAGGAACAGAAGCCCCTGGGCAAGTACGGGAGGATGCGCAGAGCGTTCCTGCAGGAGAACAACACGCTGCTGTACAATCACCTGATCCTGACCGAGAAACTGTACCCGCACCTGTGGGAGATTCAGGAGACCGCGACCGCACGGATGGAGCAGATGATGGCGGAACTTCTGAAAGCGAATCCGGCACCGGACAAGAAATCGAACCAGATGGCCTGGGTGCAGCACATGAACATGCTGAAAGCGCAGGCAGAGGAAGTCATTCTGACGGAACTTATCAACAGCTAAATTTTATGAGCCTGTTTCAGTCCGAAGCAGAGCAGATTCAGAAAATTGATGCGGCGGTAGAAAATGCAGCCAGAGAAGCGGAGAGCGAAAAGCCCTCCGCTTTTGTCATTTCTGAGGATGAAATCGACCGGATGCTGCGGACAGGCTCCAATTTTGAGGGCGGAAAAATCCGTATTTATGCGCTGTATCAGCAGCAAGGGGACGCAAAAGAACGAGCTGCATTTCTGAAAGCGGAATATGGTATCGGTGGTCACAGCTATACCTTTATGGATGGCAGTCGCGGTTTTGCGGATTATGACGGGAAAGGCATTCTGCTTCGCAATTATGGTCATGACCGGGAAGTACGCCTCACATGGTCGGCGGTGGATAAGCGGTTAGACCGGCTTGTGGAAAATGGTCAGTACCTGACTGCTCTGGAAATGGAAGAGTATCGAAAGCTGGAGCAGGAATACGGCGCGCCGCTTCCTATGCCGACTGCCGCCCATGTATTTCCACCAACGCCACCGGAACGCTATGATACCGGAAATGAGCATGTGGACAATATGCTGAATACGGCTGCGGATGTCTATGCCCAGAGCGAGTTGGCAGCACCCCAGCGTTTTACCGTGATGGAGACAGACGATGGCTATGCGGTCTGGGATGATATTCAGGACGGCATTCATGTAGAGCCGGATGGTGTCAGCGAAGAGTTTACCAGCGAATGGGAGGCAGAGACCTACCGTCAGCAACTGATTAAAAAAGTCCAGGAACGGGAGGCCAAAGACTGGCTCTATGTTGAGCAGAGTAAACAGAATTTGCAGCAGGACATTCCATTCCCGGATGTGGAATCCGAAGAAGCACCGGAATCGGTTCAAGCAGAGGCAGATCCTCTGGTGCTGGAAATGCAGGAACACGCCAGAGAACTTGCCAGAGAGTCAGGCTATGCACCGAATGAACGATTTGTGGTCACGATGACCGGCGAGAATTTCCCGGATTCTAAGGATGCGTTTGCCATCTGGGATTATGTTAAAGAAGAGTATTACGGATATTCGGACGGAAAAGTGCAGACATTTGCCGATTATGTGAGTGCGTCAGAGGCGTTGCAGGAGATTTGCGGCAGGAATATGGAGGCTGAAAAAGAGCCTGCGACTGTGCAGCCAGAACCGGCAGTTCCGGTGCAGCCGGATTATCGTGTCGGCGATACGCTGTATCTGGACGGAAAGGCATTTACGATTGAAAAAGTCGGGCTTTTCGACGTGGAGCTTCGGGACCCGAATTCCGTGTATCCAATCTTCCGCTCGGAAAGCAAGGAGAATCTGGCAAGACTTTTGGAGCATGAGGAAAATGTTCACCTGCATAATCTGGTGGTTGATCTGAATCCCGGCAGAGAAAAGCAAAGTGAGGAACAAAAATCGGTAATTCCAGAGGCAGAGCCGGAGAACACTCATGCAGAAAACTATCGTATCAACAGCTTTCATCTTGGCGAAGGCAGTCCCAAACAGAAATTCCGTGCCAACATGGATGCTATCTACACGCTGAAAACCTTAGAAAACCAGCACAGGGATGCGACACCGGAAGAACAGGAAACACTGGCCAATTATGTCGGCTGGGGCGGGCTGGCAGATGCCTTTGACGCAGAGAAAGCTGCCTGGACAGGCGAATATAAGGAACTGAAAGCAGCTCTTATGGAAGAAGAATATGCCGCAGCCAGGGCTTCGACTCTGAATGCGCACTACACCAGTCCTACCGTGATCCGTGCAATCTATGAAGCGTTGGACGATATGGGATTTGAGAAAGGCAATATTCTGGAACCGTCGATGGGTGTCGGCAACTTCTTTGGTATGCTGCCGGATTCCATGCTGGGAAGCAGGTTGTATGGTGTGGAACTGGATTCCATCACCGGGCGCATTGCGCAGAAGCTGTATCCGCAGGCAGAAATCAAGGTGGTAGGCTTTGAGACCACCGACCGGCGCGATTTTTATGATCTGGCCGTGGGCAATGTGCCCTTTGGCAACTACCGTGTCAGCGATAAGCCCTATGACAAACTCGGCTTTTCTATCCACAACTATTTCTTTGCCAAGGCATTGGATCAGGTTCGTCCCGGTGGTATTGTGGCCTTTGTTACCAGCCGCTATACGATGGATTCCAAGAATCCGGACGCACGAAAGTATCTGGCGCAGCGGGCAGAATTGCTGGGAGCCATCCGACTTCCCAACAACGCATTCCGCGCCAATGCCGGTACAGATGTGGTTTCGGATATTATTTTCCTGCAAAAGAGAGACCATCCCATTGATATCGAACCGGACTGGGTGCATCTGGGACTGACATCGGAGGGTATAACCCTCAACAGTTACTTTGTTGACCACCCGGAAATGGTGCTGGGTGAGATTACAACGGAAAGTACCCAGTATGGCAAGGAAGAATGTACAGTCATCCCGATTCCGGATGCGGATCTGGGAGACCAGCTGCATGAGGCTGTGCAGCACATCAGCGGTCATTATGAAGCGCAGGAGCTGGCACCGGAGGAAGAGCTGTCCTTGCAGGGCGAAACCATTCCGGCAGACCCCAATGTAAAGAACTTCTCCTATGCAGTAGTGGATGGGGATGTCTACTTCCGGGAGAACAGCATCATGCGGAAAGCTGACCTTTCTGCGACGGCCACCGGCAGGATCAAGGGCATGGTGGAGCTTCGCACCATCGTGCAGGAACTGATTGACTACCAGCTGAACGATTATCCGGAGGACGCGATTGCCCAGAAACAGCGGGAACTGAATGTAGCCTATGACCGATTCGCCGCTCAGTATGGGCTTATCAATTCCCGTGCAAATGCGCAGGCTTTTTCGGAAGATTCGTCGTATTATCTGCTCTGCTCTCTGGAAAATGTAGATGAGAATGGCAGGCTGGAATCCAAGGCGGATATGTTCACAAAAAGGACGATTCGACCGGAACGGACTGTTACCAGCGTAGATACTCCGGCAGAGGCTCTGGCAATCTCTATCGGGGAGCGCGGAAGAGTGGATTTGCCCTATATGTCGGAGCTTTTAGGAACACCGGGGGAATATGAAAAAATCCCACAGGAACTGCATGGTGTCATTTTCAAAGACCCGATGACGCAGGGCGGTGAGGAAACCGGCTGGGTAACAGCTGACGAATATCTGTCCGGTAATGTCCGGGAAAAGCTCCGCGTGGCAGAACTGGCTGCGGCTTCTGACCCTGCCTTTGCGGTGAACACGGAATATTTGAAGAAAGCACAGCCGAAAGACCTGGATGCGTCGGAGATTGATGTGCGCCTTGGTGCCACATGGGTCAATCGGGATTATATCCAGCAGTTTATGGAAGAAACCTTTGAACCGCCGTTCTACCTGCGCCGAAATATTGAAGTGAAATTTTCTCCCATGACGGCAGAATGGCAGATCACCGGCAAGAGTACACCGAGCCGGAATGATGTTCATGCCTATATGACTTACGGCACCAGCCGAGCCAATGCCTACCGGATTCTGGAGGATACGCTGAATCTGCGGGATATTCGTATCTACGATACCGTGGAGGATGCAGACGGCAAGCAGAAGCGGGTTCTGAATAAAAAGGAGACCACCCTTGCCCAGCAGAAACAGCAGGCCATTAAGGATGCGTTCCAGAATTGGGTGTGGAAAGACCCTTATCGCCGTGCGGAACTGGTGGAAAAGTATAACGAGCTGTTCAACAGTACCCGTCCCCGTGAATACGATGGTTCTCATATCCGCTTTGGCGGCATGAATCCGGAAATCCGGCTGCGGGAACACCAGCAGAATGCCATTGCTCATGTGCTGTACGGCGGCAATACGCTGCTGGCTCACGAGGTAGGTGCCGGTAAGACCTTTGAGATGGCCGCTTCTGCTATGGAGGCAAAGAGGTTGGGACTGTGCCAGAAATCCATGTTCGTTGTGCCGAATCATTTAACCCTTCAGTGGGCAAACGAGTTCCTGCGCCTGTATCCGAGTGCAAAATTGCTGGTGGCAAGCAAAAAGGACTTTGAAACCGCCCGCAGAAAGAAGTTCTGCGCACGAATTGCCACTGGTGATTACGATGCGGTTATCATCGGGCATTCCCAGTTTGAGAAAATCCCGGTGTCCGCAGAACGGCAGGAGCGGATTTTGACTGCACAGATTGATGAAATCGAAAATGCCATTGCTGAGATGAAATCCCAGAATGGCGAACGTTTTTCCATTAAACAGATGGAAAAGACCCGGAAAGGATTGGAGGCGAGATTGGAGAAACTCCGGGCAACCGACCGAAAGGACGATGTGATTACCTTTGAGCAGCTGGGCGTAGACCGGCTGTTTGTAGACGAGGCACACGCGTTTAAGAACCTGTTCCTCTACACAAAAATGCGCAATGTCGCAGGTTTGTCCACATCGGAAGCGCAGAAATCTTCGGATATGTTTATGAAGTGCCAGTATATGGACGAGTTGACAGGCGGGCGCGGCATCATTTTTGCGACCGGCACCCCGGTCAGCAACAGCATGACGGAGCTTTACACCATGATGCGGTATCTCCAGTACGGCACATTGCAGCAGAAAGGGCTGACCCATTTCGACAGCTGGGCTTCTACCTTTGGTGAGACTACCACAGCCATTGAGCTGGCACCGGAGGGAACCGGATACCGGGCAAGAACAAGATTTGCAAAATTCTTCAACCTGCCGGAGCTGATGAATATGTTCAAGGAAGTGGCGGATATCAAGACTTCTGATCAGCTGCATCTGCCGGTGCCGGAGGCAAAATTTGAAACTGTGGTAGTGCAGCCTTCGGAGCATCAGCAGGCGATGGTGGCGGAGCTTTCGGAACGGGCGGCGGCTGTGCATTCCGGTGTGGTAGACCCATCGGTCGATAACATGCTGAAAATCACATCGGACGGCAGAAAGCTGGGATTGGATCAGCGGCTGATGAACCCGCTTCTGCCGGATGACCCCAACAGCAAGCTCAACGCCTGTGTGCGGAATGTGCTTCGGATTTATGAGGAAGGACAGTCGGAGAAGCTGACCCAGCTGCTGTTCTGTGACCTCAGCACGCCGAAGAACGATGGAACCTTCAACGTGTATGAGGATATCCGTGCTAAACTCATCCAGTCCGGTGTACCGGAAGAAGAAATCGCATTTATCCATGATGCGGATACCGAGGCAAAAAAGAAGGATTTGTTTGCCAAAGTCCGTACCGGGCAGGTGCGGGTGTTGTTAGGCTCGACACAGAAGATGGGCGCAGGCACGAACGTGCAGGACAGGCTGGTGGCCGTGCATCATCTGGATGTGGGCTGGCGGCCTGCGGACATGACCCAGCGAAATGGTCGTATCATCCGTCAGGGAAACCGAAATAAAGAGGTGCAGGTTTATCAGTATGTGACGGAAGGAACCTTTGATGCCTACCTCTATCAGACACTGGAGAATAAGCAGAAGTTTATCAGTCAGATCATGACCAGCAAATCTCCGGTTCGTTCCTGTGATGATGTGGATGAGCAGGCACTTTCCTATGCGGAGATCAAAGCACTTTGTGCAGGAGACCCGCAGATCAAGGAAAAAATGGACTTGGATGTAGATGTTGCAAGACTGAAGGTGCTGAAAGCAGATCATCAGAGCCAGCAGTACCGATTGGAGGATAAGCTGATGAAATATTTCCCTGCGGAGATTGAGAAAACACAGGGGTTTATCAAGGGCTTTCAGTCGGATATTCGGACGGTGGCGGCACATCCGCTGCCGGAAGAGGGATTCTGCGGCATGACAGTGAATAGCACACGATTTACTGAAAAAGCAGATGCCGGTGAAGCAATCCTCGCGGTTTGTAAAGCCAATCAGAGTCTGGAGCCGGTGCCGCTTGGCAGTTACCGTGGTTTCAAGATGGAACTGGCATTTGACAGCTTCCAGAAAGAGTATCAGATGTTGCTGAAAGGCGAGATGACCCACCGGGTACCCATCGGCACCAGTGCTGCGGGCAATATCCAGCGTCTGGACAATGCTCTTGCTGGGATTCCTGCAAGGCTGGAAAAAGCGGAACAGCAGTTGGATAATCTTAGGAGCCAACAGGAAGCGGCGCAGGCAGAGCTTGGAAAGCCGTTTCCCCAGGAGGCAGAACTGGCAGAGAAGAGCGCAAGACTGGCAGAACTGGACGCACTTCTGAATATGGATGACCGTGGAAATGATGATCCTGACCGTGAGAATACAACAGAAAAGCCGTCTGTCCTGGCAGAGCTGCGTGACCGTGCAGGGCGCATTCCGCCGATGACACATCGGGATGATGAGGAGGTGGCACTATGAGTGTTCGGGAACACTGGATCAATGTCCGGGTAAACCCGGAAGAGCTGGCGAGGATTCGTGAAAAGCAGAAGGAATTGGGGATTCGCAATACCGGTGCCTATATGAGAAAAATGGCAATGGACGGGTACTGCGTAAATCTTGATTTGTCAGATGTGGCGCAGGTATCCACCCTTCTTCGCCGATGCAGCAACAACCTGAACCAGTACGCAAAACGAGCCAATGAATCCAGAAGCATCTATGCGGAGGATATCCGGGATTTGCAGAAGCGGCTGGATGAACTCTGGGAGATGCAGAAGCTGATCTTGAAGAGACTTTCTGGTATTCGCTGACAGCGCAAATGTGCGGGATTTCTACTGCACATGGCACAGATGAAACTGTCTGTGCCGTTACATATTTTTTTGCAGCTCTTTCTGTTGACATCGTGGTGTTTGGCAAGCGGGTACGGTAAAATGAAGATGAAAAGAAAAACGAAGGGGTGAAATCCATGAAAATCATATGTTTTTTGTTGAAGCTGGGGCTGAAAGTTCTGTTGCTGCCGGTTGCGTTTCTGCTTCGATTTCTGTGCTTTATCTGGAATCTGTTGATACAGCTATCCCTGTGGGTGCTTTCGCCGGTCATGCTGTTCGTTCTTGGCTGCGGCATCTATTCGGTGGTTCGGGCGAACTGGACGGATGTGTTCCTGCTGACCCTGATTGAGATGGGACTTTTCGCAGTTGCGGTTGGTGCGGGCGGCATCATGGAACTGATGGAACGGCTGTGCGAGTGCATAGAGGATGTTTTGGCAATTTGAGGTCAGGAGGAATTAGATGGATATTCAGTTTATGAAAGATTATTATGATTTACGATACGAGGAAACAGATGGAGAAAATCATTTTGTGGATGAGACTGCTTATCAGGAAAAACAGTCTGAGCAATCGAAGATGGAAGACCAGCTGATGGAAATGGTGGGCGGCAGCGAATCTAATGTGTGGAAGCTATACGAAAGCATCATGTGCATCTATTTCGACATGGAAGAAATCATCAAGCAGGCCGTTTATTTGCAGGGAGCTTATGATCGGGAACGGATGTTAAAATGAGAATAGTGAATTGGTAAGAGCTGCCTTCGGGTAGCTCTTTTTAGATGGAGGAATATGAAAAATGGCGGCTACAAGACTAATTGCGCTGCATATCAATAAAGGAAAGACGGTAGCGCAGTGTCTGGCTGACCGTACTGATTATTCTGAGAATGCAGCAAAGACGGAAGATGGAAAATATATCAGCGCGTATGCCTGTGACGCAAAGACCTGTGATGAAGAATTTCTGCTTTCTAAACGGCAGTATGAGCATATCACCGGTAGAACCCAGGCGCATGATGTGATTGCATATCAGATTCGGCAATCCTTTAAGCCCAGAGAAATCACGCCGGAGGAGGCGAACAAGGTCGGGTATGAGACAGCCATGCGATTCACCAAGGGAAAACACGCATTTATCGTGGCTACCCATGTTGATCGTGCGCACATTCATAACCACATTATTTTTAATTCGACTACATTAGACTGCACCAGAAAATTCCGAGATTTTCGCTTGTCAGGACTTGCACTGGCAAGGCTCAGTGATATCGTCTGCCTGGAACACCGGTTGTCGGTCATTGTCCGGAAGCCCTATGGAGAGCGGCAGAAGAGAACGGAATACCCGGAGAAAAAATCGCAGCGAGATGAAATCTGCGAGGCCATTGATGTAGCATTGGCAAGAAAACCAAAAGAATTCCGGGAACTGATTGGAATTTTGCAGGAAGCAGGATACGAGTATAAAGATGGAAAACAGCCTGCACTGCGGGGAAAAGGCCACGCCAGATTTGCTCGTTTCCGCTCTCTTGGTAAAGGATATTCGGTTGAAGAACTTTGCGAAGTGATTGCTGGAAATGCGGTTCATAAAAGCAAATTTGTAGAGAAAAACCGCACAAGCGCACGGTCGTCACAGGTGCATCAGAAGGCGGAGTTGTCGTTCCTTATTGATGTCCGTGCCAAAATGCAGGCGGGCAAAGGCGCGGGATATGCGCGCTGGGCGAAAGTCTTTAATCTGAAGCAGATGGCAAAAGCTATGATGTTCATGGAAGAGCATGGAATCAAGAGCTATGCAGAGCTGAAAGAAAAGGCAGAGGAAATTTCTGAAAATTGCGATGCGCTGCTGGAATCTGTAAAAGCAGATGAGGCACGGATGTCGGAAGTGTCAGTGCTGCGGAAGCATCTAATCAATTATGCCAAGACAAAAGATGTTTTTGCCGCTTATAAAGCATCCGGTTACAATCGGGAGTTCTATGAAGCCCATCGGGATATGCTGGCCTTGCGCAGCGCAGCAAAAAAGGCGTTTGATGCCTATAAGAAAGAGAACGGTTCTAACAAAAAGCTCCCGCGCATCAGCGAGCTTAACGCAGAGTATGCGATGCTTCTGGAACGAAAGAAAAGCTCCTATGCAGAGTACCGCAAGACCAAATCGGAAATGCAGGATTGGCTTGTGGCACAGAAAATCGTGCAGGAAATCCTGAAAGAGGACGAACAGAAGAAAGAGCAACTGCATGAGCAGGAAGTGCGGCAGGAAGAAGAAAATAGACAGAATAGCAGATGATGGGAAGCCCGGTGCAGTGTGAGTGTTATGCTCATGCTGCACCGGGCTTTTTTTCTTTGGCAGGAACTGCCGTTAAAGCATCCGGAACGGATGCGCAGCTCGATGCCGCAGGCAGCGTTCTATGGGGATTGGGGAGTTTCCCCAACAAGCAGAAAATCGCTTTCGTGTCACGAAAGCCCTGCTTGCAGAAGAGTGAAAAGCGTTTTGAACGCACGCTTTTCTGTTTACTTGGAAGTTGATAAGTACTATACTTAAAAATAGAGAAATTATACCCATGGACAGGTTGTTTTTAAGCAGGAGGCAGAGGCGATGACAGTATCATAACCTTTGCAAACCGAAAAGCCAGAGTTTGTCTTGCCATGCCGGCAAGAAAATTTTGACAGAAAGGATAGGAGGATATGAAAAGAAAACGAAGAATACTTAGTCTGCTGCTTTGCGGGGCAATGCTGTTTTCCCTCTGCTCACAATCGGTATTTGCCGAGGCCAGCGCACAGACGGACAGCGGCGTTACCATAGGCGAAAGTGGCCTATGCGAACATCACACCGAGCATGACGGCGAGTGCGGCTACTCCGAGGAGACGGCGGGAACGCCATGCGCCCATGAACATACGAACGATTGCTATACGGAAGTGACCGAGTGCGTCCATGAACATGACGAGGACTGTTACCCGGAGGAAAGCGTTTCCGGCAATGAAGCGACCCCGTCCGGCGCACAAAAACGGGAGCCGGAGAACTGCCCCCACATCTGCGACGAGGAAAGCGGGTGTATCACCAAGGAATTAAACTGCCAGCATGAGCATGACGATGAGTGCGGCTACTCTCCTGCAACTGCGGGGACCCCCTGCGGGTATGTCTGCGAACTGTGCGGCAGTGAGGATAGTGAGAAACTGGCTACTCCGTCCAATGCGGAGGCTGTCACGGTGGCAAGCGTACAGGCCATGATCGACGGTTTACCGAACGCAGAAGAAATCACTGAAGATAACGCCGAAGAAGTCAAGGCGCAGCTTGAGGCTATCGACGAGGCGAAGGAGAAGCTCTCCGACGAGGAAATCGATGAGCTGGATATGACCCGGTATGCGGAAGCTGCCGCTGCATTGGGGGCGCTGGCTGCGCCAATGCTATTGGCCAATGATTCGCCTGACGAGCAGTTTTCCCTCAAGCCCGGCGACACCTATTACTTTGACCTTTCGGCGATGAATATTCCCGGAACGGCAAACGGCGGAAACTCAGATGGTGCGGTTTCTTTGCCGGATACGTCGCTGCACTATGTTCCCTTTACCTATGTGGGAACGATAGAAGCCTACAAACTCACGTCTGCGACGGCAACCACCGAGGAGTATGCACAGCAGAACAAATATCCCCACAGCCTGTTTGTGGCGGACTATGCCGTAACGCATACGATTAGCTGGGGTGGCCTGAATGACGAAGGTCTGATTTTCGGCAAAAATTATGCCAGCGGCGGCGTGGACTATACCCTGCGCGCACCGTCTGTGGGAAGTATCTCTACAGGTTCGGGCGATTCCCAACGCGGCGTGCCCCAAAGCAACGAATGGGACACGATGCTGAACAAGAACAGCGGATATATCCAAAACTGGAATAAAATGTATTCGTGGGGACAGGATACTTCTTCTGCCGCCGAGTCGTTCCGGGCGTACCGTGGGTACACCTCGGCCCGCTTCTGGAACAACTCCAATGCTACGTTCTCCTACCCGCGCGTCGGTTTTCGCCCCGTCCTTGAAGTCCTGAACCCTGGCACACTGGGTTCTGACGGACTGAAGGTCGTTACCCTTGACCTTGGCGGCGGCAAGCTGGGTAATAGCTCCGAGGATATTCAAATCATCGTGAAAACCGGCAGCGAGTTTACCGCGCCTGCGTCCGACGGCCTGACCCGCCCGGACGGAAATACCGGCAGCTACTTCATGTGGCTTGGCAGCGACGGCAAGCTCTACGCGCCCGGTGCCAACGTTCCGGCGGAAGTTACCAAGCTCACGGCGCAGTTTGCTTTATCAGAACAGTTTTCCCTCAAACCCGGCGACACCTATTACTTTGACCTCTCCGGCGCAAACATCCCCGGAACGGCAAACGGCAGTCTGCCGGATAATACCCTGCACTATGTGCCCTTTACCTACGCAGGGACGGTGGACGCCTACAAGCTCACATCGGAGATGGAGACCACCGAGGAATATGCACAGCAGAACAAATACGCCCACAGCCTGTTTGTGGCGGACTATGCCGTAACGCATACGGTAAGCTGGAATGGCCTGAATGACGAAGGTCTGATTTTCGGCAAAAATTATGCCAGCGGCGGCGTGGACTATACCCTGCGTGCGCCGTCCGTGGGAAGTAGTTATACAGGCTCAGGTGATTCAGAACGCGGCACGCCCCAAAGCAACGAATGGGAC
>ERZ773229.1360-NODE-1360-length-17051-cov-3.901506_pt1 | contig 17051 bp, 20 predicted proteins | sample MGYA00580992_ERZ773229 | MGnify/ENA primary metagenome ERZ773229 (study PRJEB29015, sample SAMEA2737795) | human gut metagenome | biome: human gut; feature: human-associated habitat; material: faeces | place: China | collected 2012 ... | reverse complement strand
ATCAAATTCTTCGTATTCGGGGTATTCCGCTTCTTCGTCCGGATATTCGGCCTCGTACTCCGTCTCTGCCGGGTAATCCGCCTGCTCGGAGGAATAGCCCTCCGTCTCCGGCCGGTATTCCGTTTCCGCCGTTTCCGGCGCGGCGGTCTCCTCCGGCGCCTTGTCCCGGCACTCCTCGAGAATGCTCTCGAGCGAGAAGCCCGGCACGCCGAAGCTCCGGGGAACGCCGCCTGTATCGCGTTTTGCCATAGCTCCCTCCGTCTCAGGAATCTCTGCGCTGGCGGACGACCTCATACATAAGGATCGCCGCCGCCGCGGAGGCGTTGAGCGATGTGATCCTGCCGAGCAGGGGGATGCCCACGGTAAAGTCGCACTGCTCCGAAACGAGGCGGCCCATGCCGAAGCCCTCCGATCCGATGACGAGCGCCGCGGGGCCGGTCATTTTCGTCTGCCACAGATCGGCGGGAGCGTCCGCCGCCGTGCCGTAGACCCAGAGACCCTTTTTCTTCAGCTCACCGAGCGCCGCGGGGATGTTCGTCACGCGCGAGACGAGCATATGCTCCGCCGCGCCCGCGCTCGCCTTGTCCACCACGGCGGTGAGCCCGGCGGCGCGCCGCTTGGGGATAATGACGCCGTGGACGCCCGCGCACTCGGCGGTGCGCAAAATCGCGCCGAGATTGTGCGGATCGGCGATCTCGTCGCACACGACGATGAACGGATCCTCGCCCCGCTCGGCGGCACGCTCCAGAATATCCTCGATGGAGGCGTACTCGCGCATTGCCGCCTGCGCGATGATGCCCTGGTGCGCGCCCGTGGCGCTGAGAGAATCGAGCTTGCGCCGGTCGCACTCGGTGACGACGATGCCGTTTTCCCGCGCCTTGGCGAGAATGCGCGCAAGGGTGCGGTCGGTGTCGCCGCGCGCGACGAAAATTTTATCGATCGTCCGCCCGGCGCGGATCGCCTCGGCAACGGCGTTGCGCCCCTCGATCAGGTCTTCCCTGTCCTGACGGATCTCCTGTTCACGGTTTTCCATATCGTTAAATTCCTTCTTTATATTTCCATATTGATATTGCGCATAGGTATAGATAATATATTTTACCACACGATCCCGCCATCTGCAACGGAAAGCGCCACTTTTGCTTTTTCTTTTTTCTGCCGTCTTGACCTTTCCGTCCGGAATCGGTATGCTGAGAGTAAGAACAAGCGAAGGGCGGTGAGCGCATGCTCTGGGACACCATCCCCGTGCCGAAGGGCACGGACGCCGATTTTGCCGTTGCGGTCACGGACGATTCGCTCGCGCCGTGGATCAAAAAGGGCGGCACGGCATATCTCCGGCGGCGCACCGAGCTTTACGACGGCGACATCGGGCTTTTTGAAACGGACGGAGGGATCGTCTTCCGGCAGTTCTGCGCCGACAGCCGCGGCACGGTGTATCTCTTCGCCGTGAACCGCGCCCACGCCGAAGACGACCGCATGATCCCGCCGGACAAAGCGGCCGAGCTCGTCTGCTACGGCCGTCTGGAGCTAAAAAAGCCCATCCCGCTCCCGATGGATTGAGCATATGATAGGAAAACCGCAGCGGCTCCAAAAATTGGAACCGCTGCGGTTACTTTTAATCGTCCTGCTTCATGCTCATATCCCGAAAAAGAACCCGAAGATAATCACGACGGCCATATAAAACTCGGTCGATAAAAACATCTCTTCCGTTCACACGATAGAAAACCATATAGTTCCCGCTCACAAGAAACCGATAGTCCCCGCCGACGTCGGCGACGGAGGAGAGCAGAGCGCCCATTTCCGCAAAATCTTTCAAGCGTTCACCCGCGTCCAGAATGCGATTCACCACGCGCTCCGCCGCGACACGGTTTTGAAGCTCCGACACTATATAGTCCCATATATCGTCCAGATCACGGCGGGACTCCGCTGAATAATGGATGTTATTCTTCATTCGCTCTGGCGCGGAAGTGCGCTCTCATGTCCTCCGGGGTCAGATAGCCTTCGGTCTCACCGGATCGGCGGCCCTTTGCGAGCTCGCTCATAAGCTTCAGCGTGGCCTGCGCTTTTTCGAAATCCTGAATGTCCACAATGGCGTACCGGCCGCGGCCGTTCTTCGTCAGGAAAACGGGCGCACCCGCCGCTACATCCTGCAATACTTCCGTGTAATTCCGCAGATCGGAGATCGGCTTGATGTTCGGCATAGTGATCAACTCCTTTGCGAATAGTATACGCCGTTCTGCTGTAAAATTCAACAATAAATTTTACAGCGTTTTATACTGCTATCCTCGAGCAAAGGCCGACTCTGGCGCAGTTAACAGCTAACCATATTATATTAACGCCCGCGGTGACCGTCACGCGCTTCTCTTCCCTCGAGTGTTATACGATATTGGATATCTTTCTCTCTTCCGTCAGAACCCTCACAATAACCGCATTCGTAAGACGGCCAACTCCCGGATTGAAATTTCGTCCGGATGTGGTATAATTAAGTATTCCGTTACAGTTTTCCTCTGGAAAGGAGTTTTGATTTGAAAGCATTCATGCGTTGGGTCGAGCGCTACTGCGTCCGCCATCCGCGTTTCGGCGTGGAAAATCTCATGCGCTATCTCATCATCGGCAACGCCGTCGTCTGGCTGCTGACGCTGATGGACCGCACCGGCACGGTGCGCTATTTTCTCGCGCTCAATCCGCAGATGATCCTGCGCGGGCAGATCTGGCGGCTGGTGACCTTCGTGCTCATTCCGGACACCGGCGGCATCTGGGGGCTGCTGTTCCTCTATTTCTATTACTTCATCGGCACCTCGATGGAGCGCGAGTGGGGGCAGGCCAAGTTCAACATGTACTTTCTCGCCGGTATGGTGTTCACGATCCTGTACGCCTTCCTTGTCTATCTGTTCGGCGGCATCACGATGAGCATCGGCGCGGAGTTCATCTATCTTTCGATGTTCTTCTCGTTCGCAACGTACTACCCCGACCAGCGGGTGCTGTTCATGTACATCATCCCGATCAAGATCAAGTGGCTCGCCGTGGCGAACGCGGCGTACTTCGTCTATGAGATCTTCGCGCTCCGCTTCCCGCTCAATCTTCTGCCGGTCGTGGCGACGCTCAACTATCTGCTCTTCTGCGGGGATATGCTCTTCGGCTCCGTACACTTCCGGCGGCCCGGGCAGATCCGCAAGACCGTGAACTTCAAGCGCGAGGCGCAGCGCATCCGCCGCGAGCAGCAGAACGCCCCGTACCGCTACAAATGCGCCGTGTGCGGCCGCACCGACGCGGACCATCCGGAGCTGGAGTTCCGCTACTGCTCGCGCTGCGCGGGGTATCACTGCTTCTGTCAGGATCACATCAACAACCACATCCATTTCACCGAATAACACGGGAGATATGCCATGCAACACCGTCCTTCCCGCCGGGTATCCGTTCCGGCGCTGATCGTTTTCTGTCTGCTCGCGCTCGCGCTCGTTGTGCTCGTTGCCGTGCGCGCCGTTTCGGTAAATAACACGGAGAGCGCCGAGACGCTCGCGCCGGCGGCGAGCGAAACGCCCGTGCCGCCGACCTCTGGCCCCGAGCTCACGCCCGAACCTTCGGCTGCGCCCACCGCGGATCCTACCGCGACGCCCGAGCCCACGCCGGAGCCGAGCCCTGAATACTTCACCGTTTCCATGGTGGGCGACTGCACGCTCGCCGAGGCAAAGACCCGCCGCGGGTGGGGCACGGCGCTGCAGACCGTCGTCGGGAAAAACTACGACTATCCCTTCGCCAAGACCGTGCAGTACTTTGAAAAAGACTATCTCACGATCGCCAATCTTGAGTGCAACCTCTCGGACAAGTATTACGATTCCATTGAGCAGTTCGTGTTTCTCGCCCCGGCGGATTACGCGAACATCCTCACCGCGGGCAGCGTGGAGTTCGTGACGCTGGCAAATAACCACACGATGGACTTCGGCCAGAACGCCTATGACGACACGGCCGCCGCGCTCGACGCCGTGGGCGTTGCCTACGCGGGCGAGGACGAAACGTATATCTACGAAAAGGACGGCGGCGTGAAGGTCGGCATTTACTGCCTTTATAACCAGCTCACCTACAACGCCATGAGCATTCTCTCCGCGCAGGCGCAGGAAAAGCTCGTCGCGGCGTCGCGCGACAAGATCGCCGCGGGGCTCAAATCGCTTGAGGAGGCGGGCGCGGACTTCACCATCGCGTGCCTGCACATGGGCCGCGAGGGGTACTATGAACCCACCGACGTGCAGACCGAGCTCTGCCGCTACACCGTGGACACCGGCTTCAACGCCGTGTACTGCACGCACGCCCACCGGCTCCAGCCGGCGGAGGATTATAACGGCGGCGTTATCTTCTACGGTCTCGGCAACTTCATCTTCGGCGGCCACACCAACCCCGGCAACGGCACTGACCCCGGCGCTTACGACACCGGCATCGCGCAGCTCACGCTCAAGCGCGTCGGCGGCGAGGTAACGCTCGACAGCTATTCCTTCATCCCCTGCTCGCTGAGCAGCACCGTCGGCCCCGACAGCACCGTGCTCGGGCCGAACACGCTGAACAATTACCAGCCCCAGCCCTATACCGAGGGCGGCGACGCATGGAACCGCGCCATGTCCATGCTCAACGGCACCTACGAGGGCGCGAACTATCAGGTGGACTACGGCAACGTCCTCACCGCAATGAACGGGTAAACGGGTGAAAATTTCCCGTATACTCTATATTAATTTAATGAAATCACTTGCAATCGCGCGCGGAGGGTGGTATAATCTCCTCGTACGAACGTAAGAAACAGGAAGAGTGGGCAAAACCCACTCTTTTTGTTGATTTAAAAGAATTTGTCAGAAACTGGAAATTGAGGATTTTTTATGAGTAAAGTCACCGAGACCGTGACCGCGCTGGCCGCGCCCGTCGCCGAAAAGCTGGGTCTGGAGCTTTGGGATGTGGAATACATCCGCGAGGCCGGACAGTGGTTTCTGCGCGTGTACATCGACAAGGACGGCGGCGTTTCCATCAACGACTGCGAGGCGCTCTCCCGCGCGCTCGATCCCGTGCTGGACGAGGCAGACCCCATTCCGGACAGCTACGTTTTCGAGGTCAGCTCCGCCGGCGCCGAGCGCGAGCTCAAGCGCCCCGGCGACTTTGCGCGCTTTATGGGCAGCGGCGCGGAGGTGCGGCTCTATAAGCCGGTGAACGGCAGCAAGTCCTTTGTCGGAACGCTCTCCGGATACCGCGACGGCGACGTTACCCTGACGATCGCCGGAAAAGAGACCACCTTTGAAAAGGCCCAGATCGCGCAGGTACGGCTGCGCGTGCTGTAAAAAATCACAACGTGATATAACGTAAGGAGCAAAAATAGATGAGTGCAATGAACGCCGAATTTTTTGACGCCATCGAGCAGATCGAAAAGGAAAAGGGCATTCCCCGCGGATACATGCAGGAGAAGATCCAGCAGGCCCTGCTGACCGCCTTCAAGCGCGACAACCCCGACTGCGAGGATAATGTCGAGGTCATCATGGACGAGAACAAGAAGACCATCAGCATGTTCGTTCTCAAGACCATCGTGGAGGAGAGCGAGTATGTGAACGACGCCACGCAGATCCTGCTCGACGAGGCGCGTCACTATGATAAGAAGGCCGGCATCGGCGACACCGTCCGCATCCCGGTCGAAACGAAGAAATTCGGCCGCATCGCGGCGCAGGCGGCAAAGCAGGTCATCATCCAGGGCATCCGCGAGGCGGAACGCGGCATCATCTATGACGAGTTCACCTCCAAGGAGCATGAGATCCTCACCGGTGTCGTCACGCGCATCGATCCGCGCACCGGCGCCGTGTCCATCAAGATCAGCTCCAACAGCGAATTCACCGAGGCCATGCTCTCCGCCACCGAGCGCATCAAGGGCGAAGAGCTCACCGAGGGCGACCGCATCAAGGTCTATGTCGTCGAGGTGCGCAAGTCCACCCGCGGCCCGCAGGTGCTCATCTCCCGCACGCACCCCGGTCTCGTCAAGCGGCTCTTTGAGCTGGAAGTGCCCGAGATCTTCGACGGCACGGTGGAGATCCGCTCCATCGCCCGCGAAGCCGGCAGCCGCACGAAGATGGCCGTCTACTCCGCCGATCCCGAGATCGATCCGATCGGCGCGTGCGTCGGCCCCCGCGGCGGGCGTGTGGCGAGCATCGTCAACGAGCTCGGCGGCGAGAAGATCGATATCATCAAGTACAGCGAGGATCCCGAGCAGTACATCGCCTCGGCGCTCTCCCCGGCGGAGGTCCTCTCCGTTGAGGTGCTCGAGGAAGGCCACAGCTGCCGCGTGATCGTGCCGGACAGCCAGCTCTCTCTCGCCATCGGCAAGGAGGGCCAGAACGCCCGTCTCGCCGCGCGTCTCACCGGTTATAAAATCGATATCAAGCCGGAGAGCGCCGCGAACGAATAACCCACCCATCAAACAAACCCCGCCAGTCCACATACATTTCAGGAGGAGCGCTTTTGCCGAAAACCGTACCGCTCCGGCAGTGCATCGGCTGCCGTGAACAAAAACCGAAAACCGAACTGATCCGCGTCGTCCGCTCGCCGGAGGGGGAGCTCTCCATCGATCTGCGCGGCAGGGTGCCGGGACGCGGCGCCTATCTCTGCCGCAGCAGCGAGTGTCTGAAGCGCGCGGTCAAATCGCGCGCGCTTGAGCGCGCTCTGTCCGTCCCCGTGCCGGAGGACGTGTGGGCGCGGCTCACGGCGGAACTGGAGGCGGGCGATGGATAAGGCAGCGCAGTATCTCGGTCTCGCCCGGAAGGGCGGGATGCTCGCCGTCGGCGAGGAAGGAAGCGGCACGGCGATCGCCGCCGGAAAGGGTCGGCTTTTGATGCTCGCCGCCGACGCTTCCCCCAACGCGCAGAAACGCGCCGCGGGTTTTCTGTACGGTCACCGCGCACCGCTGCAGACGCTGCCCTGGACGAAGGCGGAGCTCTCCGCCATGCTGGGCAAACGCGGATGCAGCATGCTCTGCTTCACCGATCTGCCCCTCGCCGCGCGGTTCGCCGCCGCGCTTGCCGAGGAGCTTCCCGGCTGGAAGGAAACAGCCGAACTTCTCGCCCAGCGCGAGGATAAGCTCAAGCGGCGGAAGGCCGCGCCCCGTAAGCACACCGAGAGCGGAAAAAGGAGGAAATAAGTATGGCGCTTGATTTTAAATACCGCATTCACGAGGTTGCCAAGGATTTCGGCATGACCTCCAAGGATATTTCCCAGATCCTCACCGACTATGCCACGACGCCGAAGAACCACATGCAGGTTCTCGAGGACACCGAGCTGGATCTCATTTTTGAGTATCTGACGCAGCATCACCAGGTCGGCAGCATTGCCGAGATCTTCGCCCCCGAACCGGAGGAGAAGAAGGCCCCCGCCAAGGCGCCGGAAGAGAAGAAGCCCGACGCTCCCGCGCAGGAAAAGACCGCCGGCAGCGCGCCGGCGCCCGCAGCAGCCGCTGCCGCGCCCGTACAGCAGCCGCAGAAGCCGAAGCCGGAGAAGCCCGCCCAGCCGAAGCAGGTCGTGGAAAAGCGCGTCGTCGATACCCGCGGCTCCGCCGGAGCGAATCTCTCGAAATACGACGAGCGCTTCGACAAGATCGCCGGCAACGCCGGGAAGGACAAGGACATCCGCCGCGGCGGCAAGGAGAAGATCCAGAACAAGAACAAGCAGCGCCAGCAGCAGGTCGCAAGCGCCAAGCGCCGCCAGGAAGAGCGCGACAAGATGCAGCGCCTGCAGTTTGAGGTCGCGAAGAAGCAGCAGCTCAAGGTCAGCATCCCCGACGAGATCAACGTCGGCGAGCTCGCCTCCCGCATGAAGAAAACGGCGGTCGAGGTCATCAAGCAGCTCATCAAGCTCGGCGTGATGGCGTCCGTGTCCGATGTGATCGATTACGATACCGCCGCGCTCGTCGCCATGGAGCTTGGCTGCAAGGTGGAGCACGAGGTCGTTGTGACGGTCGAGGACCGTCTTATTGATGACCACGTCGATACCGAGGACGAACTCGTCCCCCGCGCGCCGGTCGTCGTCGTCATGGGCCACGTCGACCACGGCAAGACCTCCCTGCTCGACCGCATCCGCAGCGCGAACGTCGTTGCGGGCGAGGCGGGCGGCATTACGCAGCACATCGGCGCGTACCGCGTGATGGTCAACGGCAGCCCCGTCACCTTCCTCGACACCCCGGGCCACGAGGCCTTTACCACCATGCGCGCCCGCGGCGCGATGGTGACCGATATCGCCATTCTCGTCGTTGCGGCCGATGACGGCATCATGCCGCAGACGATTGAGTCCATCAACCACGCCAAGGCCGCCGGTACGCCGATCGTCGTGGCGATCAACAAGATGGATCTCCCCGGTGCGAACCCCGACCGCATCAAGCAGGATCTCACCAAATACGATCTCGTCCCCGAAGAGTGGGGCGGCGACACGATCGTCTGCCCGATCTCCGCAAAGACCGGCGCGGGCGTCAAGGAGCTTCTGGAAAATCTCGTGCTGCAGGCCGAGATCATGGAGCTCAAGGCCAACCCGAACCGTCCGGCGCGCGGCACGGTCGTGGAAGCGCGTCTCGACAAGGGCCGCGGCCCGATCATGACCGTTCTCGTGCAGAACGGCACGCTCCACACCGGCGACATCATCATTGCCGGTACTGCCGTCGGCCGTGTGCGCGTGATGACGAACGACCGCGGCGAGCGCATCACCGATGCCGGCCCCTCCGTCCCGGTGGAGATCGCCGGTATGTCCGAAGTGCCGTCCGCTGGCGACGTGTTCAACGCCGTCGCCGACGAGCGCATGGCGCGCGCTCTCGCTGAGGAGCGCCTTGCCGCGCAGCGCAGCGCCGCTGCCGCGGGCGCGGGCAAGAAGGTCTCGCTCGAGGATCTGTTCGCCCGCATCCAGGAGGGCGATCTCAAGGACTTCAACATCATCGTCAAGGCGGACGTGCAGGGCAGCGCCGAGGCCGTCAAGACCTCGCTCGAAAAGCTCTCCAACGAGGAAGTGCGCGTGCGCGTCATCCATTCCGGCGTCGGCGCGATCAACGAGTCGGACGTCATGCTCGCCTCGACGAGCAACGCCGTCATCGTCGGCTTCAACGTCCGTCCGGACAACGCCGCGCGCGACAGCGCCGAGCGCTCCAAGGTCGAGCTGCGCATGTACCGCGTCATTTATGACTGCATCAACGACGTCGAGGCCGCCATGAAGGGCATGCTCGCGCCGAAGTTCCACGAAGTCATCATCGGCCACGCCGAGGTACGCCAGACGTTCCGCGTGTCCAAGGTCGGCACCGTGTGCGGCTGCTATGTGCAGGACGGCAAGATCCAGCGCAACTGCAGCGTGCGCGTCAACCGCGACAACATCGTCATTTTCGAGGGCGAGCTTGCTTCGCTGCGCCGCTTCAAGGACGACGTCAAGGAAGTCTCCGCCGGTTATGAATGCGGCATGCAGGTCGAAAAGTTCAACGACATCAAGGAAGGCGACGTCATCGAGTGCTTCGTCAACGAGCAGCTGTAAAGAAAGGAAGGGTAAATTATGCCGTCCAATCACATCCAGCGCATTAACGACGATATCCGGCGCACGCTCGCCTCGCTCCTGCGCGAGGTGAAGGATCCGCGCGTGCAGCAGGGCGATCTGCTGAGCATTGTCCGCACCGAAACGACGGGCGATCTGCGCTACTGCACCGTGTATCTGAGCGTGCTCGGCGACGTGAACGAAAAAGAGCTCAAAAAGGGTCTCAAATCGTGCAGCGGCTGGCTGCGGCACGAGCTGGGCACCTCGCTCTCGCTGCGGTATACGCCGGAGCTGATCTTTGAGCTCGATCACTCCATCGAGCACGGCGCTCACATCAACGACATCATCCGTCATCTGGACGACGCTTCGCCCAGAGACGGGGAAAACGGGTAACCATGGAACTTCTGGAATGCGCCGCGTATCTTCGCGCGCACGACAATTATCTTCTGGTGACGCATCAGAGGCCGGACGGGGACACTCTCGGAAGCGCCTCTGCGCTGTGCCACGCACTGCGCCGTTTGGGAAAAACGGCGCATCTTTATAAAAACCCCGAGATCACGGAGATGTTCGTCCCCTTCGTTTCGCCGTACTATGCGCCGGAGGGGTTCGTCCCCGAGACGTGCGTGAGCGTGGACGTGGCGGAGAACAAGCTCCTTGCCCTCGGGTTTGAAGGGAAGATCTCCCTCAAGCTCGACCATCATGTCCCCCGCGGCGAGCAGCCGGAGAACGCCGTCATCTGGAAGCACAGCGCCGCCTGCGGCGAGCTTGTTCTCGCGCTCATCGATGCGCTGGTCGGCGGGCCGGACAAAACGGAGGCCGACCTTCTCTATATCGCCGTCTCCACCGACACGGGCTGCTTCTGCTACGCGAACACCAACAGCGCCACGTTCCGCGCCGCCGCGCGCCTTTGCGACGCCGGGGCGGATCTGCCGCTGCTCAACAAGATCTTTTTCCGCACCAAGTCCCCGGCGCGGCTCGCGCTTGAGGGCATGGTGTGCTCCTCGCTCCGCTCCTACCGCGATCACGCGATCAATATTGCCGTCATCACGCTTGACATGCTGCGCCGCGCCGGTGTTACCGAGGACGACTGCAGCGATCTCGCCTCGCTCGCCGGACAGGTCCGGGGCAACCGTGTGGCCATAACGGTGCGCGAGCTCTCCGTTGACCCGCCGCGCAGCAAGGTATCCCTGCGCACGGACGGCGGCGTGGATGCCTCGCAGGTCTGCGCCCGGTTCGGCGGCGGCGGACACAAAATGGCGTCCGGGTGCGAGCTGGATCTCCCGCCGGACGAAACGGCGGACGCGGTGCGCCGCGCCGTGGAGGAAGTATGGGCGTAAACGGTATTCTGCTTCTCGATAAGGACGAGGGCTGGACAAGCCAGGACTGCGTTTCCAAGCTCCGGGGCATCCTGGGCGAGCGTCGCATCGGCCACGCCGGTACACTCGACCCGCTGGCTACGGGGCTTCTTGTCGTGCTCGTCGGCCGCGCCACGCGCGCGGCGGCGTTTGCCGAGGCGGAAACGAAGGAATACGTCGCGGCGTTCCGGCCCGGCATCGTTACCGATACCCAGGATATTACAGGCAACCTTCTGCGCTCGTCGGACGTCTTACCCTCGGAAGAGGATGTCCGCGCCGCTCTTCCCCGGTTCACCGGCGAGATCGAACAGATCCCGCCGATGTACAGCGCCATTAAAATCAACGGCCGGAAGCTCTACGACATCGCCCGCCGCGGCGGGGAGGTGGAGCGTGAGGCAAGGCGCATAACCATTCATTCCGTCGACTATCTCGGGCAGGAAAACGGCGATCACATGCTCCGTATTCGCTGCTCGAAGGGCACCTACATCCGCACGCTCTGCCACGATCTCGGCGAGTATCTCGGCTGCGGCGGGTGCATGGCGGCGCTGCGGCGCACGCGCTCCGGGAGCTTTTCCGTGGAAAATGCCCGGCGCATCGGCGAGCTCACGCGCGCCGACCGCGATACGCTTCTCCCGGCGGACACGCTCTTTTCCGCGGCGGCGTCTCTGACGCTCACCGCCGCGCAGGAAAAGCGCTGCCGCTGCGGAAATCCGTTCCGGACCGACGCGCCGGACGGAGAGACGCGCTTTTATTCCGAAAACGGCGAGTTTCTCGCCATCGGGCGCGTCGCAAACGGCGAGGCCGTTACGGTAAAAAGTTTTTTTGAGGTTTGATCATTCATGGCAGAGAGAAAATGCGTTCTCGCTCTTGGATTTTTTGACGGCGTACACCGCGGCCACGCGGCGCTTTTGAACCGCACGATCGAGCGCGCCGAAGCGCTCGGCGTCGAAGGTGCCGTTATGACCTTCGACACGCACCCTGACACGCTCGTGCAGGGCACGCCCGTGCCGCTCATCAACAGCGCGCCTGACCGCGCGAATCTCATCCGGCGGCTGTTCGGCATCGACCGCGTGGAGTTTTTCCGCTTCACGGAGGAGACGATGCATATGCCGTGGGAGGAGTTTCTGCGCAGCATTCAGGCAGAGCTCGGCGTCGTCGGCTTTGTCGTCGGCTACGATTTCCGCTTCGGCTGGCGCGGTGAGGGAAATACCGGGCGCCTGCGCGATTACTGCGCGGCAAACGGCCTTACATGCGATGTGGTCGACAAGGTCGAGATTGACGGCATCACCGTCAGCTCCACCTACATCCGCTCGCTTCTGCGCGAGGGGGACATGCTTCGCGCCGAGTATTTCATGGGGCATCCGCATTTCCTCACGGACGTCGTCCGCCACGGCCACCGGCTCGGCCATCATCTCGGCGCGCCGACGGTCAACATGCAGTTCGCGCCCGGCGTGCTCGTTCCGCCGCACGGCGTTTATGCCGCGCGCGCCCTTTTGCCGGAGGGCGAATTTCCCGCCGTTACGAACATCGGCGTTCGCCCCACCGTGAGCAGCGAGCCGGTCGTCACCGTGGAGAGCCATCTGCTCGGGTTTGACGGGAATCTCTATGGCCGCACGCTTGCGCTTGAGTTCTTTGATTTTCTGCGTCCGGAGCAGCGTTTTGCCGATCTCGACGAGCTTGGCGCGCAGATCGCCCGCGACGGCGAGCGTGCCCGGCAGATCGTGGAGGCGCGCCGATGAATTTTGCCGATATCCGAAAGAAATTTTCCGGCGGGGATCGCGCCGCGAGTGCCGACCCCAGCCGCGCCTTCGGCTCGGAGGCGGAAATGATGCAGGCGCTGCGAAAGCAGGAATTCACCCCGCCGAAGCCCCGCTCCACGGCGGCGGAGGTCATGGGCAGCATCCGGCAGCGCTTTGCCCGCCCCGCGGAAGAGATGCAGGACCGCATCCCCCGCGACGAGGCCGCCGCGCGTACATACGCTCCCGAGGCCATGGCGCAGCCGGAATGGGAAAACCCGTTCACCGCGCCCGAAAAGCCGAAGAAACCGCCGCGGGATGTGCCGGTATATGAAACGGTCGGCGGCGATATGCCGTTTGAGCGCCGCAGCGCTCCGGCGTATATACCGCAGAGCTACGCGCCGCAGCAGGGCTATGACCCCTACGGCGGCTATGCAGCGCCCTATCCCCCGTCCGGGTACGAGCCTTACGCCGCCGCGCCCTATCCGCCGCAGGGCTATGCCGCGCCCGCCTACGGCGCGCCGTACTACGATCCTTACGCTGCTCCGGCGTACGATCCGCGGTATAACGCCCCCTATCCCCCGAACGCATATTACGCGCCGCAGCCCGTCTATCCGCCCTACCCGCCGCAGGGATCCGCCCCCGCGCCGGAGGCACCCTATGCCCCGCCGCAGCCGGAGATGCCGCGCGCCCCGCAGCCGGAATATGAGGACGCTTTTTACGGAAGCGGCATTCCCGCGCCGGAGGGCTATCCCGCGCCGCCGTACGCCGCAGCGCCGCAGCGCCCCGCCGCGCCGGTGAGACCGAAGCGCAAGCCGCTGGAGGGCGCCGATCTTCGGTATGTTCTCTGGTCCGGCTCGATCGTCTCCGGCGTGCTGCTCACGCTCGTGGCGTTCGTATATGCCTGCACGCTCTAAAGAATCCATAATATGAAATGCGCCCCGCTCGGGGCGCATTTCGCATATTTGTTTCAAATATTTCTTTTTTCTGTTAATGACTGGGTGTCGATCCATAGTATATGGGTGAAGGCGAAAGGAGGTGACAGCCCATGACCGACGAGGAAATCATCCGCCTGTTTTTTGAGCGCTCGGAGCAGGCGATCGCAGAGCTTGCCAAAGCGCACGGCAGCGCCGCGGCGCGCGTGGCCCGGAACATTCTCGGCAGCGAAAGGGACGCGGAGGAGTGCCTCAACGACACCTATCTCGCCGTTTGGAACGCCATCCCGCCGCAGAAGCCCGATCCGCTGCGGACGTTCGTGTGCAAGATCGCGCGCAATCTTGCCGCGGCGAAGTACCACGCCAACACCGCGAAAAAGCGAAACAGCCGCTACGACGCCGCGCTCGATGAGCTGGAAGACTGTCTCGCCGGCGGCGGCAGCGTGGAGGAGGCGTACGAGGCAAAGGAGCTCTCCGAGGCGATCAACGACTTTCTCGCAGCGCTGAGCTATACCGACCGGTTCCTTTTCGTGCGCCGGTACTGGTACTCCGATTCGATGCAGGATATCGCCGCCGTGATCGGCTCCACCGCCAACAGCGTGGCTGTCCGCCTTTACCGCCTACGGGAAAAACTCCGACACTACCTTATCAGGGAGGGATTGCTTGTATGAAACGGGAAACCATCACTCAGGCGCTGGGCGGTCTGGACGACCGGTTTGTCAGTGAAGCCGCGGTCTATGCTCCCGGGACGATGCAGGAAGGCCCGGAAAGGATCGTACGCATGAAAAAGAAACGTTTTCTCAGCATCGTGCTCGCCGCGGCGCTGATCCTTGCGCTGGGGATCACGGCTTACGCGGCATGGAGCACACACGCCGCCCGGCAGGAAGAGATCAAGGCCGATCTGAAGATCGAAGAAAACAACGTGAGCAGCTATGCCGAATACCCCGTCCCGGAGGCAGCCAACAGCACGGTCTCCGACGTTCCGGAAGAGGAAGGGTCGGAAAGTGAGTTTGTCCTGCTCTCCGCCGTAAACGCCGGAGAATTTCAGCGCGTCTATGTGAATATCTCGCCGGTAAGCGAGAAATGCATCGCCGATTACCCCGGATATCCGGGAGCGCTGAACTTTTCCTGGAGCATCGACGGCACCGATCTCGGCGGCTATGCCTCGCCCCGCACCCCGTCCGGCATCACGCTGCACGGACAGGAAACGATCCGCGACGCCGTGCTGCAATACGCCTACGACAGAGAGACGCAGACGCTGACGCTTGAGTGCATCGTTGAGAACATGTTCCTTGAAAAGGCCGCAGCGGCGCTCGGCACGGGCAGTTTCCCGCTTCTCGTGCATATGTCCGACAAGGATATCGAGATGCAGACCTTCGGGCCGGTGTCCTTTACGCCGGTGGACGAGCAGACCCGGTATTTTGACTTTGGACACGCCGTCTACACCGACGCGGCGTCGGGCAAGTCGATCGAGATTTCCGGGCTCGAGCTGACGCCGTTCGGCGCGGTGTGGAAGGTGCGCTACGAGGGAGCCGAGGCCATCCATTCGCCGAACGGCGATCCGGCGGACGCGGAAGTCTGGTCCATGCTGGAGGACAAGGTATGCATCGAATCGCAGCTCTTCTTCTCCGACGGCTCGGCCTTCTCCACCGGCGGCGCGCTGAGCGCTCCGTACACAAGCGGCGCGGTGGAGCTCCATTGCGAATGGGGCAGCGCGATCAACATAGACGGTATTCAGAAGATCGTTCTCGGTGAGCTCGTCCTTTGGGAAAATGACCCTTAACGAGATCAAGCCATTGCTGGCAAAGAGCCGGTATCCCCTTTTCCGGGATACCGGCTCTTTGCGTCTGCATCTGTGATTTTATGTTTATGTTACGGTAAAGGACGCATCCTTCAGCACAAGATATTGAAAGCCGTTCTCTTCCTGCATCAAGGCAAGCTCACCCCTCACGCTGATATCCGTCCCCGGCTCGGGAAAATCGTCCGGATAGGCAAGCGCGTCGGCCGGAAGAAATTCCAGCCCCTGCGCGCAGCATCCGGCGGCATCGGCAATGTAGCAGGCATAATAGCTTCTCCCGCTCTTCTCATCCACATAAGCGGAAAACTGCCCTTTGACGCGGATCGTCCGACCAAGATAGTCATCCGGCTGCTTCATCATATTATAGATCATCGTATAGAGCATGGTGCCGCTCATGCCTGTCAGATCCAGTTCGCCGGTTTCGGTCTCCGAAAGCGGCTGCGGTGTAGGCTCCGCCGTCGGGAGAGGCGTCGGCTCTCTTGTCGGCAGCGGCGTTTCCGCCGGGAGCACAGGCGGCGTCTGCTCCGATGCAGACACAGCCGCCGCGCCGCAGGCCGCAAGAGAGCAGAGCGTTATGACGATCAGCAATACGCAGAGCCGTTTTTTCATTTTCTCACACCTCCAACGACCGTGCCGGCCAGCCAGGACAGAGCAAAAGCAATGATCTGAACCGCGACAATGGTCGAACCTACCGGCGTACCGGCAAGGATCGATACCAGAATACCTGTCAGCGAACACACGACCGACAGAATCGCCGCGCAGATCGTCACACTGCGGAAGCTCTTGAATACGCGCATAGCGGACAGCGCGGGAAAAATCACCAGTGCGGAGATCAGCAGCGAGCCGACAAGATTCATCGCCAGCACAATGATGACAGCCGTAACAACAGCGATCAGCAGATTGTAAAGTCCTGCTTTCGTGCCGGTCGCTCTGGCGAAGTTCTCATCAAAGGTCACAGCGAAGATCTTGTTATAAAACAGGATAAACACTGCCGCCACCGATATCGACATCCCTGCGCAAAGCCACACCTCCGTCAGAGACAGAGTGAGGATGGAGGTAGAGCCGAACAACGTACTGCAGACATCGCCCGAGAGATTGGACGAAGTGGAGAAAAGATTCATCAGCAGATATCCAACAGCCAGCGCCCCTACCGAGATCATGGCGATGGCGGCGTCGCCCTTGATCTTCGTGTTCTGCCCGGTACGCAGAAGCAGCACGGCGCTAATGATTGTAATGACCATGACCAGCGGCATTTCGTTGGTGATTTGCAGCACAGCGGCAATCGCCATGGCTCCGAACGCCACATGAGAAAGTCCGTCACCGATGAAGGAAAACCGTTTCAGCACCAGCGTTACGCCCAGCAGAGAGGAACACAGCGCAATCAAAACGCCTGCAATCAGGGCGTAACGGACAAAGGGATAGACCATATAGCTTTGAAGGGTTGTCAAGATATTCATGCAGACACGCTCCCTTCCGCCCGGAGAAATGCTCTGCCTACATCGCTGTTTTGATAATCCGCCACAGTGCCAAAAAACAGCGGATGGCGTGCAAGATGCAGAATATGTTTGGCTTCCCGCGCGGCGGCGGCAATATCATGTGAAATCATCAGAATCGTAATGCCTTCCCGATTGAGCTTTCGAATGGTCGCATACATGTCCGCCGCCGCGCTGGGGTCAAGCCCGGAAACCGGCTCATCCAGAATCAGCAGCTTTCGGGT
>ERZ773229.1345-NODE-1345-length-17190-cov-3.760782_pt1 | contig 17190 bp, 20 predicted proteins | sample MGYA00580992_ERZ773229 | MGnify/ENA primary metagenome ERZ773229 (study PRJEB29015, sample SAMEA2737795) | human gut metagenome | biome: human gut; feature: human-associated habitat; material: faeces | place: China | collected 2012 ... | reverse complement strand
TGATGCTCCGCAGCTACAGAAAAGGAAAATCGGTATTTGTAGACCGCAGCAAACCCGGAAACCTCGCAAATGAAATCATAAACGAGCTCGGCGTTGTCACGCCGTCCGCGCATACACCCGTGCGCAGACTTTCCGGAGGTAATGTGCAGAAGGTGCTTGTCGGCAGAGAAATTGCCGCCGCGCCGAAGGTACTTATGGCGGCATATCCTGTCCGCGGACTTGATATAAATTCGTCTTATCTGATATATCATCTTCTCAATAAGCAAAAAGAAAGCGGAGTCACCGTTATATTTGTCGGAGAGGATCTCGATGTTCTCACGGAGCTTTGCGACAGAATTCTCGTTATCAACTCCGGCAAGGTGATGGACATCGTGGACGGCAGAAAGGCTACAAAAGAAGAAATCGGTTTTCTCATGACCAAAACCGACGGTTCCGTAACCGAAAAGGAGGCTGTTTCAGATGACAAATAATGAAAACAAAGTAAAAGAGCCGCTTTTTCACATAACAAAGCGTGCCGCCATGCCTTGGAAAAAGGCATGGGGAATAAGGCTTATTGCTATATTTGCATCGCTTATTTTCTGCGGTCTGCTCTCTCTTATCGTCATAGGCGCAAATCCGATTGATTTTTATTCAGCTCTTCTCAAGGGCTCCCTCGGTTCTACGCGTAAAATCTGGAAATTTGTAAAAGACGCTTCGGTTCTTCTTTGCATTTCGCTTGCCGTAACGCCCGCTTTCAGAATGAAATTCTGGAATACCGGCGCAGAGGGGCAGACGCTTATGGGCGCTCTTGCGACAGCCGCCTGCATGTTCTATCTCGGCGGTAAGATTCCGGATTCGCTCCTAATCGTAATCATGCTCGCGGCGGCTTTGCTCGCAGGCGGCATATGGGGCACCATACCTGCCATATTCAAGGCAATCTGGGGCACAAACGAAACTCTCTTTACACTCATGATGAACTATGTGGCTACATGTCTTGTTTCTTTCTGCCTTATCGTATGGACCCCGAACGGCTCAAGCTCGCTCGGCATACTTCCTTTCGGACACCTGCCCTCTATCGGAAACGAATATCTGCTTATCATACTCATTACCGTTGCGCTGACAATAGGAATGTATGTCTATCTCTGCTACAGCAAGCACGGATATGAGATATCGGTTGTCGGCGAAAGCTTCAAGACAGCTTGCTACATAGGAATCGATGTCAAAAAGGTCATCATCCGCACCATGATCCTCTCCGGCGCGGTATGCGGCCTTTGCGGACTGCTGCTCGTCGGCAGCACCAACCACACTCTCACCACCTCCATCGCCGGCGGGCGCGGCTTTACCGCCGTTATGGTCTCGTGGCTCGCCAAATTCAACCCCATCTGGATGATCTTTACGAGCTTCCTGCTCGTGTTCCTCAGCCGCGGCGCGGGCGAGATCTCCACAGCGTTCGGTCTGAATCAGTCGTTCTCCGATATTCTCACCGGCATCATTCTCTTCTTCATTATCGGATCGGAGTTCTTTATCACCTATAAGATCAACTTCCGTAAGAGCGCCGGAAAGGAGGACGCCAGCCATGTTTGATTTTGTTTCGTTCATTCCCCGTGCCATTGTACAGGGCATTCCTCTCCTTTTCGGCAGCACCGGCGAAACGCTCACGGAAAAATCCGGCAACCTCAATCTCGGCATTCCCGGCATCATGTACGTCGGCGGTATCTGCGGCGTCATCGGCGCATTTCTGTATGAGCATGCCGTTCCCGCGCCGGGCGCGCTCAACCCGTTCCTTGCCATTCTCATTCCCCTGCTGAGCTCGCTTCTCGGGTCGCTGCTGATGGGGCTGCTCTACTGCTTCCTCACAGTAACGCTCCGCGCAAACCAGAACGTCACCGGACTTGCCATGACGACGTTCGGCGTCGGTTTCGGCAACTTCTTCGGCGGCTCGCTCATCAAGCTCTCCGGCGCGGACGTCCCCTCCATTGCCCTTTCGCGCACGAGCGCCTTTTTCAGCGCATCGCTCCCGTTTTCCGGTAAGCTCGGCTGGTTCGGCAAGATTTTCCTCTCCTACGGTTTCCTTGCCTACGCCGCCGTTATTATTGCGTTTATCTGCGCGTATATCCTGCGCCGCACGCGCATCGGCCTCCAGCTTCGTGCCGTGGGCGAAAACCCCAACACGGCGGACGCGGCGGGCATCAACGTCACAAAATATAAGTATGTCGCCACCTGCGCCGGCAGCATGATCGCCGGACTCGGCGGACTCTATTACGTGATGGACTATGCCTGCGGCGTATGGTCCAATAACGGCTTCGGTGACCGCGGCTGGCTCGCTATCGCGCTCGTTATCTTCACCGTGTGGCGTCCGAACATCGGCGTTTTCGCTTCGTTCCTCTTCGGCGGACTGTACATTCTCCATATGTTCATCCCGTCCGGCATGAATCTCGCGGTGAAGGAACTTTACAAAATGCTCCCCTACGTGATTACGATCCTTGTTCTTGTCATCGTTTCCATGCAGAAAAAACGGGAGAACGATCCACCGGCAAGTCTCGGCCTTTCGTACTTCCGGGAGGAGCGCTGAATGAAGTACTCCACCGTGCTCTTCGATCTGGACGGAACGCTGACCGATCCGGTGCAGGGCATCTGCGGCAGCGTCCGCTATGCGCTGGAAAAGGCCGGCCGCCCGGTCGGCCCGATCGAGAGCTACCATAAGTACATCGGCCCTCCCCTGCTCCGCTCGTTTGAGGTTTATGCGAACGCGACACCGGAGGAGGCGCAGGAGCTTCTCGGCTATTACCGCGAGCGATTTTCGACCGTCGGTCTTTTTGAAAACGAGGTATATCCGGGCATTCCGGAGCTGCTGCGCGATCTAAAGGCGTCCGGCGTCCGCATTGCCGTTGCAACCGGAAAGCCGACGGTTTTCTCCGAGCAGATCCTCGAACACTTTGGTCTCCGCCAGTATATCAACGTTGTTTCCGGCATTCCGCTCGACCGCGAGCCGCCGGATAAGTGCGAGGTGATCCTGCACGCGCTGTACGAAATGGGCATTTCCGATCGCTCCGGCTGCGTCATGGTCGGCGACCGGTCACATGACGCTATCGGCGCAAAAATGGCGCGGATCGATTTCATCGGCGTGCTTTACGGCTACGGCAGCCGCGAAGAGCTGGAGGCCGAAGGAACCGATGCCATCGCAGACAGCGTTGCAGCGCTGCGAAGCCTCCTGCTTTCATAAAATAATTCAACACCCCGCCTGTCCGACGGTATCTACCGTTCGGCAGGCGGGGTGTGTTTTTATCGGAGGCCGTTTTTTATTCTATAGTCACTTCCGCGTTTGGAAACCAGCTGATGGCTTCCTTGATTGCGCGCTGTGCCGGAAGCCCGTTGCCGAAGAGGACGACAAGCGTATTTTCCTCCCCGGCCGGAGCGTTTTCAAATTCCCTGAGCTCGACCATGGGGCCGACGCAGTCAACCACAAACCGTCCCTCCGGCGTACTTGCAAAGCCCTTGATCCGATACGTTTCCTCGGCAAACATCCGAAGAAAGGACGTCAGGTCCTTTTTGCTGAAGCCCGAAACGTGCAGCAGGAGCTTGCGGAGCGTGATATCTCTCGTGTGGACCTGTCCGTCTGCGGAATCCTCGGCGGGCTGTTCTTCCATCGCTGTCAGCCATTCCGGCCGGATCTGGCCAAACGTTGTCTCAAAGGTCGGGCGATTCAGCTTCTGCGCGCGGACGATGGTATTGATCTCATCCAGCTGCTCGCGGGAGGCGATGTCGCACTTGTTGATGATGATCATATCGCTGATGGCAAGCTGCATACGGCAGACGCGGGCGGTCTTATAAACGGTCATAAACCGTGCGCCGTCCACAAGGCAGATCGCTCCCGCGTATTCCAAATCGGGAAATTTATCCCGCTGCCGTAGGATGGTACCGACGGCGGTCGGGTCGGACAGACCGGAGGCTTCCACAAAGATCACGTCAAAATTCTCCTGCTGCAGACGGAGAAGCGCGTCCTCAAACTGTTCGATCTTACAGGCGCAGAAAATGGAACCGTTGTTGATCTCTTCCATCTTGATATCGAGATCCTCCAGCAGCGTTCCGTCTACGCCCTGCTTGCCAAACTCGTTGACGACGATGCCTGTGCGCCGGTCCGGAAACAGACGTACAAACTGGTGCAGGAACGTCGTCTTCCCCGCCCCGAGAAATCCGGTGATAAGATACAGCTTTGTCATGATAACAGTCCCCTTTTCAGTGCCACCGCACAAGACGTGTTTCAAGCGCCGTTACCGCGCGGTTGAGCAGCGTGATGACCAGCGCCACGAGCAGGATGCCCGCAAGAACGTTGGTATAGTTTGCGTAATCAGCAAAGTTACGGATGAAATAGCCGAGACCACTGTGCGCACCCATCATTTCAGCGAGCGTCAGCAGCATAAAGGCCGAGGAGAGCGAGCCGCGCAGACCGGTGAGTATGCCGGGCATGACCCACGGCAGGAGCACCTCCCATAACAGCTCTCGCTGTTTCAGCCCCAATACTCTGGCGCTGTCGAGAATGCGCTGATCCAGCGCGCCGACGCGCGCTACCATCTGCAGAAACGTCGGCCAGAAAATACCGATGATCAAAACCATGGCGGAAGCCGAGCGGAACGACGGCATGATCGCGATAAGATACGGCGCATAGATGATGGCCGGTATTGGCGACAGCACGCGTGCGATCGGCACGACGGTATCGCGCAGACGAGAGTTCCAACCGGCGACCAGTCCGAGAGCCACGCCGAGCGGCAGCGACACGCCGAAGCCGATAAGAAGCAGTGAGAGCGAGGAGAATACGCCAAGGATCATTCGCTCGCGCATGGTATAGAAGACCGAGAAAACGGCTTCCGGCGTCGGCACGAGGATGATATGTCCGCGGCCAAGGCGCGTTGTATACACCTGCCAGAACAGCAGAACAAAAAGGACGATCGCGCCGATATCTCCGGCGGTACGCGCTTTTTTCCGACGAATCAGCTGATAGATCACGGCAAGCTCGATGAGAACGCACGCCACGGTCATGCACACGGGGCTTGCCTTGACCTTGGCGTTTCCCGGCAGATACATGGAGAGCATCAGCGCGGCGAACAGAATGTGAACGGCGAGAATCGGGCGGCTTTTTGCTTCGCGCTTCGTCATGGGTTCACCTCCGCCGCCTCGCCCCACTTATAGAAGAGCGAGATCATATCCCGCCGCAGCGCGCAGCACTCGCTGGAAATAAGCAGCGTTTCCCGCTGGCGCGGGCGTGAAAACGGGATCTTGTGCCGGAAGACGATCCGTCCCGGCTCCATAAATGCTACGCGGTCGCCAAGCAGGATCGCCTCGTCCATATCATGTGTCACGAACAGGACCGTTTTTCTGTCCTCTTCCCAGAGCTTTAGCAAAAGCTCCTGGAGAGCGAAGCGGTTTTTGGGGTCCAGCGCAGAAAACGGCTCGTCCAACAGCAGCGTAGGACAGCCCATACCGAGCACTCCTGCAATAGCAACGCGCTGCTGCATGCCGCCGGAAAGCTGATTGGGCAGCATGCTCATGGAATCGGCAAGCCCAACACGGCACAGCGCCTCCTCGGCGCGGGAGCGCGCTTCCGCCCTGGAGAGCGAATGGTCGCTTTTTCGGATGGCAAAGGATACATTATCCCGCGCCGTCATCCACGGAAACAGGGCGGGGCTCTGGAAGACGACGCCGCGGTCGCTGCCGGGGCCGGTTATCGGAACGCCGCCGCAGAAAAGACTGCCGCTCTCCGGCCGTTCCAATCCGGCGAGCAGCCGAAGGAGCGTGGACTTTCCGCAGCCCGAGGGCCCGATGAGCGAAAGGAATTCTCCCTCGCCGACAGAGAGATCCACGCCCCGGAGCGTCTCAGAAGACGTCCCGGGGTAAGTGAAAACCAGATCTTTGACTTCAATGCCGCCCATATCAGAGGTTATTTTCCTCATAGGCCTCCATCATGGCCGTCCAGCCGTCGAAATCGGGGTAACGTTCCATAACGGTAGTCAAAGCATCGTAATAAATGCCGGAATCTACATGGTCGGTCATGTCGTACTCGGAATCGGCGGCAATATCGCCGTTTGCCTGCATGATCTCATAGAACTCCTGCACGCGGTTGGCGGAGGGGTCCATGGAGATCTTCATAACGCCGTCGTAAATGCAGTTGTAAACATACTGCTCATCAAGACCGGAGAACTCGACCAGTTTGGCAATGGTCGTCTCCTTGTCGGTCAGCATGAGCATCATGGCGCGCAGATTGGCGGTCTCAAAGCGGACGTAGGCGTCACGATTCGCTTCCACATTGCTCTTGAGCGCAGTCTGGCGGCAGCAGACAGCGTTCGGCGCATATTCACCGACGAGGAACGGCACTTCAAGGCCCTGCGTCTTGGCGTTCTGGCCGAAGCCGCTGTTCACGAAGCCAACGTCCGCCTCGCCCTTGAGCACAGCTTCAACAACAGACTGGAAGCCGTCAAGCTCCACAAACTTCACGGTCGTCATATCAACACCGGCCTGCGCGATCTTCTGCATTATGATCATATGGCCGGTTTCCGGACGGACGCAGGCGACGGTCTTGCCGGCAAACCAGGTCAAATCGCCGTCGGTGTAAGTCGCGGCATTTTCCGGCGTCATAACGCACTCGCTGCCCTCGGCGATCGTGCCGCCGATGACGGTGAGATCGGCGCCCTGCGCAACGAAGGTGCAGGTGGGGATCACGCCGAACGGAAGAATGTCGAGACTGCCGCCCAGAATGGCGGTGATGCCGTCGTTCAGGTTGTTGATCGGCTCGAACGTGACATCAAGACCTTCCTCGGCATAGTAGCCCATTTCGTTGGCAAGAACGACCATGGCCGCCTTAATGCTGGTGCCCATCTGCGCAACGCGCAGAGAATAATCAACATTGGAATTATCCGGTTCCGCAGACGATTCCTCCTCGGCAGGAGCTTCCGCAGGAACTTCGGTCGCCGCGGGTTCAGCGGGCTGCGCAGTCTGTCCGCAGGCAGCGAGAGACAGGAGCAAGATGGCAGCGAGCACCAGTGCAATGGTTTTTTTCATGGTTTTATCCTCCGTTAATTATTCCGCTTTTTTCTTTTTGGGGAAGAACGGGCAGGCGGTTCCCCGGCATTCCCGGCTTTGGCTGAAATGATGGCAGGTGTGCTCCGGTATCTCGCCGAGATCGAGACCGAGAAACTCCCTTGCTGCGGGAAGCGCCGCCGAGAGTGTAAGATACGTCACTCTCTTACAGCAGCGGGGGCCTTCCATCGAAGCGATTGCAGAGAGGCAGCGGGCGGTCATCTCATTCCCTGCCGCCCAGCCGGTTTTGGAGAGCGGCGTTGAGCCCTGCCAAACGCAGGCAAAAATTCCCGCGCCCACAGCGGCGCCGCAGCAGCCGAACTGTCCGCAGCAGCCCCCCGGCACCGTTCCGGCGCGCTCCCGCGCCGTTTTGAGCCGTTTCTGCAGCATTTCCTTCGTTTCGCCGCTTATTTTGCTGGCGGCCGTGAGCAATACGGCAGGGATCAGATAGTGGTGATACGGGCAATGCATGGGGAGCTTCGGATCGTCCATAATATTTTCGCAAAGCGAAAATACGCTGACCGGCTCTTCCGCTTCAAAGGCAGAAATGCACGCCTTATCGATGATGTCCATATGCGCCGGATCAGGAAGCATCGGCATGTTTATCACCTCGAAATTCGTTCATATTGGCTTCGTCCTATATTGGACGTGGTCTACTAAATATGTAAAAAAAACAAGCACAGGCCGCGGGGTGACCGTCCGGAGCGAAAACGCTCCGGACGGCCGCGCTTGGTTACATGACTTCGCGGATCGCAGCCTCCAGTTCGTCCTTGGAGGGGATAATGGAACGGAACTTCATCTTGCCGTTGATGTAAACGGACGGCAGATTGGGAACGCCCATCTTTTTCATGCGGGCAATGTCTTCCTTGACGGTATACTTATAAACGTTATAGTCGATGGCATCGCCGAAAGTCCGCTTCGCCTCATCCGTGGCCGCGACCATGTAGGTGCAGGCGGCACAGGTGGCGGGGTCAAGCGTAAAGGCTTCCACCAGAGGCTTGGTGAGATGCTCATAGTCGGGCAGCTCAACTTCGATGTCGCTATCGTCTTCCGCAACATAGTCCTTGACCATTTCGCGGACCTCGTCCGTCTGCAGCACTGCCTGCATGCAGCCGATCGTGTTTTCAAACGGTACGCCGTACGGCATATCGCAGCCGGTGGCAACGATGAGACCGTTCTTGTTCTCAATGCTGTCGATCAGGTCAACGCAGTACTTCATGTTGTCCATCTGCGTGCCATGAAGCATGATGGTCGTAAGCGGGATGTTGCCGCCGAAAGCTACGCTGTACTTGTCGCAGATCTCTTTTGCAGGCTTGAAGTTGACGTTCTCGTCGACCGAAATGGAGTCGCAGCCGGTCTTGCACATGACTTCGATGTTTCTCGTGGCATCGCCGCACACGAAGAACGAGGAGTAAGCGCCCTTTTCACGAATGTGGTCAAAGAGCTTCGTGAACGGCTCGGAGCAGAACTCTTCAAAGTGCTCGGTGGAGATCTGAGAAATCAGCGGGTCAACAACAGCGATAACGTCCATACCGGCGTCGATGAAGTATTCCGCCATCTTGCACGCGGCCTTGTAGCAGTAGTCGAGCAGGTCATGGACAAACTGGTCGTCCAGAAGCATGTCGAGGAAAATGTCGGTGCCGCGCAGATGCGATGCCAGCGTGAACGGACCGGTGATCAGGCCGTACAGAGCGGTGGTATCGCCGATTTCTTTCTTGACACGGCGCATGGCTTCGCACACGAGCGGGATGCGTCCGTCGTTCGGGCCGGGGAGCGTGCATTCGCAGGGGACAACGGGAGTATCTCCCATTTCGGTAGCCAGAGGATGGGATGCAACGCTGGGAGGGCCGTCATCCGCCCACATCAGGTCGCAGCCAAGGACTTCCGCTTCGATCTGAAGATCGAAAATGCAGCACTCGCCGTCCGGCTTGAACATGCGGTTGACCTCGAGAAGGCATTCCGTCAGCTTATCGGCGCTCTGGAACATCTCCGTCGCGGTATAGCCTTTCAGACGGGAGGCATAAGCGCCGGCAAACGGGATCCATGCGGGGCGCGGCGTCGGCTTACACTTAAGCGTTGCCAGCAGTAATTCTTTGGGAGTCATGATCTGTTCTCCTTTGCATGAATTAAAAATAAAACCGTGTGTATCTCCGTCTTTTAACGCCGGATCGTCTGAGTTAGTTAACGCAGACAAATAGATGCTGCCGAAGCGTTAATATACATTGATGTTTCTGTTTCATTTTCGGACAAAGTATAACATATGCAGTAATTGATAAAATAGAAAGATTTTGGACAATATTAGGAAAAATCCGCAAAGATTTTCTAGCCGGGCCAACCCGCAGTGCAGCACACGAGCGAGGCATATTGACTTTCCTGCGTTGTTTGCGCTATGATTTTAACGTAACAAATACATGCGGAAAAGGGGCGTCATTTTATGGATGCGTGTTTGGAAAAGTGTGCCTGTCGGGGCTCCTATCTCGATAAATTTCTTCAGCCTGCCATACTGGTCGTTCTGCAGCGCGGCAGCAGCCACGGGTTTCAAATGATCAGCGATCTGGAAAAAAGCGGTATGGTCTCCGGCAACGGACTTGACCCGGCCGGACTGTACCGCACGCTTAAACGGATGGAGACGGCCGGACTTGTCACATCCTACTGGGACACCGAATCTGCCAGCAAGCCGAGACGCGTTTACTCCATCACGGACGAGGGGCGGCATTGTCTTTCCGCATGGGAGAAAACGCTTCTCGAATATCGGAGCAACATTGATGCTATTCTCCGCGGCATATTATCCGCCGTAGAGCTTTGAGACTGTAAAATATTACATTTCTTTCTTTCGTATAACAGCGGCTGTCAAGGCCAAAATAGGCTCGGACACAGCAAAAACGTGTTCGATTCGAGAGAAAGGAGTTGCAATCAGATGTCTACCAACAAGAGCAATCATCTTGTCAATCCTCAGGCCCGCGAAGCGATGGATCGCTTTAAGATGGAGGCTGCCAGCCAGGTCGGTGTGAACCTTACGAATGGCTATAACGGCGAGCTTACCTCCCGCCAGGCCGGCAGCATCGGCGGCCAGATGGTCAAGAAAATGATCGAGGCCTACGAAAACGGCATGAAGTAATCATTCCCCATAGAAAAAGCGCGAAGGGATCTTCCCTCCGCGCTTTTTTCAGTTCCTCACCTCGATCACATTGATCGCAGCGGCCGTCATCTCGGTGTTGGAGAGAACGGCATCGGTGATCTGGGCGACCTGCGTTTCGGTCAGGCCGTCCGCACTGGACGGGACTGCGACCGTGCAGCCCTGCGAGGAGAGATACACCACACAGTCGGCAAAATCTTTGGCAAGAAGCTCGTTTTCGATCTTGCTTTCCAGCAGAGACCAGTTCGCCATAACGGTGATCTCGTTCATGGCGCTGTCGATGACATCCTGCGAAGCGGACTCGGCACAGGCCGCCGTTTCAAGCAGCGAAAGCGCCTGATCTCTTGACTGCTGGCGTGTGAGCCGCGCTTCCGAGAAATACCCGGACACGGACGCGGGGAGCGCTGCGGATACGTTTTCCTCCGGCGCGCCGTCCGCGGCGTTTACGGCGGTCGTCATTTCGTCCTCCGCGTCGGCCATGGCGCTGTTGCCGTCGCCCCAGCGCTGGTTGTACGACCAGTTGAGGAATGCCGCCGCGCACACGAGCAGCAGCACCGCTGCAATGAGAATGTTACGCTTGAGATGGGGACGCAGATTTACCGTCTTCATATAATCATCCTCCTAAGATATCAATTCTTCCACAATGATCCGGTTGCTGCCGAGACCGGTGAAGGCGCTCACGGCCTGTATGACGCGGAGCCGTATATCCGGTGACCTTGCGCCGGAACAGACGACCACCGCCCCGGTATACTCGCCTCGGCGGTTTGGCTCTTCGGAGAGCAGCGCGTACACCTCTCCGACGCCGTCGATTTTTGAGAGCACCGCACAGAGCCGCTTTTCCTCTGTAGTTGACACATCCTCGTTCTTTCCTGCTGTGCCGCTGCCGGACGATCTGGGCCAGAGCAGAAGCAGCAGCCCCGCGGCAAGCAGAACGATCAGCACGCTTTTCTTTTGCAGCATAGCGCTTAACAAAGATTTCCGCTCACTCATCGGTCCAGTGCTGCCTTTCCGCCGGAATGCCCAGCTCCGCGGCAAGATAAGCGCTCAGGCGGTATCGCTGTTCGGCGGTAATCTCTCCGCGTATCGTAACTTCACAGGGCACCCAGCTCTCATCCCCCCATTTCACCTTCACCGAAACCGACGGTTCCGGCATCCCTATGGATCGTGCCTCGTCTAATATGTATGCCGCGGTCTTCTGTTCTATGTATGTTCGCAGCAGCTGATTTTCCTGCTCCTCCAGATCATCCGTCAGCTCGGCAACGGTCCGCCGGTAGTCGTTTAGCGCGAGCGAGAACGATGTCTCGTCCGTCCGCAGCACGGGCGACAGGAGCGTACACGCAAGGAGAATGCCGCAGGTAAAGCGTGTTACACGCTTTACGCTCCCCTCCGGCGTGAGCTGGAGAGCCAGCGCGGAGAGAAGCGACGCCGCGACCAGCGAACGGATCCACGAAAACAGCCATTCCGTCATGCGTTTACACCACCGTCTGTATCAGAGAATAAAGGGAGAGGAAGAGCATCATCGCCCCTGCGCCGTTTATCGCAAGCAGCAGCGCAAACGCCGTGCCAAGATTCGATATTAGCTCCGAAAACCGCTTGTCCGCCACACACTCGCACACAGCGGCCGTCAGCTTATAAACGAAAAACCGCACGCCGAGCGTCAAAACGGGCGGCAGGCAGATCGCCGCCACCGCAAGCAGCCCGAAGATCCCGATCGTTGCTTTGAGCGTCCCGGCCGCGGCTGCGAGCGTTGAGGCTGCGTCCGACAAAATGCTCCCGACGACCGGAAGCGCCGCGGAAACCGCCGTTTTCGTCACCCGCGCGGCGAGCGCATCCGCCGTACCGGCAACGACGCCGGTGAGCGATAGCCACGCGGTAAACGCCACGCATACGGCGCTCAAAAGAGCGGTGCAGACCGTTTTCATGATCTTCTTTGCGGTTTTCAATATTTCATTTCCTACAGCGGCGTCGGCAACGGACAGAGCAGCATACCCGCACACGCACGGGACGAGAACGCTCCGCGCAACGGACAAAAGCACGTCCATGCATACAGCTGTTGCGGCGTACTTTGCCGCTGCGCTCCCCGCCGCTCCGGACGCCGCGGCGGCGGACGAGAGCACCGGCAGAAGGACGTGGGAATAGTCCGAGAGTGTATGGAGCGTCTCCGTTCCCAGCGAGAGGTACGAGCGGAGATCCGAGATCGTCGCTGTACCGATCACCGCGACGGCGGCAAATGTGATATACGGCGGGGCCCGGCTGCCGAGATCAAGCGTATCCGTGAGCGATACAAGCACGCACACGCAAAGGAGTATCCCTCCCGTGCGGCAGATATCCGCGGCGGAAGAGCGTACTTTTTCCCATGCCGTTCGCAGGAGCGTTCGCCATACGCTCTCCTGCGGCAGTTCCTCCGGCGAAACGCCGGAAAGAATAGGCGCCGCTTCCTCCGGGAGAGCTTCGGTCAGCTCGTCCATCCCGGGGAGCGGAACATCTGAAGCGGCAAGCGCCCTCCCCGGGCAGACGGCGAGCGCCAGTACGAACAGCATCAAAGCAGCTGCTCCACAATGGCGAGGAGCGAGCGGATGAGCGGCAGGGATATATATAAGGCGCAAAGCGTTCCGCAAAGCTCCACAGCGGAGGCAATGCTCCCCTGCTGTGCGTCCCGGCAGACCTGCGCCGCCAGATGCGTGATCATCCCGATCCCGATGCATTTGAGCACCGGGGAGAGATACACCGCGTCGATGCCGCCCTTCTCGGCGATCTCGCGCAGAAGATCGGAAATACGCGAAGCCACCGCTGCCGCGAGCCATACGATGATCACCCCTGCGAGGATCGTCACCGTGAGCGACAGCTCCGGCGTATATTTGCGAAGCAGCAGCGCCAGAATGCTGCCGATCACCGCCGCAGCCGCGGCGCGAATCACAATTTCCATTCATTCCCTAAAACCCGAACAGATCGCGGATCAGATCAAAAAGTTCACTGATCTCCTGCACCACGATCACCAGAACGACCACGAGACCGGTGATGCTCGTCATAAGCGCCTGATCTTCCCTGCCCGACCGCGTGAGCAGAATGTTCAGCACAGCAACAAGGATTCCGACGGCTGCAATTTTAAATATCAGATCCACATCCATAGGGCGCTCTCCTTTGCGGGGTTGTCCACTGTCAAGGTATGAGCACGCGCGACCGTATATGCGAAAACCTCCGGGACTATATCCCGGAGGTTTACATAACAATATAGCAGCCTGCCGTATCAAATGAGTCCGAAATGCTCCAGCGCCAGAGCGAGTCCGTCTTTCGTGATAGGTGCGGTCACATAGTCCGCCTCTTTCCAAAGAAGTTGCGGAGCGTTGCCCATGAGAACGCTCGTCCCCGCCTCGCGCAGCATGGGGAGATCGTTCGGTCCGTCGCCGAAGGCAAAGGAATCCTTGGGAGCAAAGCCGAGGTACTGCATCACGGTTTTCATGCCGCCTGCTTTGGATAGGCCTTTCAAAATGACCTCGCGCATGGAATGCTCGCGGCGGATGAAATCGAGCCGGTCGGAAAACGCGCGCTCAAAACGCTCGGGATCGGCGCACGCCTGCGGCCAGCAGACAAACTTGTCAAAAGCAAAGTCCGGCACAGCGGTGTCAGTGAAAGCTGGCACCCCAATGCTCTTGAGCCACGCAAATTCGCGCCGCGCGATGGCGGATGTGCATCGCTCATCCATCCATACCCCCTGCTCGGATTCAAACAGCATATCCATGCCGCATGCATACCCTGCGTCACGGATCTGCGCAGCCTCTGTGTGCCGGATCGTTCGGTACAGCAGGTCTTTCCCATCCAGAAGGATGTGTCCGCCGATGGAGCAGATGTATCCGTCAAAGCCGAGAGCGCGGATCTGCGGCTCAATGTGCCGGAACGGGCGGCCGGTGTTGATTATGAGGATGTGTCCTGCGCTCTGCGCTTTTTTCAGCGCGGCACGCGCGCTTTCGGGAACGACGTGGTCCGATGTCACGATCGTCCCGTCCACATCAAAAAAGAGGATCTTTCTATTCATATTTCTATTATCACCCGCCGACAGTTTGCCACAAAGCTGCCGAAATGTAAAGACTAAAGAAGCAGAACGGCAAGAAGGCAGCCCGCGGCAAGGCCCAGCGACGGATAAAGCCGAACGGCGGCACGGTCCTTTTCGCGCAGCGCATCGCGCACGAGCCGGACCGAAACGTCCAACGCATCGAGCGCCTGCTCCGGCTCCGCGCCGGAGGAGAGCTGCGTCCCCAGCCGAAGAAGCGGCTCTTCCAGCACCTTGGGCAGCGCGGCACAGCGAATGCTCGCCGTCCAGACCGAGAGAAACGAAAACTCCCGAACGAGCATGCATGCGTTTTCTGCATTCGGGAAAAGACGCGGATACCGCGCCCCCAGTCGCTCCAGCAGCTGCGGAAGGGGTGTTCGGTGACAGAGTATTTCCGTTCGCATATCGCGTGATGCGTCAAGAATCGTTTCGGCACTTCGGAGGGCCGTCCGTAGATGTTCCAGCGCGGAGAAACCGGCGTAACCTCCCGCCGTGATGAGCAGGATCGCCCCAAATGCGGATATCACAGCATAACCTCCTCATAGCTCCGGCAGCCATCGGCACAGCGGATAACGATGGCGCGGAAAAACACCTTGCCGCGCAGCAGTCTCTGATAAACGTCTCGTCGGGATAGCTCTTCGGCGTCTGAGGCATGTGCCGTGGCGAGGAGCGATACGCCGCAGTATGCCGCGCTGCGGCAGGCACCGGCGTCCTCCGGCTCGGATATCTCATCCATTGCGATGAGCTCCGGCGACATGCAGCGCAGAAGGATCATGGCCGCGCGCGACTTCGGGCAGTCAGACAGCACGTCCGTCCGCTCTCCGATATCAAATCCGCAGCTGCCGGCAGACAGCGCTGCGATCTCTCCGCGCTCGTCGCAAAGACCGACGCGCATTCCCCCATCGGAGAGCGTCCGCACCATATCACGCAGCAGCGTTGTTTTCCCGCCGCCCGGCGGGGAGAGGATCAATGTGGAGGGAAACGGACGTGCGCAGAATCTCTTCCCGATCCCTTTTACCTCTCGCGGAATACGGATACACACAGAAAAGAGATCGTCCCGATTCCAAAGGCCGCGCTCGCCGCCCGGAAACCGCCCGCAGAATCCAACACGGACACCGCCCTCCGCCGTAATGAAACCGCGGCGCAGACAGTCCGACGCCGCATAGGGGGATGCGCCGCTCGCAAGCTCCAGAACGCGGGCGAGATCGGCCGCCGTTACAGCGGACGCATCAAGAAGCGGATGTTCTCCGTCCGGCAGAGTTACCGCCGGAAGCCTTCCGCGGCGGAGCCGAATTTCACATACTTCTGAGGTTAATTTCTCCGGCAGATGACGCAGCGTATTCCGAAGCTCCCCCGGCAGCAGCCACAAGGAATTTTCCAAGGCAGAGATGGTTATCGCCTCCCTTCCCTGCATGACTATGCGGCCATGGTGCGAATTATTTTGAATTGTTCGTGTTTGCCGCCGCAGGGCAAAGCGGCGGTTTTTTTAATCCGGGTTTGACTTACCCGCCGCCGTATGCTATCATCAAAAAGCTATAAGCGGGTATGATGGAATTGGCAGACATGCGAGATTTAGGTTCTCGTGTCGTGAGACGTGCAGGTTCGACCCCTGTTACCCGCACCACGTCGTCGCAAGCTGTGTATCGCTTGCGGCGATTTTTTATGCTTTGCATAAAAAACACCGTGCGCTCACTCCGCTGCTCCTCCTTTCCAAATCGAACCCGCTCCGCTGGGCTTCGATTTGGTTTCCCCCGGGAGCAAACACTGTTCCGTTTCCGCCTTGCGGCGAAAACTGCACTATGTTAGCTCCTTCTTCCTTACCAATTCTTCCCTGTGGGAAACGGGTTCGGATTATTTGTTATGTCCCTTAAGCGCACAACCGAAACCAGGCGCGGCAGTCCGCGCCCGTGAATGCCGTAAGGTTTTTTTCCGCACCATACAGCGGTGTTTTTTCGCACCACTGCGCTTTTGGAGATAGAAGGCGGGCAGACACTGCTTGTGCCTGCCCGCCTGTATGGATTTTGAAATATCGCTTACGGCTTGGTGAGAACGGCGCTCACGTCGGTCATTTTTTCGCCGAGCGTGAACGTGACGGCCTTGCCGTCGTGGGTGAGCCGGTAGGCTTCGCCGCTATCGCCCTTGCCCAGCAGATCGGAGAGCAGGAAAGCGGACGCTGCGCCCTTGGTGACAAAGACGATCTTTTCCACGCCCTGCGCCTTGAGAGTGCGGATGCCGCTGAGTCTGCCCGTGAGGATGGCGAAGTCCTCGTCAACGTTGACGGTCAGCACGCCGTCTTTACGCTCTGCCGTGTAGACAATGTCCCTGCCGTCCTTGTCGGTCACGCGGTAGAGTGGTGCATCCATGCCGCGCTCCGCCTCTGGCTGCTCAGGCACGGCGGGCTCGATGGGCTTCTCCGGCTGGGAAGACGTTCCGAACGTGATACTTGTCGGCTTATCATTCTCCATGTCCGCACCAGGGGCGTAATACGCTATGCTTCCGTTCGTAGTCAGACCGGAGGTATCCGGCTCCACCTCTGCGCCGAGTATCTTGGTTCCGTACGCATTGCTGCCGCCGTCGCCGATGCCTGCTCCCGCTCCGTCATAATGGTCTTCATCGCCGCCCTGCACCTTCAGCTTCGTGTCACCGGAAACGGTGATGTCTTTTCCTTTACTCCGCAGACCGCCGCCGATGCCTGCGCCGTTTACGCCGCCGCTGGCATTGACCTCGCCGCCGGAGATGGTGATGTCGCTGCCAGTGCCGCGAGATCCGCCGCCTATGCCCGCGCCGTATTTGCCGCCCTCGGCGGTCAGCTTGCCGTTTTTGTCCTCGTCCGCAATGGTCAGCTTGCCGCCGTTTTTCTTTTCAAGGCCGGCATGACCCTTACCGCTCTTGAGCGTGTTGTCGCCGTTCAGCTCGATGCTGACATTGCCCTCGCCGGTGGTGGAAACGGCGGCCT
>ERZ773229.1336-NODE-1336-length-17301-cov-3.311551_pt1 | contig 17301 bp, 16 predicted proteins | sample MGYA00580992_ERZ773229 | MGnify/ENA primary metagenome ERZ773229 (study PRJEB29015, sample SAMEA2737795) | human gut metagenome | biome: human gut; feature: human-associated habitat; material: faeces | place: China | collected 2012 ... | reverse complement strand
ACCCGCATCCCCAGCTTGGAAGGCTGGTGCCCTGGCCATTGTGCTACACCCGCATGGGCCCTCCGCAGAAATCGTCAGCTTTGTTATATTAGCACATGAATACCCATTATGTCAAGATAAAATTCAAAATAATCCCTATTTTATCTGCGCCGCCCACCAACAAAAGAGCGGCGCGGCATCCACAGCGTCCTCCCGGCGGTGGGAAAAGCTTTGCCGCTCCGGGTGATACTGTACCCCCAGCACCGGCAGCGACGTATGGATCACCGCCTCTATCACGCCGTCCGACCCCCACTGACAATCCGACAGTCCCAGCCCCAGCGCATTTACCGCCTGGTGGTGGTTGCTGGTGACATAGGGCGCATCGCCCAGCAGCTCCGCCGGCAGTCCCTCCGCCCGGGTAGGGTGCACCATGTCCCCCGCCGCCAGCTGGTGGCCTGCGATCTGGTCATGGAGCGTGCCGCCGAAATAGACGTTCAGCGCCTGCATACCCCGGCAGATACCCAGAACGGGCCTGCGCCGGGCCACAAAGGCGTTGATGACCGCCGTTTCCCGGCGATCCAGCCCGCCGAAGATATCCCCGCCGCCCGGCAGCAGCAATCCTTCGCACCGTCGGGCTACCGCCGTGTCCGTAGAGACTTCCGTCTCCAGTCCCACCGCCGCCAGCGCCGCGCGATAGTTGTCAAATGTTCCCTGTCCATAGATCATCACCATAAAAAATCCCTCCATCGCGAAAATATGCATTGCGCGACGGAAAAATGTATGGTATAGTAATATGGTTGATATGCAGCGGTATCGAAGTGGTCATAACGGGGCTGACTCGAAATTTGCGCCCGATCTGTCAGTTTCGTCCACACGAAAACCCTTGATTTTACTGGGGTTTCAAAGCTCAAATTTCAATTATTTTTTACTTTCTCTCCAAAGATTTTTGAGTAAAAAGCGGGTGAAAATATACGGAGATGTACCCAAGTGGCTGAAGGGTCCGCACTCGAAATCGTGGTCGCTACTCGGTAGCTCCCTGACCGGAATCCCTTGATTTTATGGAGTTTTTCGGGTATTCTTAACTTAATATTTTTGCTTGTTCTCCCCATCAGTTCTCCCCGTTTTCCGAGGTGCTGATGTTGAGATAAATACGGAGCGGTATCGAAGTGGTCATAACGGGACTGACTCGAAATCAGTTGATCCGCAAGGGTCCGTGGGTTCGAATCCCACCGTCTCCGCCAGAAATCACGCCAGTAGTCGGTTTTTCCGGCTGCTGGCTTTTCTTTTTCAGTTCGCAGCAAAGCCCAAACCATTAAGCATTGCGTCAGCCGAAGACAGCTTCGAGTTGTAATCCAGATGTGCGTAGATGTTTGCCGTAGTTGAGAAGTCGCTGTGACCAAGCCATATGACGCCTTCCAGAAGGCGAAAGACAAACCGAGTTTCAAAGCAAAGCACGAAGCCGAACTTGTGATTTTTGAGGCGGCGCGGAGTACGCTGCTTGCCATACAGGGCGATGAAAAATTACCGAGTTTGAAGGCGCTGCAAGCGGAACAGCAGAGACTTCTTGAAGAGCAACAGCGGCTCTAAAACAACTGCCTTCGGCAGTACACCGAAGGCAGTTTAAAAAAACGGGTGGGAAAGGGGTCAGGATTTGACTGCGCCGGTGGTCAGGCCGTTGATGATCTGCTTCTGTGCCAGCAGGTAGAAAACCAGAATGGGCAGTGAGCTGAGCAGGAAGGCCGCGAAGGCCAGCGTGTAATTGGTGGAGTACTTATTTTTAAAATTGTACTCAAACAGCGGCAGCGTCCACATGTCCTGACTGGCATTGAGCATCAGAAGGGGCAGCTGGAAGTCGTTCCAGATCCACAGCGCGTCCATGATCATCACGGAGGACACGATGGGCTTCATCATGGGGTAGATGATCGTAAAGAACGTGCGGCCCACGCCCGCGCCGTCGATAAAGGCGGCTTCGTCCAGCTCCTTGGGAATGCTGTTAACGTAGCTGACGGTCAACAGGCAGCCTTCGGACAGGGCAAAGACCCAGTACAGCAGGATCAGGCCGTAACTGTTCATGGCATTGAGGTAGCTCATCAGCTTGATCTGGGGCACCATGACCACGGTAAAGGGCACGAAGGCGCCGGAGATGAACAGAATGTAAATCAGCCGATAGTACTTTTTCTTGAAATTCCGGGCAATGGCATAGGAGACCAGCGGTACAAAAACGCCGATGCCCAGCAGCGAAAACAGCGTGATAAACAGGGAATTGAACACGAAGTTGCCAAAATACGCCTTGTGGATGACCTCGTCAAAATTGCCCAGATACAGGGTAGAGGGCAGGCCGAAGAAATTGGCGGACATCTCGTCCGGCGTTTTCAGGGCCGTGACCACCGTGATATACATGGGGAACAGGATCAGCACCACGCCGATGGTCAGGAACAGGTAGGTCAGTGCGTTCAGGATCCTTTTGCTTTTTTTCATCTTCAATCACGCTCCTGAACCAGTTTGATCTGTACCAGCGCCACCAGCATAATGACGATAAAGATCATGATGGATTCCGCCGAGGAATAGGCAAACTTCATATCCGTAAAGGCGTGTTTGTAGATTGAAACGGCGATCGTTGTGGTGGCGTTGGCCGGGCCGCCGTTGGTGGTGGCCTTCACATAGTCGAATACCATCAGGCCGGAACGGATGCTCATCAGCGCCGCAACGCCGATGGTGGGCTTGACCAACGGCAGTGTAATGCTCCAGAACGCCTGACGGCGGGTCGCGCCGTCAATGGTAGCCGCTTCGTACAGATCGGAGGAAATGGACTGCATTCCGGCCAGAATCAGCACCGTGGGCACGGCTGTTTCCTTCCAGACCTGAATGAGCATGATGGCCCACATGGCCAGATTGCGATTGGAGAGCGGGTTTTTGGACAGAAGCGCGATGCCCAGCGCCTTGCCCACTATGGGCACTACGTGGTAATAGATCTGATTGAAGATCAAGCCGATGGTAATGGAGGACATCACCGCAGGGAAAAAGTAAGTCACCCGCCAGAAGCTGTGCAGATTCAGCTTCTGGTTCAGCAGGACAGCCAGCAGCGTGGCCAGTGCCGTCACCAGAAGGGTCATCACGATCGTATACCAGAAGGTGCGTCCCACCGCCGCCATGGTCAGCTTATCCTGAAAAGCGCTGACATAGTTCTGCAGCCCGATAAACTGATAGGTCGGGCTGATGCCGTTCCAGTCCGTCAGCGAATAATAAATGCCGCTGACAACGGGGAACGCAAAAAAGATCAGATACAGCAAAACCGCCGGCACCGTAAAAAGGAAATAGGCCGACCGTTTCATGCGTTTTCCGAGGTTCATCGTTCTTCCCCCCTCCAAAGATCATCCGTAAAAGGAAAACGCCGGAAGGGAGCCCTTCCGGCGCTTTTTCCCGTTCGTTACTGAGCGGCAAACAGGCTCTGCAGCGTATCAAGGAAGGCGGGAACGTCTTCATCGATCAGCAGCTGCTGGCAGGCGCTGGTCACGTAATCCGTGGTGCCGGTCACCCACATCTGATCGGGCCACAGGCCGATGTTGTCGGCGCTGTCAAAGCAGCTCAGGATCGGCTTGGTCTCTTCCACAGCGGAAACGACTCCCTTGATGTAGGAAGCGGAGCCGTCCATGTCCGCATAGTACTGTGCGTTGTCCTCCCGGGCCATGAACTGAAGGAACTTCAGCGCGGCTTCGGGGTTGGCGCAGGTGGAGCTGATGCACAGGCCCAGGTCGTTCTGGTAGCCGATGCGCATATGGCTGCCGGTCTTGGCGGGCAGCGGGAAGGAGGAGAACTCGAAATCGGGGTTCAGCGCCTTCACGGAATGAACGATCCAGATGCCCTGAATAATCATGGCCGCTTCGCCGTTGGCGAAAGCGTCCAGCGCCTGATCGTAGTTGGTGCCCATGGTGTCTTCCTGAGCGTAGCTGTTCAGCTCCAGGAATTCCTTGGCGGATTCCTCAAAACCGGCGTAGTCGGTCACAGTGGCTTCGCCGTTGTAGATGGCACTGTTGACGGTCTCATAATCGTCCACGCAGTTCAGCGCGACCATGGACCACACCGTGCTGGCTTGCCAGTCCATGTTATGCATCACGAAGGGGGTAATACCGGCGGCCTTCAGCTTTTCGCACACGGCGATCAGTTCTTCATAGGTGGTGGGGACTTCGATGCCGTTTTCTTCAAAGATCTTCTTGTTGTAGAAAACGCCGGCGGCGTTCATGGAGATGGGCAGGATGTAGGACTTGCCTTCGTACAGGGTATCCTTCAGCATCCCTTCGTCGATGGTGGAGAAAACGTCCTTATCGGTCAGATCCAGCAGCATACCGTTCTTGGCCATTTCCTGATAACGGGGATCAGTGGCGTACTAGGTCAGCATTTCGGGCAGCTTGTTGGTAGCCGCACGGGTCTGCAGCACCGTGGTGGAGTCGGGGACCTGCGTCTGCTCCACGTCGATGTCGGGATTTTCGGCCTCGAACTTATCGATCAGCGTGTTCAGAATATCGACCACTTCAGGCTTGATATTGAAGAACTCCAGATGAACCTTATCGCTGCTCTCGGCCAGCGCGGAAACGCTTCCGAGCATCAGCATGGCGCAAAGAAACAAAGCCAATACCTTTTTCATGGGTTTTGCCCTCCCAATGATTATTTGAACTCCCGAAGGAGGAAGTTCCTTACCTTTTGCGCTACCAGCGCCTGAGCTGCGGCCGTCTCGTAGCAGTGATGCACGCCCGGGATCAGCTGAAGCTCCGCCCGGCTGCCCAGCTTGTCCTTCAGACGGATGCTGTGGTAAACCGGCGAATCGCCGTCCAGCTCGCCGTGGATCAGCAGCGCGGGTACGTTCAGTCCGCAGGCGATGCGGTACCCATCCAGATCGGACAGCTCATCCACCATCGCCTTGGAGACCCGGAAGCCTCCCAGATCGATCCAGCCGTTTTGCAGGAAATCCTGCAGCTGCGGCCCTGTCAGCAGTTGGATCAGCTCATGATAGCAGGAAAATGCCGGACTCAGCAGCACCAGTCCCGCCGCGTTTGCCTTCTCCGCGGCCATGACCGCCGCCAGCGCGCCCAGCGAATGGCCGCCCACAAGAATCTTTTCAGGATCCACCTGCGGCAGCGTCCGGGCGTAGGCCATCACGGCAGCCGTATCTTCCGCTTCGGTAGAAGTGGTCGCTTCTTCGGGCAGACCGTCGCTTTCTCCGCTGCCGATGCAGTCATGACGAAGGCAGACGACACCGTTTTTTTCCAGTTCCTTCGCAATGGCCATCAGCGGCCGTTCGTGGGCGCAGCCCGTCAGGCCGTGGCACAGCACCAGACAGGGGCAGTTTTCTTTTTCCGGCAAGTGCGCGATCCCGCGAAGGGTCTTTCCTCTGACTGTCAGAGAAAAAGACGTCTGCATTCCAACCACCTCTTACAGCAAACGTTTGAACAAGGTTATTATAGGCCTCTTTTCTCCGCCGTGTCAACCTTCCTTTTTGGGGATCGACCCCCGTTGCAGGGGGAGGGGGTGGTGTGGTATGATGGAGGGAGAAAAGAATGGGGGAGGGAATAAGCGTTGAAAAGAAGGCGGAGACGGGGACTTTCCTTTGGCAGCGTGGTAATGATCGTTTTGACCGTGGCCGTGCTGGCGGGGTTCGGGACGATGATCCCCCGGTTCACCGGCAGCGAAAGCTTTGACCAGAACGCGGCGCAGCTGGCCGTGGCGCTGGATCAGACCATCGTGAATTTCTCCTCCAATTTGGGAGCCATCGCTTCCCAGAAGGAAACGACGCCGCCCGCGCCCCTGTGGGCGACGGCCACCCCCATGCCCACCGCCACGCCGGTTCCTACGGCGGTGCCCAAGGCAAGCTTTCGGCTGTGCGCCACGGGAATGCTGAATTGGAGCGCATCCATTCAGAAATCCGTGCAGACGGACAGCGGCTATCAGTACGCCGATGTGCTCAGCCCGCTGCTTTCCCAGCTGAACGCCGATGTGACCGTAGCGACCCTGCGCAATTCCCTGATCGCCGATGAAAAAATTTCCGACGGCAACGCGGACGCTTCGCTGGCGGCCGCGCTGTTCCAGAGCGGCTTTCGTGCGTTGAATCTAGGACATCTCAACACATTGGATTACGGTCTGGACGGCCTGTGGAAGACCCAGAGCACCCTGACCGACGCGGGGGTTCTGCCCTTCGGAGCGTACCCGTCCGCCCAGCGGCGCAGCACACTGACGCTGACCAACGCGGGCGGCGTGAAGCTGGCCCTGCTGAGCTATCAGAGCGGCGTCAGTTCCGAGGGCCGGAAGGCCGTGTCTGCCGACGACCGAGCCTACGCCGTAGGCGAACTGGAGCTGTCCGTCATTCAGGAAGAGATCACCGCCGCCCGGAACGCGGGCGCGCAGGTGGTGCTGGTGTCCCTCTGCTGGGGCAAGGAAAGCGCCACAAAACCCACCAACGAGCAAAAAGAACTGGCGCAGGCCATCGCCGACGCGGGCGCGGATATTCTGCTGGGCGTGAACCCCAAGGCCGTCCAGACGGTGGAGATTCTCACCGCCGACCGGGGCGACGGCCGCTATCACCCGGTGCTGTGCGCGTACAGTCTGGGCAGCCTGCTGACCTCCGAACGGCAGCAGCGCACCAATCTGGCGGGCGTGCTGCTCCACGCGACGGTGGAATATGACCCCGCCACCGACACCGTGGCCTTCGACGGGCTGACCTACACGCCTACCTACAACTGGCGCACCAAGGAAAACGGCGTTTACCGCTACCGGATCTACCCCAGCAATCTGGCCGAATATCCGGCGGACGTGAACAAGGATCAACTGAACATCATGGCCAAGTGCCGGAAGATCATTCAGAACGTGATGGCAGACAGCGGGTTTACGGAGCAATAATATTATAATAGGAAAAGAAGGAATCTGAAATGAAACTGCTGGCCGTGGGAAACAGCTTTTCGCAGGACGCCTGTACCTTTCTTCATCAGACGGCGCAGGCGCAGGGACTCGATCTGGAAGTGACCAACCTGTATATCGGCGGCTGCTCGCTGGAAATGCATTACCAGAACCTGCTTTCCGGCAAGGCCGACTATCAGTGTCAGCAGAACGGTCACTTTGACGGACGGATGATCTCACTGCCGGAAGCCCTTGCCATGGAGCCGTGGGACGTGATCGTCACCCAGCAGGCCAGCCATTTCAGCGGTTGGATGGACAGCTACGAGCCTTTTCTGACGGAGCTGCTGGAGGCTTTCCGCAAGGCCTGTCCGCAGGCGCGGCTCTATCTGCACGAAACATGGGCCTACGAACGGGGCAGCGATCACGGGGCCTTTTTCCGCTACCACCGCGATCAAATGGAAATGTATGACCGGCTCCGCTACTGCTACCGTACCATGGCCCGTCAGCACGGCCTTTCGCTGATCCCCAGCGGCGATGTGATCCAGCGGGCGCGCACGAAGGAGCCTTTCCGGGTGCAGGACGGCGGACGTTCCCTGTGCCGGGACGGCTTCCACATGAGTCTGAGTTATGGCCGCTACCTGCTGGCCTGCGTGTGGGTGGGGCGGCTGTTTCACATATCTGTGGCGGACAATCCCTTTATTCCCGACGGCGACGAGGCCGTAGAGCCCGCTTTACTGGCGCTGCTGCGGCAGACGGCGGACGAAGTGCTGGCGGAGCAGCGCAGTCAGGAATAAGGCGCTTTCCGTTTTCCGCTGCACCCCTCCGGGTGATTTTTTCGAACTTACGGAAAAATTTTGCTCGGGGTATGGACAAAAAAACAGTCATTTGCTATAATGTAAAGTGCTGTTGTGCCAATATAGCTCAGTCGGTAGAGCAGCGGTTTCGTAAACCGCAGGTCAAGGGTTCGAGTCCCTTTATTGGCTCCATTTTTTCGGGGTGTAGCGCAGCTTGGTAGCGCGTTTGCTTCGGGAGCAAAAGGTCGCGGGTTCAAATCCCGCCACTCCGACCATCAAAACCCCGCAATCCTAAAGGGTTGCGGGGTTTTCCTATAGAAAAAAATATGGTCAGAATCTCCCGAGAAGCGCCGTTATTGACGGTTCAGAGGTTCAAAAAGAGGTTCAAACTTGCCCGCCTACGGCGGCCGAGATACGGAGCATAAAGAAAGAAAACTGCCTGACGGCAGTCTTCTTTCGTATAGGTTATTTTTTCCATTAGTTGGCGCGCACCTTGATGCTGGGCCAATCATAGATGCCAACGGGCGTCATGTTGAAGTCCTCCACCTGGGCGGACAGGATGACGGTCTCGTTGCGGCTGTTCAGATAGCAGCCGACCGGATCCTCCAGGTACAGGATCTCCGCAGCGCGCTGGTAGGCCTTTTCGCGCCATTCCTGATCGGTGGTCTTGGCAGCGCCGTTGAGCAGCTCGTCCACTTCGGCGTTGGAGTAGAAGCCGTAGTTGTTGCTGTTCTTGCCGTCTTCTTCAGTAGCGAAGCGGCGCTTCAGACCCTCGTCGCCGTCCAGCGTGATGTAGCCGGCGCCCATCAGGAACATGCCCCAGTCGGGGAATTCTTCGGGGGTCAGGCCGTTCCACGCGGCGGAGAAGGTAGCGCGGTCAACCACGACCAGATTGCACTTGATGCCCACTTCCGCCAGCTGAGCGGCGGCGATTTCACCGGCCTGCACACCCTTGTTGTACACGTCGGTGCACATGAGGTTCATTTCGAAGCCGTCAGGATAGCCAGCCTCGGCCAGCAGTTCCTTGGCCTTGGCCTGATCCTGCTGGATCACGCCCAGATTGATGTAGCCGAAAGCGGCGGGCGGCGCAACGCTGTCGCGGGGCTTCTCACCCATGGCACCCCACAGAGCCTCGACCAGCGCGGTACGATCCAGCGCGTAGGAGATGGCCTGACGAACCTTGGTGTCCTTGATGATGGGGTTGGAGCAGTTGAACTGGAACAGATGGCAGCCGGGGCCGGGGATGGAGAACACGTTCAGGGTGTCGTCCTCCTTGAAGCGCAGCACGTCCTCAGCGGAGATGTTGATTGCGGCGTCCACCTGATGGCTTTCCATGGCGATGGCGCGGGAAGCGGCTTCGGGAACGATCTGGATGCGGATGTTCTCGGTAGCGGCGGGGCCGTTGAAGTAGTCGTCAAAGCGAACCAGGTGCATATCCTCGTCCTTGTTCCACTCCACCAGCTTGAAGGGGCCGGTGCCGTCGACGCTTTCCACTTCCTTGCCCAGTTCCTTGCCGTACTTTTCGATGTAGTCCTTGTTCAGCAGGGTGTTGGCACGCAGGGTCAGAGAGGCCAGCATGGGGCCGGCAGGCTCCAGCGTAACCAGATTGATGGTGTAATCATCCACGATGTCGCAGTGATCGATAAAGCCCATGGTCTGGGTGTAGCGCACCGGGTCTTCCTTGTTCAGCAGACGGTCGTAGGTGGCCTTCACGTCCTCAGCAGTCAGTTCTTTGCCGCTGTGGAACTTGACGCCCTTGCGCAAGTGGAAGGTCCAAGTCAGCTCGTCTTCGGAGACTTCCCAGCTCTCGGCAACGTCGCCCACGATATTGCCTTCCAGATCGCGCTTGACCAGATAGGAATATACCTGAGGCAGCACCACATCGTTAATGCCCTGCTGACCCCCCACATCGCCTTTGCTTCTCAGGAATCCATGATTCGCCGCGCCCGAATCGTCTTCCAGAATATCGAAGCCTATCTGGCCGGGAAGCCGGAGAACGTCTGCCAGTACTAAGTCCCCTTCTTTTCCTCCCGTTGACACGCCGTGCCAACGGGTTTTTTTATCAAGTTTGACCTATATTTTACTTTCTCAGGGTGGCCGTTTTTTCTTTTCTCTGGTAAAATGATTTTTGTATCTGGAAGAAGCAAGAGAAGAAACGAGGAATGAAGATGGCTTATCAGACGATTGTGATCGATTACGCGCCCAAGGCCAAGAGCATGGCCGCCGAAGTCGAGAAAAAGGCCAACGAGATGGAGCAGGAGGATTGGGAGCTGGTGTCGTTCGCCATTACCAACTCCGCCAAGGGGATTCTGGTCTTTCACCGGCCGGATAACGATTTTAGAGATTAACGCGTTTCATGCAAAAAAGCCTGTGCCTACGGACAGGCTTTTTTTGCGCCATTTTTTCGGTAAACAGGCATAGTGCTCCTTTGCTTTCGTTTTCTTATGCCATTTGTCCAAAAAAATCCGCCGCTCTGAAAAAAGAGCGGCGGGTCAATATTTGTTTTTCAGCCCTGCAGCATCATCTGATAGGTGGGCATGGGCCAATAGTCGGCCCCTACCAGCGTTTCCAGCATATCCCCGGCGGCGCGCAGCTCCGCCATGGCGGGCACGATCCGATCCCGGGTGGCCTGCGCCTTTTCCAGCGTGTCCTGAAGGGGCGCAATCTTGTTCAGAGCGTTTTGCAGGCTGTCGCAGCCCTTCGTCAGCCGATCCATCTGCCGCTGAATGTCGATCAGCAGCCGGGTTTCGGTCTCCATCGGCAAATCGGGGCAGACCTGCTTCTTCTGAGCGGCCTCCTGCGCCACCGCGCCGGAATAGGCGATGGCGGCGGGCAGGATCATTCGCCGGGCAATATCCAGCATACTCAGGGCCTCGATGTCGATGACCTTGACGTAGTTTTCCAGCTTGATCTCGTAGCGGCTGTGAACCTCCTGCGCGCTGAAGACCTTCTGCCGCTCGAACAGGTCCAGATTCTTCTGGTGGATGTAATAGGGCAGTGCGTCCACCGTGCTGGACAGGTTTAACAGACCCCGGCGGGCGGCTTCCTCCACCCAGGACGCATCGTAGCCGTTGCCGTTAAAGATGATGCGCATATGATCCCGCAGGGTGCGGCGAATCAGCTCGTCCACGGCGGCGGTGAAGTTCTCCGCCTGTTCCAGCTCATCGGCCATGTGCATCAGGGTGTCGGCAATAATGGTGTTCAGCACCACGTTGGGGCCGGACACGCTCTGACTGCTGCCCAGCGAACGGAACTCGAATTTATTGCCCGTAAAGGCGAAGGGCGAGGTGCGGTTGCGGTCGGTGGAATCCTTGGAAAACTTGGGCAGGATGTGCACGCCCAGCCGCATCTGATCCCTCTGGTGGCTCTCATACTTGGAGGCGTTAACGATGGACTCGATGATCTCATTGAGTTCGTCGCCCAGAAACACGGAAATGATGGCCGGCGGGGCCTCGTTAGCGCCCAGACGGTGATCGTTGCCCGCGTAGGCCACTGTGACTCGAAGCAGATCCTGATAATCGTCCACCGCCGCCAGAATAGCGGACAGGAACAGAAGGAACTGAGCGTTCTCGCTGGGGGTCTCGCCGGGTTCCAGCAGGTTCACGCCCGTATCGGTGGACAGGGAATAATTATTGTGCTTGCCGCTGCCGTTGACCCCGCCGAAGGGCTTTTCGTGCAGCAGACACACCATGCCGTGGCGGTCAGCCACCTTCTTCATGATCTCCATGGTGAGCTGGTTATGGTCAGCGGCGATATTCACCGTGCTGAAAATGGGGGCCAGCTCATGCTGAGAGGGAGCGACTTCGTTATGCTCGGTCTTGACCAGCACGCCCAGCTTCCAGAGTTCTTCGTCCAGCTCCCGCATAAAGGCGTGGACCCGTGGCTTGATCGCGCCAAAGAAATGATCGTCCAGTTCCTGCCCCTTTGGCGGCTTGGCCCCGTACAGGGTGCGGCCGGTGACGATCAGGTCGGGCCGCTGGAGATACAGCGCCTTATCGATCAGAAAATATTCCTGCTCGGTGCCCACGGTGGGATAGACCCGCAAGGCGGTCTGATTGCCGAACAGACGCAGAATGCGAAGGGCCTGCTTATTCAGGGCCTGCATGGAACGCAGCAGCGGCGTTTTTTTGTCCAGTGCCTGCCCGCCGTAGGAGCAGTACGCCGTGGGAATATACAGGGTCTCGTCCTTCACAAAGGCATAGCTGGTGGGATCCCATGTGGTATAGCCCCGCGCCTCGAAGGTGGCTCGCAGTCCGCCCGAAGGGAACGAGCTGGCGTCCGTCTCGCCGCAGACCAGCTCCTTGCCGCTGAACTCACACAGCACCTTGCCGTTTTTCGGCGTTCCAATAAAGGAATCGTGCTTTTCGGCGGTCACGCCGGTCATGGGCTGGAACCAGTGCGTATAATGGGTCGCGCCCTTTTCCAGCGCCCAGTCCTTCATGGCGTTGGCGATCACCCCCGCCAGACTGGGATCCAGCGAACGGCCTTCTTCAATGGTCCGCCGGAGCGCTTTATAGGTTTCCTTGGGCAGGCGGTTCTGCATGACCGAATCGTCAAAGCAGTTTTCGCCGAAGATCACGCTGGGATTTTCCATCCGTTGCTTCCTCCTTGGAATGCTCATCCTCGAAAGCATAACACACTTCATGGATAGACACAATAAATACTTTGGCAAATTGACGGCTGTGATGCGCTATGCTGCAATGATCGGGAAGCATTCTGCTTCCGGCAGGAAGGTCAAAGATGGCGTTCGCTTTTCCGCTCTTTTTTTACAAAAGGGGGGAGCATGATGACCGACTACGAAATGTTGTCTATCGTTATCATGATCATCACTCTTGTTGCTTCTTTGTTAATCAACAACCGCGATAAATAAAAGCAGAGACGCCACCCAGCGCTAACTGGAGGGCGTCTCAACATCTCGTAAGGGAGGGGAAAAGCCAACCACTGCGTCATCCCTTCCTGCCGTTATTGTATCACGGGGAATACAGGCATGTCAACCGGCCTGCCCTGACTAAAACGCCCTGCGGAGAAACATCCGCAGGGCGTTTGCTTTATGCGTTCTTTTCTTTGTCAGGCCGCTTGCGCAGGCGGGAGGCCAGATAGACTACGATCCACGCCGGGGCCAGCAGCAGAAACAGCTGCCAGTAGTTCTGCTTTCCGAAATACAGGAAAGAGAAGTACAGCGACGCTACGACGGAAAGAAGCAGCGCACTGATGATGAAATAATTGTGCCTGCCCTGCTCCAGAACGGAGTTCAGCACCAGCAGCACCAGCATGGAGAAAAGGATGGCGTAGATGAAGATGATCCACACCAGATTGCCCAGCAGCCACAGGGAGATGAACAGGATCAGCGCCAGCATCCAGACGCCGGTCACGGACAGAAGAATGATGACCTGATTGCTGTACGCGGGCTTTTTCTGCCGGGGATCCTGATCCCAGCCATCGTGGGGGCTGAGCAGATAGTCGACCGTCACGCCGAAGATCTCGCTCATTTTCTTGAGTACGTAAGCGTCCGGCACCGCCTCGGCTCGTTCCCATTTGGAAACGGACTTGTCGGAATAGTTGATGAGCGCCGCCAGTTCCGACTGGGTCATACCCGCTTTCTGCCGCAGGTTGATAATGTTGCTGGCGGTGGTGTACTTCAAATCATCCATTTGCCGCGCCTCAGTTGTATACGCGGACCGGCAGCACCAGATAGAGATAGCCGTCCCCATCCATGGGGCTGATGACGCACGGGCTGACGGGCGTATTCATGCTCAGGGTGCAGCATTCTTCGTCCACGTTGCGGATGACGTCGCTGATGTAGCGGCTGTTGAAGGCGATCTCGATGTCCACGCCTTCCAGATGGGCCTCCATTTCTTCCCGAACGTCGCCCATTTCGCTGTTGGAGGTGATGGTCAGGGAGCCCTGAGAGGCCTTCATGCGGATCAGGTTGTTCTTGCCTTCCTTGGCCATCAGGCTGGCGCGCTCGATGGCGTCCTGCAGTTCCTTGCGCTTCACGGTGACGCGGGTCTGCCAGGAGGTGGGCAGAATCTGCTTGTAATTGATGTATTCACCGGCCAGCAGGCTGGTAACGACAGTGGTATTTCCGATGACGGCCATCATGTGGGTGTTGTCCAGATGGAAGGTAGCCATTTCGTCGGTGTCTTCCATGATGTGGGTCAGCTCGGTCATGACACGGCCGGGGATGATGGCCTTGATCTCTTCCTTATCATCCGGCAGTACGAAGTCGCCGTGATAGCGCTGCAGCGCCAGACGGAAACCGTCCAGACCCACCAGATGCAGCTCGGTGCGGCTGACCTCCATCAGGCAGCCAGTAAGAGCCTGACGGCTCTCCTGCACGGCGATGGCGAAGGTCACTTTGGAGATCATGTCCTTCAGCTTGCCCTGAGGGAAGTGAAGGGCGAAGGTGCCGGACAGATCCTTCATCTGGGGAAACTCATCTGTGGCTACGCCGGTGATGGTGGAACGGCTCTGACCGCAGCGGATGGTCACGGCCATTTTTTCGTTCATGGTAAAGGTGACGGTGCCTTCGGGCAGCTTGCGGACGATCTCCGTCAGCAGACGGCCGGGAAGAATGACCTGACCGGGCTCGGCCACGGTGGCGGCCACCTGGGTCTTGATGCTCAGGGAACCGTCAGAGCACTGCAGCAGCACGCCGTCTTCATCGCAGGAAAGCAGCACGCCTTCGAGAATCTGCATGGCGGGGCGGGAACTCAGCGCCCGGGTGGCGTTTTGCAGGCCGTAGAACAAATCTTGGGCGGAACATTCAAACTTCATTTCGGAACCTCCGATCCAATCCGATGTAGTAGTAAGTAAATTCAGTAGTAGTAGTAGGGGCTGTGGAAACCATGGAAAAGCGGTTCAACCCTTTTTCCGCAAAGGGAAAACCCCCATGGAATCCCCGTGGAAAAGAAGGAGGATTTCCCCAGGTTTTCCACGTATCGCCCCTCTTAGGCAGGTTGGGAAGAGTCCTCAAAACGCGATTTTGACCGTCTGAAAAGCTCTTCTCTCAAAAATTCTCTCTGAGAGGGGTTTTTTCCTGCCTTTTCGGGGGAAATAATGGGCAAAATCCCTGTCTGCTTTTGACGATTCCCGTTGGTTTTCCATGTTTCCACAGCCTGTGGAAAATCGCCTATGGAAAATCCTTTTCTTTTTGCGGCAAAGGGTTTGGGAATCGCTCCCACATTTTTTCCGAAAAATTATCAACAGGATTTTGGGCAAAAAAGGCAGCACAGCCCCGTCTCCCTGCGGGGGATTTTTTCGCAGGAAAAAGGGGAGCGAAAACGCCTTTTTACTTTTCGTATTCCTTCAGCAGCTTCAGCATGGCGTCCATGGCTTCGTTTTCGCCTTCGCCCTCGGTTCGGAGCACGACGGACTCGTTCATGGGCAGCATTTGGCTTAAAAGCCCCAGCATACTTTTCATGTTGAAGATGGAGTTGGCAAATTCCATCACAAAGGTGCAGTCGAACCGGGACGCCAGCGTGGCGACCTGCCCGGCGATCTCCCGGTTAATGGGGCGCATGTTTTTCAGGTTCAGCATTTCTTTTCTCATGGGATGTTCCTCATTTCCAGCCGCCTGATGGCGGCGTTTCATTTTTGGGACGCTTCTTTGGATTCTGCGGCGTATTCCATCAGCCGGCGCATCCGATGATTCACGCCGCTTTTGCTGAGGGGCGGGTTCAGGGTCTGACCCAACTGTTCCAATGTCAGGTCGGGGGCGTTGAGCCGGGCGACGGCGATCTCCTGCAGGGCTTTGGGCAGGCTCTTGAGCCCGTCCTGCTTCGCCAGCCGCTCGATGGCCCGAAGCTGTTCGTCGCTGGCATTCATTTGCTTTTGCAGATTGGCGCTGTCGCAGTTCATGGCACGGTTCACCGAGCTGAGCACCTGCCGCTGCACCCGGAGGTTCTCCATCTCCATCACCGCCTGATGCGCGCCCACTGCCGTCAGAAAGGTGACGATCTGGTCGGACTGCTTCAAATAGAGGAAATCCTTGCCCTTCCGGGAGGACTGGTGGATGGGCAGCCCCACCTTCTGCAGGCATTTAGCCACGCAGTCCCGGAAATTTTCATCCCGGTAGCCCAGCTCCAGATGATACCCCTGCTCGGGATTGGTCATGGTACCGCCGCCCAGCATGGCTCCCCGCAGGAAGGCCCGCACACAGCAGGAGCGGTTCAGATTGACCTTGGGCGAGGTAGAACGCAGAGTAGCCTCGCCGTTTTCCCCTACGGTCATCATACCCAGCGCGGACAGAAAGGCCGGAGTCTGGGTAGGACCCAGCGTCAGTACGCATTTCCGGGTGCCGCCGAAATGGGCCGTGGACACGTAGTGAATTTGAGGCGAAAGCTCCAAGCCCTTTTGCAGCAGGGTATAGACCCGGCGGGCTACCGCCATGCTTTCGCCGGTAAATTGGACGCTCAGTTTGCCCCGGCCCAGCAGGTTCAGGCTGCCCAGCGTCATATACAGCGCTGAAAGCTCACTCATGCGGCAGCAGGGCTTTTCAGGGTTCAGGAGACAAAGCTCCTTTTTGCAATCCGACGAAAAGGACATGAAAACGCAACTCCCTCGGGGCCAATGTAGCGGGTTCCGCCCGGCAGAAGCGCTTCGCAGGGAGGTCCGCAGTTTTGAAAGCCCCGTTCGAGGGGCGGCAGTCCATTCGATCAGAAACCTTCTGTCTTACCCTTTATTGTAAGGAATCCGGCGGGCAACGTCAAGAAAAAATGTATATTTCACTCTGTTTTGTTACATACTTCCCCCTGTAAACAGCGCCCGCCCTGATGCGGGCCAAAATACCGGCCGGAGGCGATGAAATTGAAACTGCCCGAAACCCCAATTCAACCTTCCCAGCAGAAAACGCCCTTTTGGCAAAAGACCCGCAAAGCCCTCCGTTCGCTGGCGGCGGGAGGGCCGGAAAAGCCCTTCGACGGCCGGGAGTTCTGTTTGCAGCTGGCGGCCGCCCTTCTGACCTTCGCCCTGATGCTGGCGTTTGCCCATGCGGACGCGCAGGTGGCATGGGGAAGCAAGGGCGAGGACGTGCGGAAGGTGCAGCAGAAGCTGATCCAGTACGGGTACATGACCGGCAGCGCCGACGGCGTCTTCGGCAAGGCCACCTATGACGCGGTGGTGTGGTTTCAGCGCAAGAACGGCCTGAACGTGGACGGCGTGGTGGGGGCCAGCACCGCGGCGGCACTGGGGATTTCTCTGGGGTCGACGGTTTCCGTCTCGGCCTATCAGGAAAGCGACAGTTATCTGCTGGCCCGGCTGGTTCACGGCGAGGCCCGGGGAGAACCCTATGTGGGCAAGGTAGCCGTGGCGGCGGTGGTGCTGAACCGGGTCAAAAGCCCATCCTTCCCCAATACCATCGCCGGGGTGGTGTATCAGGCCGGGGCCTTCGACGCGGTGTATGACGGGCAGATCAACCTGACCCCGGATTCCGACAGCATCCGGGCGGCGAAGGATGCGCTCAACGGCTGGGATCCTACCGGCGGATGCCTGTATTATTACAATCCGTCCACCGCCACCAATGGGTGGATCTGGACGCGCACGGTGCAGCTTTCCATCGGAAAGCATAATTTCGCCATTTAAGCAAAGGAAGGAACCCATGAAAAACATTCGCAAATACGGCCTGTGGGTCGGGCTGGCGGCG
>ERZ773229.1318-NODE-1318-length-17435-cov-23.069793_pt1 | contig 17435 bp, 18 predicted proteins | sample MGYA00580992_ERZ773229 | MGnify/ENA primary metagenome ERZ773229 (study PRJEB29015, sample SAMEA2737795) | human gut metagenome | biome: human gut; feature: human-associated habitat; material: faeces | place: China | collected 2012 ... | reverse complement strand
TAAAATGTTCACAGCATTCAGAATCCGCCTGTAATTTCTTGCGTCTGCGGGCAACGCAATGTCCATAATTCAGCGGCATATATACCCCTGCACTAAGTACATAGTGCTGACGAAAATGCGTGCAATCCTTACAGGAATCCATATCGATCACCTCGAACTTATAATATGCGATTTTCGCATATATGTCAATATGCGTTTATTGCATATCCTATAATTATTGCGAGGTGAGAATGATGTATCAGCGACTTCGGGATTTGCGAGAAGACCACGATAAAACGCAAAAGGATATTGCCTCGATGCTCAATATCAGTCAGACGACATATTCCCGCTATGAAAGCGGAGCGCTCGACATTCCCAGCGCCACGATCATTCGTCTTGCACGGTTTTATCATGTCAGTACCGATTATCTGTTCGGACTGACGGATGAAGACCGGCCTTACCCCTGCGGAAAGTATGGTGGTTAACGGCGGCGAGCGCAGCAATGCCGCCTTGGCAGGCACCATCGAAACGGAATCATCCCAAGTAGGCGCAATGCTTACCGGAAGTGCCATGGGGTGGATAATCCAAAAAGGAGGGGCAAGGCCCCTCCCTTTTGGTCGTTAGGGGTGCAGGGGCGAGATCGAAACGCCCCTGCCGTTCTCTCGGGGGATCAAAAGGGGGGATTCTCTCACGTGAGAGAATCCCCCCTTTACCCTGCGCACCCCTGCGGCACGCAGGGAATTCCCGTCCCTCAGCGGGACAAGACCTTTCTTGCCAAAGGCCCGATTACGCCGCCGGCGGCGTTGCCGACCGTCATCACAAGCAGATATAAAACCGCGCGGCCGCTCCACGCGCCGCCCATCGTGAAGTAGTACATATTCGCCACGCAGTGCTCAAAGCCGCAGAGGATGAACACGCACACGCCGAAAAAAAGCGCGAGATATTTGCCGAGCTCGTGCGGGTTGGAGCGATAGCCCTCCACGCCGATGTAGATCATCACGTTGCAGAAAACGGCGAGGATGAACGCGCCGAACAGCGGCTCGGAGAGCTTCAATTCACAGATGCCCTGCGCGCGGGCGCTGAGGGATACAAGCCGCGTGCACTTCTCGGCAAGCGCGATGAGCGACGTGCCGACAAGATTCCCCAGCCAGATGACCGGCAGCGTTTTGGCGTAGGCCATATCGTTATCGAACGCGTAGCAGACCTTGCCGGTGAACAGATGCAGCCCGCGCGTGCAGACGACGAAAAGGCCGATCGTGAAAAAAATCGACCCGATGACCGTATTTTCCACCGACAGAAACACCGTGCCGCCAAAGGCGATGACCGCGCCGGCAAGGATCGCGGAGAGAAAGATCTTTTTCATGCGGAAACTCCTCCAGACCGTGTGATAGGTCCTATTTTACCGTATGGCGGCGAGCGTTGTAAACGCTTCTCTGTGGAGAGATAAAAAGTCCGCAGAAAATGAGGGTTTTTGCCGCTTCGGCTTAACAGAACACGGCATTTTGCGCGGCATGGAGGGAGGCTCGCCGTGATTTTTATTGCTTTTCCCTCCCCCGGATAGTACAATGGTCTCACCATCAAACTTTCGGAGGACTTTTCCCCAATGAAACTCATCTCATGGAACGTCAACGGCCTGCGCGCGTGCATTGGCAAGGGCTTTTTGGATTTTGTGAATTTCATCGACGCAGACGTCATCTGCCTACAGGAGACGAAGCTGCAGCCGCATCAGATCGAACTTGACCTGCCGCAGTACCACATCTACTGGAACAGCGCGGACAAAAAGGGCTACTCCGGCACGGCGGTGTTCACCAAGCAGGAGCCTCTTTCCGTCACCTATGACTTTGGCGAGGACATCCACCGCCATGAAGGGCGCGTCATCACGTGTGAATATCCGGACTTCTATCTCGTCTGCTGCTACACGCCGAACTCGCAGGACGAGCTGCGCCGCCTTTCGTACCGCATGGAATGGGAGGATGCGCTGCGGCAATACCTCTGCGAGCTCGACACGATCAAGCCCGTCGTGTACTGCGGGGACTTAAACGTCGCACACGAGGAGATCGACCTCAAAAATCCGAAGACAAACCACTTTAACCCCGGCTTTTCCGACGAGGAGCGCGGCAAGATGACGCAGCTTTTGTCCTCGGGCTTTCTCGATTCGTTCCGCACGCTGTACCCCGACAAGACGGACGCCTATTCGTGGTGGAGCTACCGCGCCCAGTCGCGCGCACGGAACGTGGGGTGGAGGATCGACTATTTCATCGTCTCCGAACGCCTGCGCTCCCGCATCGAAAACGCGGATATCTTAGCTGAGGTCATGGGCAGCGACCACTGCCCCGTGCTGCTCGAGCTCAAGGAGGAAGAAAAATGAAACTCAACAAGCAGGAAATGACCGGAGGCACGAAGATCACCCTGATCATCAGCGGTGCGGCCATGCTTGCCGGCATCGTGATCGTTGTGCTGTTTGCCGCCGGCGCGCTCGCCCTTTCCGAACAGAGCCGCAATGTGCTCGCGATTGCGATCTCCGCCGCGCTGGTGGTGTTTTCCTACACGCTGTGCAAATCGTTGGGAGTACTTAAAAATCAAAAAAAGTGATTCTCACCCCCACGCCCACGTGGGGAACGGGTAAAAGGGGGATATTCTCTTTCACGAAAGAGAATATCCCCCTTTTGAACCCCCAAGAGAAAGAACGAGGGGAGGCCCCTCGACCCCGACATTGCGGGTCTTATTCTTGAAAGACTGCACGCGCTGCGCAGTGTAGGTGCGGTGTACATGGCTTCGCCATGAATCTTCTGCGAGTCGTTACTACTTTCAACCGCGCCTTACTACCGTGAGGCGCGAGTGACGGTAGTCTGGCGGCAGACTGCGTACCGAATGCGGCATTGCTTCGCTCGCCGCATTGATGAAACTGGTGATAGACGGAAATTAGTCTGCACTTCTAACAAGATCGGCAGAGCGGCAGCGGATGATAGAAGCAAATCAAATCGTCTAGCAACACCCAACGCGGCAACGCCGCGCGCAGATATTGCATTCCGGAGGCATAAAGGTCATTCGCGCCCGAGACCGCCAATCTGAAACCTTTCTCTTGGGGGATCTAAAGGGGGCCATTCTCTTTTGTGAAAGAGAATGGCCCCCTTTTATCACGCCTTGGTGCGGTCGTACGAAACGACCACGCGGCGGTTCGGCTCGGTGCCGATGGAGAACGTTGTCACACTCGGCGTATCCTGGAGCGCGGTGTGGATGACGTGGCGCTCGTAGGCGTTCATGGGCTCTAGGGTGACATTGCGGCGGTACTTCGTCACCTTGCCGGCGACCTTTTCCGCCAGGCGCTCGAGGCTCTGCTCGCGCTTTTCGCGGTAATTTTCTGCGTCGACCTGCACGCGGGCGCGGTTTTTCTCGCTGCCGCGGTTGATGCTGTAGTTCGTCAACTGCTGGATGGCGTCGAGCGTTTCGCCGCGGCGGCCGATCAGCGCGCCGAGCTTTTCACCTTCGAGGAAGACCTTGTAGCGGCCCTTCTCACTCTCGTAGACCTTGACCTCAGCGGCGGAGTCCATGTGCTCAAGAAGGCCCTTGAGGAACGCGCGGATCTGCTCGCTCTTCTCGTCGTGGCACTCTTCGCCGAGGTCGACAATGGGCTTGGGCTGCGGGGCGGGACGCTCCGCGCGCTCGGCGCGGGGCGCGCGGTTCTCGCGGCGGTCTTCGCGCGCGGGACGGTCGCCGCGTTCTTCCTTGGCGGCGCGGGGTTCTTTCTTCTGCAAAACCTCGGGCGCGTACATGGGCACGGCCTTGGGCGCAGAAGCGGGTTCAACTTTCTTTTCGGGCTTGGGTGCGGCAGGCTTTTCCACCAGCTTGACCTCTTCGGCCTTGCCGTCGTCATAGCTCACGCGAACGCGTGCGGGCGCGCTGCCGATGCCGAGGAATCCGGCTTTCGCGCGCTCAAGAATTTCAACAGAAACGTCGTCTCTGTCCATCTTCAGCTGCGCGAGCGCGCTCTGGATGGCCTCGTCCTCCGTCTTGCCCGTTACGTCAATAAACTTGATCATTCAGACAAGCTCCTTACAATTATTCTCCGTAGTGCTCGGGGTCGTAGGAACGGCCGCGGGCATAGGGGCGGTCGCCGACGCGTCCGCTTTCGCTCGTGGAATTTTTCTTTTTTGTGGCCTTGGCAGCCTGCTTTTCCGCACGCTTTTCCTTGAGGCTCTTCTTCTCGGCCTCTTCGGCAGCGTACTTGCGCTGCTGCTCGCGGGCGGCTTCCATGCGGCGCAGACGGTCGTCGCGCTTCTGCTTTTCCTTCTCGCTGAGCTCGTCCTCCATGTGGCTCTTATAGTACTTGGTCAGAACCTTTTCCTGGATGGCGTAGAGCAGCGAGTTGACGATCCAGTAGACGCCGAGAGCCGCGGGCAGCGTAAAGCCGATCCACAGCGACATGAGCGGCATCATCCACATCATCATGCGGCTGGAGCGGGCCGCGGCGTCGTTGCCCTCAGCGGCGACGTTGCCGGCCATGGACGCCTTGGACTGCAGAAAGCTCAAAGCACCGGAAATGAACGGGATCAGCACAACGCCGATCACGGGCCAGCCGCCGGTGAAGAAATCTTTCCACACATCCCCCGGCATGACCGTAAGGTCAAGGCCGAGGAAGTTGTAGTTCACGTTGAGAAGGCCGTCAAACTTGCCGGAAAAATCCGCAAAGTTGTCGGAAATGAACTTGGCAAGGCCGATCTCCTCATAGCCCTTGCGCACGAGCTCGGCATTGTAGCCCAGGGTGGTGGCAAGGGTCGTGATCTCCGTCACGACGTCCTTGGAGAGCATCATGAAGCGGCTGAGAGGCTGACGGATGATGGAATACAGAGCGATGAGGATGGGGAAGGGCAGGAAGCTCCAGAGGCATCCGCTCATGGGGTTCACGCCCTCCTGTGTGTAGAGGAGCTGCATCTCCTCGTTCATGCGCGTGGGATTATTGGCGTATTTCGTCTGGATCTCTTTCACCTTGGGCTGGAAGAGATTCATGCGCATCATGCTCTTTTTCGACTTCATCTGGAAAGGCAGCGTGATGAGCTTCACGACGATCGTGAAGAGCACGAGAGCCCAGCCGTAGGAGCCGGTCAGCTCATAGAAGGTGCGCAGGACCCAGGCGAAGGGAACGCAAATGTAGTAGCCGATGGTTGACATTCTTCGGTTTCCTCCGTGGTTTTAGGTTCGGTCACGGGACCGGGTCGTAGATTTTTCCGCCCTTGTAGAACGGATGGCACCGCATGATACGCTTGAAGGCAAGCCAGCCGCCCTTGACCGCCCCGTACTTCTCGATCGCTTCGAGCGCGTATTGAGAGCACGTGGGGATAAAGCGGCAGCAGGGGGGACGGTAGGGTGAGATGGCCCTGCGGTAAAACCGGATGAGAAACAGCAGAAAGCGTTTCATGCCTGCGTTTCCCACAGATCGAGCTTTTTGCACGTTTTTTCAAACGCGCGCTTGAGCTCCCAGTAGTCCGCGTGGGCGGCCCTTGTGCGGGCGACGACGATGCAGTCGTAGCCCTGCTTCATCTTCCCCTGGCTCAGGCGGAAAATTTCGCGGATGCGGCGGCGGACGCGGTTGCGCACGACGGCGTGGCCGAGCTTGGTGCTGACCGTGACGCCGAGGCGGTTGTGTCCGAGCCGGTTTTTCCGGTAATACACCACAAGGCAGGACGAAACACCGGACTTGCCCTTGGCGTACATCCGGCGGAATTCGTAATTTTTCTTGACGGTGGTGGTGCTTTTCACGCGTGATCTCCCTGCTTTTGCGGATTTCTCCGCATAGCCTGCAAGGGACGGCGATCGAAACACATTCTCATCGGCCGTCCCTCATTGTTTCATGTGTAGCATACGATACGCAAGTTGCTCCCGCTTTAGTGGGTCAGACGGGCGCGGCCGCGTGCACGACGGCGGGCGATAACCTTGCGGCCGTTGGCAGTGGACATTCTCTTGCGGAAGCCGTGCTCCTTGGAGCGCTGGAGCTTCTTGGGCTGGTAGGTGCGAGAAGTAGCCATTTCGTTTTACCTCCTGAAAAAAATTTTACCGGCAGCACCCCTTTTGGAGGCGCTGCACTTACTCGACGGCGGGCGGAGAAAACTCCCCGCGGACCGCAGTTGATAAAAATAGTGCCGTATTGATGCGGCATACGGGGAGTATTATATCGGTTTTGCCGCATTCTGTCAACCAAAAATGCAAAAATCGGTGCATGTTTCCATTTCCCGCAAAACCTTGTGGCGCGTATCGAAACATGCAACTATCTCTTGTGTCCTTTTGCCTGTTTTTCAGGGCTTTTGCACTGCAAAAAACAGCGTTTTATATTTAGAATATGTGTTGCGTTCGCGCGCGTTTTTTGGTATAATGTAGGGAGTAAATTTTCGGCTGTCACAGCCGTTTATTCCAAAGAAAGAAAGGAGCGCTTCCGTGAACTCTGTTGCAGACATCTGGAAGATCGTTCTCTCCCGCCTCAGCCAGGACCTGTCCGAGACGACCATCTCCACGTGGTTCGACGAGGTGGAGGCCGTGTCCATCAAGGACCGCACGCTGTACCTCCACTGCCCGAACGATTTTAAGCGCAGCACGATCGAATCCATGTTCTCTGACCGCATCAAGGATTCCCTGCGGGACATTTACTCCGCCGATTTCGACGTCAAGCTCCTCTCCACCGCGGAGAGCACCGCCCTTTTCGAGCCCGAGGTCAAAAAGTCCACCGCGCTGCTCGATTCCGGCGAATTCACGTTCGACACGTTCGTCGTCGGCGAATCGAACAAGATGGCCTATGCCGCCGCGCGCGCCGTGGCCGACGGCGTGGGGCACTACAACCCTCTATTTATCTACGGCGACTCCGGCCTTGGCAAAACGCACCTCATTTACGCCATCGCCCACCAGATCCGCACGACGCGCCCGTCGGCGAAGATCATCTACATCAAGGGCGATGATTTCATCAACGAATTCATCGAGCTCGTGCGCGCGGGCCGCGGCAGTGAGTTCCGCGCGAAGTACCGCGACGCGGACCTGCTGCTCGTAGACGACGTGCAGTTTGTCGCGGGCAAGGAGCAGGTGCAGAACGAATTTTTCCATACGTTCAACACGCTCTACGAGGCCGGACGCCAGATCGTCCTGACCTCCGATAGACCGCCCTCTGACATGCACCTTCTCGACGACCGCCTGCGCACGCGCTTTGAGTGGGGCTTACTTGTCGATGTGCAGCCGCCCGATTTTGAAACGCGCCTTGCCATCGTGAAAAACAAGGCCGCGCAGTGGGGCACCGTCATCGACGACGACATTGCGCGTTACATTGCCGAGAATGTCACGTCCAACGTCCGCCAGCTCGAGGGCACGATGAACAAGATTCTCGCCTACCGCGATCTCATCGGACGCGAGATGGACGCCGACGCCGCGCACCGCGCGGTCGAGGACTTTATGAAAAAGAACGCGAATCTCGCCCCCACGGCGGCGATGATCATCACTGAAACGTCGCGCTACTTCGGCATCGACGAAGAGGTCATCAAGGGCCCGTCTCGAAGCCGCGAGGCCGTCAACGCCCGTCAGGCCGCGATGTACCTTGTGCGCCGCATGACGAATCTGTCGACGCCCGATATCGGCCGCGAGTTCGGCAAGCGCGACCATACGACCGTGCTCCACTCGCTCGAGCAGATCGAAAAGAAGATGAAATCCGATCCCGTCTTCAACCAGACGATCAAAGAGATCACTATTAACATCAACTCCAAGAGATAACAAAGTTTTCCACATTATCCACAGGGTTGTGCAGAGGGAAGCTGTGGAAACATTTTTTTAAAATTTTGGGTGTGGAAAGTGATAGAACTTTTCAACAACCCATGAGGGATAAATTTTCCTTGCCACTTCGGGCAAAAATTGGGTTTTCCACATTTTTGCGCCCCTACTGCTGCTATTTCTAAAAACTATCCTTTTTCTTTTCCAAAAGAGAAAAAATCATCCGTTTTACGAAAGGAACGCCGCTATGAAATTCTCCTGCGAAAAGCTGCTGCTGCAAAATGCAGTCAATACCGCCTCCCGCGCCGTCGCGGCGAAAAGCTCCATCCCTGCGCTCGAAGGACTGCTGCTGACCTGCGGCGGCGAGAGCCTGACCGTTTCGGGCTACAACATGCAGACCGGCATCCGCACGAAGTTTGCCGCCGAGGTCGAGGAATCCGGCGAGCTGGTCGTCAACGCGCGCCTGATCAGCGAGATTTTAAGAAGACTGCCCGACGACGTCGTGACCTTCACCGCGAACGACAAATTTTTGATCCACCTGACCTGCGGCGATGCGGATTTCGATATCATGGGCCTCTCCGCCGCCGATTTCCCCGAGCTGCCCGAGGTCGAGGAGAAATACGCCGTCCAGATCGCCGAAAAGACGCTCAAGTCCATGATCCAGCAGACGAGCTTCGCCGTTTCGACGAACGAGGCGCGCCCCGTGCACATGGGCTCGCTGTTCGAGGTATCTGCCGAGGGGCTGACCGTCGTCTCCGTCGACGGCTTCCGTCTTGCGCTTCGCAAGGAAGCGCTTGAAAAGATCGAGGGCGGCGCGTTCTCGTTCGTCGCGCCCGGCACGGCGCTCAATGAGGTCGAGCGCATCTGCGAGGAGATCGACGAGGTCGTGACCATCACGCTCGGCCAGCGCCATATTCTCTTCGAGGTCGGTGAGACCGAGCTCATCTGTCGCCGCTTAGAGGGTGAATTCCTCGATTATAAGAACGCCATCCCGCGCAGAAACCCCATCAACGTCGTCGTCGACACGAAGACGATGCTCCAGAGCCTCGAGCGCGTGAGCGTCGTCATCAGTGAAAAGCTCAAGAGCCCCGTGCGCTGCCAGTTCGGCGAGGACAAGGTGACGATGTCCGCCAAGACCGCCAACGGCGACGCAAAGGACGTCTGCCGCATCGCGGGCGATGGTCAGGGGCTTGAGATTGGCTTCAACAACCGTTATCTGATGGACGCGCTGCGCTACGCGCCCGCCGACACCGTGAGAATGGAGCTCAACACCGGCATTTCGCCGGCCATCATCGTTCCCGTCGAGGGCGAAGAGAACTTCCTCTACATGGTGCTGCCCGTGCGCCTGAAGGCAAATTGAGACAAAAAACTGAATCCATATCGTATAAAATGATACAACGATTTCTGATAGGAATCGCTTTGTAAAGGACTTTTTATGACTGACATTACCATCACCACGGAATTTATCAAATTGCAGGATCTCTTGAAGCTGGCGAATTTAGTCGGCACGGGCGGCGAGGCGAAGATCGTCATCCAGAACGGCGACGTTTCGGTCAACGGCGAGGTCTGCACGATGCGCGGCAAGAAGATCCGTCCGGGCGACATGGTCGCCTTCGACGGCAAAGAGCTGACGGTCTCCTATGCGAATTGACGCGTTGGCGCTGCGGAACTTTCGCAATTACGACGCGCTGAATGTCACGTTCGCGCCGGACTGCAACGTCATCGTCGGTGAGAACGCGCAGGGAAAGACGAACCTCTTGGAAGCAATCGTCTATCTCTCTTCCGCCCGTTCGCCGCGCGCGAGGGCGGAAAAAGAGCTCATTTCGTTCGGCAAGAGCGAATGCAGCATCAAGGCGAACGCGTTTGCGCGCAACCGAGATTTTCTGCTCGAGATCGCGCTCGCCGCGGGGAGACGACGCAAAATTCTCATCAATAAAGTCCCTGCGAAAAAGGGCTCGGATTTGAGCGACGTGCTTGGCGCAGTCTACTTCTGTCCGGAGGATCTGCTGCTGATCCGCGACGGCGCGGCGGCGCGGCGCAAGTTCATGGACGACGCGCTCTGCCAGCTGCGCGCGCGATACGCGCAGGCGCTCAGCGACTATCACCGCGCCTACGAGCACAAGACGCGCATTCTGCGCGACAGCGAGGAGTATCCGTCGCTTCTTGATACTTTGCCGGAATTTGACCTGCGCATGGCGCAGAGCGGCGCGGTCATCATCTACTACCGTGCGCGGTTCTGCGAGCGATTGAAGGAATATGCGGGCATCGCGCACCGCGAATGCTCCGGCGGCAGGGAAGAACTGGGCGTCGAATACCAGACGGTTTCGACCATTTCAGACCCGCTCGCGCCAATTGAAACGATTTACGACCAGCTGCGCGCGCATCAGGCATCGCACGCGGCGGCGGAACGGGCATCAAGAATGTGCCTTTCCGGCCCGCATAAGGACGATATCGCCGTGACGATCGGCGGCGTGAACGCAAGGCAGTTTTCGTCTCAGGGCCAGACCCGCACGGCGGCGCTGGCGTTCAAGCTCGCCGAGCGGGAGATTTACCGCGAGATCACATCCCGCACACCGCTGTTATTGCTCGACGACGTGTTGTCCGAGCTGGACCCACGGCGGCAGGAATATGTGCTCAACCGCATCCTTGGCGGGCAGGTGTTTATCACGTGCTGTGAAGAGGATCGGTTGGGGACACTTTTGAGTGGAAAAGTGTTCCATATCTCGCAGGGAGCGGTAGTTTAGCCGCACCTATGCGGCTGGGAGATGCCGCCTGCGGGCGGCAAGACCACACCCCCCATTTTCTTTCCCGAGAAAGAAAACGGGCGGTGTGACCGTCCAAAAGAAAGGCGTTTCCCATTGAGAGCAAGCAGCTCGAAGAAGTGCGGCGCTTGCCGATTGCACTTCCCTGCGCGCGGCGTTGCCGCGTTGGGTGTTGCTATACGATTTGATTTGCTCCTACTATCCGCTGCCGCTCTGCTGATCTTGTAGGAGTGCAGACTAATTTCCGTCTATTGGAGCACTCCACAATGCGGCGAGCGCCAGCAATGCCGCTATTTCGCACGCAGTCTGCCGCCAAGCAAACGTCACTCGCGCCTCACGATAGTAAGGCGCGGTTGAGAGCGGTAACGACTCGCAGGGATTCATGGCGAAGCCATGTACACCGCACCCACACTGCGCAGCGCGTGCAGTTATTCAAGCTGCAATCCCGCAATGTCGGGGGTCGAGGGGGACTCCCCTCGCATTTCTCTTGGGGTTCCAAAGGGGGGATTCTCTTTGGAAAGAGAATCCCCCCTTTGACTGCGCACTCCCATGCCAATGGGAGACCACCCCGCGCCCTTTGGGCGCGATATCTGAGGAGGTACCATGTACCTGCACATCGGCAACAATGTCATGCTGCCAGAAAAGCACATCATCGGCGTCTTTGATCTCGAGATCACGTCGCAATCGAAGAGAACATCAGAATTTCTTAGGCGGGCGGAGGACGAGAGCCTGGTCATCGACGCCTGCGAGGACATTCCCAAGTCCTTTCTGGTGTGCGACCACCCGTATCACCCGCAATTGGTTTATTTATCCGAGCTTTCGAGCCAAACACTGCAAAAGAGAATGGAGGAGCAGACATGAAGCTTCCTATTGCATTGACGATGCTGGCAAGTCCCTTTTCCCTTCCCCACAATGAGCGCTGGATACTGCCCATCGCGCTCGGCTTTTTCACGCTGCTGACGGTGTATTTCACGTGGCGGCTCAAAACGGACGAGGGCGACAAGTGGCTCTTTCGGAAGAAAATGAAGGTGTCGGCGCTCTTCTGGCTTGCATGCGAAGTGCTCTGGCAGTTCCACGGTGCGGATTCGACGTTTCCCGTCGGGCCGATCACGGGCATTTTGTTTCTGTACCTAATGAGTCAGGCGCTGGTGTACGGTATTTACTGCGTGATTCAAAAGAAGAAAACAACAGCCGCGATGTAAGCGGCTTTCCCATCAAAATAGTGCTCGAGGCAGGGAGAAACGGGCCGGAAAGGGCTCCGACCCGGTTCTTCCTGCCTGATGACGAAAGGAGAACCCAAATGGCAGAAAATGAAATCCTGCAATCCACGGCGGTGGATGAAAACAACGACTATAACGCCTCGGAAATTCAAGTTCTCGAGGGGCTTGAGGCGGTGCGCAAGCGCCCGGGCATGTACATCGGCTCGACGTCGGTGAGCGGCCTGCACCACCTTGTCTATGAAATTGTGGATAACTCCATCGACGAGGCGCTCGCGGGCTACTGCACGGAAATTCAAGTGACGATCAACGAGGGCAACACCATCACCGTTGTGGATAACGGCCGCGGCATTCCGGTCGACATTCAGGCGCAGACGGGCCGTCCCGCGCTCGAGGTCGTCTACACCGTGCTGCACGCAGGCGGCAAGTTCGGCGGCGGAGGCTACAAGGTCTCCGGCGGTCTGCACGGCGTCGGCGCGAGCGTCGTCAACGCGCTGTCCGAATGGCTGACGGTGCAGGTGCACAAAAACGGCAACATCTACGAGATGAAATTTTCCCGCGGCAAGATCACGCAGGAGATGACCATCATCGGCTCCACCGACCACACGGGCACGACCGTTACGTTCAAGCCCGACCCCGAGATGTTCGAAGAGCTCGAATACTCCTACGAAACGCTGCACACCCGCATGCGCGAAGAGGCATTTTTGAATGCGGGCCTTCGCATCACGATCGAGGATAAGCGCCTTGAGAGTGAAGAAAAGCCCGAGAGCGAGCGCCGTGACTCGATGTGCTACGAGGGCGGTATCCGCGAATTCGTCACGTGGCTCAACAAGAAGAAAGAGCCGCTGCACAATAACGTCATCTACATGAGCGGCATGAAGGGCGATTCGTTCGCAGAATTGGCGCTCCAGTATGACGACGGCTATCAGGAAAATATCCTGTCGTTCGCTAACAACGTCCACACGCCCGAGGGAGGCATGCACGAGACCGGCTTCAAGGCCGCGCTCACGCGCGTTTTGAACGCCTACGGCATCAAAAACGGCATCATCAAAGAGGGCGACAAGGTCAGCGGCGAAGACTGCCGCGAGGGCCTGACCTGCGTCATCTCCGTCAAGCTCACGAACGCGCAGTTCGAGGGCCAGACAAAGGCAAAGCTCGGCAACAGCGAGATCCGCACACTGGTCGACGGCATCGTCTCCGACCGGCTGATGCAGTTCCTTGAGGAGAACCCCGTCGTGGCGCGCACGATCTTAGATAAGGCCATGACGGCCAACCGCGCGCGAGAAGCCGCGCGCAAGGCGCGCGAATCCATCCGCCGCAAGAGCGCCCTCGGCGGCGCGGCGATGCCCGACAAGCTGCGCGACTGCAACGAAAATAACCCCGAGCTCACCGAGCTCTACATCGTAGAGGGCGACAGCGCAGGCGGCTCTGCCACGCAGGGACGCGACTCGCGCTTCCAGGCGATCCTGCCGCTCTGGGGCAAGATGCTCAACGTCGAAAAGGTGCGCGCCGACAAAATTTACGGCAACGACAAGCTCCAGCCCGTCATCATCGCGCTCGGCGCCGGCCTTGGCGAAGATTTCGATATCAATAAGCTCCGCTATCACAAGGTCATCATCATGGCGGATGCCGATGTCGACGGCTCGCACATCCGGACGCTGCTATTGACGTTCTTCTTCCGCTATATGCGCCCGCTCATTGAAAACGGCTATGTCTACGCCGCGGTGCCGCCGCTTTTCAAGCTGACGCGCGGCAAGACGCAGCGCGTTGCCTTCTCGGACGAGGAGCGCGACGCCGTTTCCGCCGAGCTGCGCGGCGACAATCCGAACGCAAAGGTCGATATTTCGCGCTTCAAAGGTCTTGGTGAAATGAACCCGCATGAGCTGTGGGAGACGACCATGGACCCCGAAAAGCGCACGCTCAAGCGCATCACGCTCGAGGACGCGGTGCTCGCCGACGAGACGTTCACGGTGCTGATGGGCGAGAAGGTCGAGCCGCGCAAGGAATTCATCGAACAGAACGCGAAATACGCGGTCAATCTGGACTTTTAAGAGAGGAGGACGAAGAAAATGGCACACAAAAACGTGGATTACAAACCCGAAGACATTCAATTCCCCAACCAAAAGATCGTGCAGAGCGAGCTCGTGCACGAGATGCAGTCCTCCTACATCGAATACGCGATGTCGGTCATCGTCGGGCGCGCGCTGCCTGATGTGCGCGACGGCTTGAAGCCTGTCCACCGCCGCATCCTGTACGCCATGTACGAAGATGGCCTGACGAGCGACAAGGCGTTCAAAAAGTCGGCGACCTGCGTCGGCGACGTGCTGGGCCGCTATCATCCGCACGGCGACGCGTCGGTGTACGACGCGCTCGTGCGTCTCGCGCAGGACTTCTCCATGCGCTATATGCTCGTCGATGGCCACGGCAACTTCGGTTCCATTGATGGCGACCCTCCGGCCGCCTACCGATACACCGAGGCCAGAATGTCGAAGATCGCGAACGAAATGCTGCGCGACATCGATAAGGAGACCGTCGACTGGGACCCGAACTTCGATGAGAGCCGCAAGGAGCCCCGCGTGTTGCCCGCGCGCTTCCCGAACCTGCTGGTCAACGGTTCTTCCGGTATCGCCGTCGGTATGGCGACGAACATCCCGCCGCACAACCTGACCGAGGTCATCAACGCCTGCGTCTGCGTGCTCGACAATCCCGAGGCGACGCTTTATGACCTGATGCAGCACGTCACGGGCCCCGACTTCCCGACCAAGGGCATCATTATGGGCCGCAGCGGCATCCGCGCGGCTTACGCCACGGGCCGCGGTAAGATCATCCTGCGCGCCCGCACGGAATTTGAAGAATTCGGCCGCGACCGCACGCGCATCATCGTCACCGAGCTTCCGTATCAAGTGAACAAGCGCATGCTCATCAAGAACATGGCCGACCAGGTGAACGACAAGCGTTTGGAGGGCATTTCCGACATCCGCGACGAGACCGACCGCACGGGCATGCGCATCGTCATTGAAGTCAGGCACGACGCGAACCCGCAGGTGGTCTTGAACCGCCTGTTCGCCCAGACGCAGCTTCAGACGAGCTTCGCCATCAACATGCTGGCGCTCGTCGACAACCAGAAGCAGCCGAAAATTCTGTCCCTGCGCCATATCATCGACGAGTATCTTACCTTCCAGGAAGAGCTTATCACGCGCAGAACGCAGTATGACCTCAAAAAGGCGCGCGAGCGCGAGCACCTGTTACAGGGCTTACTGATCGCGCAGGACAACATCGACGAGGTCATCCACATCATCCGCACGAGCTACGACGACGCGAAGGAAAAGCTGATGGAACGCTTCTCGCTCTCCGACGTGCAGGCGCAGGCCATTCTCGATATGCGCCTGAAGGCCTTGCAGGGCCTCGACCGCGAAAAGCTCCAGAACGAGTTTGACGAGCTGGAAAAGAAGATCGCATACTTTGTCGAGCTTCTCTCCAACGAGACGATGCTCAAGGGCGTTTTGAAGGACGAGCTTCTTGAAATCCGCGACAAGTACGGCGATGAGCGCAAGACCGAGATCCAGGAGGTCGAGGACGAGATCGACATTGAAGACCTCATCGAGGAGGAGCAGTGCGTCTTCACCCTGACCCGCAACGGCTACATCAAGCGCACGAGCGCGAGCGAATACACCGCGCAGAGTAAGGGCGGCATGGGCAAAAAGGGCATCACCACCCGCGACGAGGACACGGTGGTCGACGTGTTCACCGCCTCGACCCACGACTATATCCTCTTCTTTACGGACACCGGCAAGGTGTACCGTAAGAAGGGCTATCAGATCCCCGAGAGCGGCAAGGCCGCCAAGGGTACAAACATCGTCAACATCATCCAGGTGGAGACGGGCGAGCGCGTGCAGGCGATGATCCACTTCCGCGACTTGAATGCCGAGAATCTGTTCCTCACCATGGTGACGCGCAACGGCACGGTGAAGAGATTGCCGGTCGAGACGCTCAAGAATCTGCGCAACAACGGCATCCGCGCGCTGAATCTCGACGAGGGCGACGAGCTGGTGAGCGTGCGCGAGACGGACGGCGAGCAGAAAATTCTGATTGCCACGCACGACGGTATGGCGGTCGTCTTTGACGAGACCGATGTCCGTGCGATGGGCCGCACGGCGGTCGGCGTGCGCGGCATCAAGCTGCGCGAGGGCGACTACGTCGTCGGCGCCGCCCGCGCCCAGGAGGGCAAGGAAGTCCTGACCATCACCGAAAAGGGCTACGGCAAGAAGACGCCGGTCGAGGAGTACCGCATCACGAACCGCGGCGGCCTCGGCATCAAGAACTACATGGTGACCGAGAAGACCGGCGGCATCGTCGGCGTCAAGGTCGTGGACGGCAGCGAGGATCTGCTGCTCGTCACGCGCGCGGGCATCCTCATCCGCACACCGGTGGAGGCCATCCGCACAACAGGCCGCGCCACGCAGGGCGTGATCGTCATGCGCTTCAAGGAAGAGGGAGATAGCGTCATTTCCATGGCGCTCACAGAGCATGAGGAGGATGACGAGGCGTAAGGCCTCGGCCCTCTTTTCCGCGCGTCGCGCGGAGGGGTGGCAGCGCCTTTGGCGCTGCACGGGAAAGGGGGCCATTCTCTCACGTGAGAGAATGGCCCCCTTGGACCCCCAAGAGAACGCAAGGGGCTCTGCCCCTTGACCCCGCACATTGCGGGTTTGCAGCTTGAATGACTGCACGCGCTGCGCAATGTAAGTGCAGTGTACATGGCTTCGCCATGAATCCCTGCGAGTCGCGGCCTGACAGCAACCGCGCCTTACTATCGTGAGGCGCGAGTGACGGTAGTTGGGCGGCAGACTGCTTGCGCTCGCCGCATTGATTAGAGCAGAAGAGAAGAAAGACTGCCGAGCTTTAGGCCGACACACAGGCCGCAGCGAAAAGAAGCGTCGCGCTCAAGACCGATAATGTCAGAGCGATTGTCCTGTAATTTTTTGAAGAGAACGGACTGTTCGGTGTTAAGCATGGCGAGCAATTCAAGATACTGTGAATTGTAATAGGACAAGGATGCCCGATAATCGTCGAGTTCGTCCTTTGACAAAAAGCGTTCCGGATGTTCGCCATATCCGGCACGGAACAGGGATTCGTAAAGATGCAGCATACAATAACCTCAACAATAAACGAAGTTTTCTTCATGTTTACTTTATTGTAACACGAAGAAAACTTCATGTCAACAGGAAACAGAAATGAATTTTCCCGAATATATCTTAAAACTGAGACAGGAGCGCGGGCTAAAACAAAGCGATGTTGCGTTGTCAATCGGTGTGACCGTCCGCGCTTATCAGGCGTATGAATACGGAAAAAGTGAACCGCGGATGTCGACGCTCATTGCGCTGGCCGATTTTTATGATCTTTCACTGGACGAATTGGTCTGCCGAAAGGCAGAACACGGTGTGTAACACCAAACTTGCGGAAAAACTCTGCATGTAAACTTGAATTTGCTGGAAAGAAACGCTTCTGTCCACTATAATGAAGTACAGTAGTATATCCGAAATAGACGGAAATTGATGGAGACTGCCGATACGCAGGCAGAGCGACAGCGGAGATAGAAGCAAACCAAGTCGTTTAGATACGACACTTGGCAGGCAGTGCAATCCGCAGGCAAAAAGGCTGTTCAAGGGAAGACATACAATGCAGACGCCTTTCTTTTGGACGGTCACACCGCCCGTTTTCTTTCTCGGGAAAGAAAATG
>ERZ773229.1310-NODE-1310-length-17502-cov-4.130968_pt1 | contig 17502 bp, 32 predicted proteins | sample MGYA00580992_ERZ773229 | MGnify/ENA primary metagenome ERZ773229 (study PRJEB29015, sample SAMEA2737795) | human gut metagenome | biome: human gut; feature: human-associated habitat; material: faeces | place: China | collected 2012 ... | reverse complement strand
CTGATAATTTTTCGTTCAGATTTTTAAGTGGACTTGAAAAGAAAGATTATCCTGTGAAAATATGGAATGATTTACAGAATAATGATGATATTGATATTCATACTTTTAGAATCGGTGATTTCTTTGTATATGCAACATTTGACTATATAGGAAAACATGCAAGATTGACATTAGGAGATATGTGGCAGCAGAAAAACAATGATTATAAAGATGGATACTCAAATATTATTATTCATCCTGATGGAACTATTGGGACTAATTGGAGATAAGAAAGTAGGTGATTCAGAATGGGCAAAGCGTACAGATGTGATATTTGTGGCAAATTTTGTAGCGATTGTTATCAAATAACAGGTTTTGATATTTACCCTAGCGATTACGCAAAAAGAGGCTATCCCGATGTTAATGAAAAAACAGTGATAAGTGACGTATGCGAAAATTGTTACAACGATATCAAGACCTACATTCACGATAAGGTATTTGAAAGAGCTAAAAAGCAAATAAAAGGTTTAATTAACTAAGAATCAAAGAAAGGAAATAAAAATGGAGATTAACGTTGATAAACTGAAATTTAGAAAGGATGCCAGTCTGGTAAGAGAAAAGAACAGGCAAAGTAAATAATTTTATCCAAAACTTAAAAGAAAAAGGCACTACCGAGATAACACTTGATATAACAACAACAGGCAAAGGAATTGTCTATACATTAATTTGGTAGATATCCTGAAATCAAAAGAGAATTTGATGTAAAGATAAATTAGGATTTATGGAGGTAGATATATGATTACGCAGATAGGATTTTTAAGAAAAGGAGATGTGTTCAGATTTGAGGGTGATATTTACAAAGTAGGACATTTGTTGGAGAGTACAAATGGGTATGTTTCCTGTATTGATGTTAATACAGGAAAGAAAAAAAGATTGCATATTGATGTTGATGTAGAAATTGAACAGGCAAACTGAAATTTGTTGAAAGGAGTAAAACAGAGTGAAGTTTTTAAGCAAGAAGAAATGTGATGAAATTCTGAAAAGAATTACTGCAAATGAAATTATTCAGGTAGAGTACGGACTACACGATATGGAAGCAGAAACAAAAGCGACGGAAAATAGAGCAGAAATAGCTTTTATTGTCGGTGGCTTTAAGGGTATGAACAAGGTGCAGAACACATTGAGAAAAAGATATAACAATATAAACCACGAGGAAAAAGATTAAAATATATCAACCGAAACTTGAAGAAAATAGGAGATTAATTAAATGGCAGAACGTAGAATGTTCACAAAAAAAGTCACTGATGATGATAATTTCATGGCTTTATCATCAAGTGCGCAAGCCTTATATTTGCATTTATCTATGTCTGCTGACGATGACGGATTTTGCAATCAGGTATCAGTTTCCATGTTCAAAGCTCACGCAAGTGTAGCTGATTTACAACAGCTATTGGAAAAAAGATACATTTATCAGTTTGATAATGGTGTGATTGTAATTAAGCATTGGCGCATGGCAAACGCTTTGAGAAAGGACCGGTATACACCAACGAATTTTAAGGAAGAACTGGCAAAATTAAAGATAAAATCCAATGGTGCATACACATTTTCTGATGATGGTTGCCGTGTGGTTGCCAATGGGTTGCCGGATGGTTGCCAAGTGGTTGCCACTTGTCTGCCACAGGATAGTATAGGTAAGGTAAGTATAGATAAGAATAGTATAGTTAAGGATAGTAAAGATAAGGATATAAAAGAAAAAGATATTGATAAATCAATATCTAAAAAGAAAACTGTCTACTACCCCGATGATGCAATGCTAGAGAGTGCTTTTCAGGAATATCTGACAATGCGAAAGAAAATCAAAAAGCCAATATGCACTGATATGGCACTACACCGAGCTATGAACACTATCGAGAGGCTTTCAAAGGGTGATAATGATTTGGCGGTTAAAATTCTTAATCAGTCAGTAGACCATTGTTGGCAAGGGCTGTTTGCACTAAAAGACAATGAGCCACACTCAACTAACAAAGGAACCATTGATTGGGACAACGTATGAGGTAGAGAAATGACAAGAGACGAGACAGTTAAAATTATTCGCATAATGTGTGATTGCTACCCCAATTACAAGCCGAGCAATTTATCAGAGACAGTAGATGTGTGGAATATGATGTTGGAAAATTGCACTTATGAACAAGTATCAGTCGCACTTAAAGCATATGTTTTTTCCGATACAAGCGGATTTGCACCGAGCATCGGACAGTTAATTAACAAACTGCATGAGGTTCAAACCCCACAGGAACTTAACGAAATGGAAGCATGGATGCTTGTTAGCAAGGCACTACGAAATGGCTACTATGGTGCAGTTGAAGAATTTAACAAACTACCACCACTCGTACAAAAGGCTGTCGGAAGTCCTGATAATCTTAGGAACTGGGCGCTGACGGACAGCAAGAGCATTGAAAACGTAGTACAGTCGAACTTTATGAGAACTTATAGGGTAGTTGTTAATCGAGCAAAGGAATATCAAAAAATGCCAAAGGATATACAGGCATTGATTGAAAATGTCAATAGAAGCTCGTATTCGGCTCAAATCGGCTCTAAAAATCAACAGACGATAAAATTATCGCTTGAAGATAATAAAAGCCAAAATAAGCCAATTAAAGGTATTCCAATGCCAAAAGAAATTAAGGAACGTATCGAGCAGATGAAAAGATAGGAGGTAGAGGTTTTGGTCGACCAATTAAAACATGTTTTACTCCTAGCAAAAAAATGATAAAAGACAAGTATTCAAGGCAAAGATATGAAGTACGAAAAGCCAGTAACCTTTGTGTGCTTTGTGGAAAACCACTTGATAGAGAAGGCGTGGTTTGTGCGGCATGTAACAGCAAACGCACAGCATATGGCCGAGAACTTTATAAAAAATTACAGGCAGTTGGTGTTTGCCCTAGATGTGGCAAAAACTTGCTGTATGGTGACGAAAAAAGCTGTGTCGAGTGTAGGGCAAAATCAGCCGAAGCCATGTCAAAGAAACGTGCTGCTGATGTAAAAAAATACAATGAGCGACAAAAAGCATGGCGAAAAGCACGATACGAAAAAGACAAGGAAAATGGCGTATGCACACGTTGCCGTAAAAGGAAAGCAGACCCAGGGCATACCACTTGCGCATTTTGCAGAGAAACAATGAGAAGAGCACGAGTTAAAATGCCTGAAAGAACCGGCAGATATGAACAAGGACTATGTTTTTTCTGCGATAATCCGGTAAAGCCCGGATATAAAGTCTGCGAAATGCACTATCAGCAAAACGTTAAGAATGCGACTTGCGAAAAGGCAAACTTGGCACGACAGAAGATAAAAGAAAGGAGTCCACAATGGACGCCTTGAAAGATTTTTACGATTTTTACCGGCCACTGCAAAGAAAATATGACTTGCAAATGATTTACAAAACCAATAGCAAGGAAGCAAAAATAACTATCCGGTGGCGCGGTAAAGAACTTGTAAAAGTCACAGAAGAAACTACAGAAGCCTGTTTTATCAGGGCAAAACGAGAACTTGAAGAAAGAATGAAGAAATATGAGCAACAAACTGAAACCAAAGAAAAAGCACAAAGAGCCGGATTTTACATGGACAAAATCCGAAAGAGTTACGCTGAAAAGCAGCAATAACCGCAGAAAACTCGTAAGGCGGTCTTTCACAGACTTTATGGATTTAGGCTATTATGTACTGTATTTGCACCACGGATTTGGAAACAAGCGCATTGTAAGGCTTGAAAGAACCATAAATGAGTACCTTGAAAGGGCACAGACCGAAAATGAAATGAAAACTAAAACGCTTGCCGAACTTTTGAAAGTGAGATACGGCATTGATGTGCGGAAAGAGATTAATTTAATCCCAATGCAACAATTGATTAGGATTTATCAGAGAAACAATCCATTAACGATAAATGACACACGACAGCTTTTAAATGACACGGCATACAGCTACATGGTTTTAGCATGTACTGCGCTTAAATTGATGTTTAAATTGTCGGTTAGGGAAATTAAAGAGTTTATCGCAGAATTTAGGGATTTAATCGACACGTTGTATAAATTTAATCAATTCGGTCTGACATTGCCAAAAGTGGCGCAATGCCTTGCTGATGAAGTTAATTACGTTGATGAAAGGTACATAAAGGTGATTGATTAATGAGTTATGTGCGGGAAAATGATAGTACACAGAATGCTCATATAAAGCATTCAAACGATAATAGGCAAAAAGCCTACATGGAAAGACACAGAGACAATAAGGCATATGAGAGATTTAAACATATGCCGGATTATGGGAAAGGAGTATCAGACAATGACAAATAGAGAGAAATTTGCAGAACAGATTTTAGATATTGCTTGTAATGGTAACTGGATGGCAGCTAACAAAGCAACATTAGAGCCAATAACGTGTCAAGAATTGCCGTGTAAAGATTGCTTGTTCTATGTTTTAGGCAAGGGTTGCGACAGGAACGAAATAAAAAAGTGGGCAAACAGTGAATATGTTGAACCACCAATTGACTGGTCAAAAGTTGCAGTTGATACACCAATACTGGTAAGAGATAGCAGTTTTTCCGAGTGGGGTAAAAGATATTTTGCGAAATATGAGAATGGGAGCGTTTATGCTTGGAGCAATGGAACAACATCGTGGAGTGGTGATAGGTGCACACCATGGAAACTAGCCAAACTTCCGGGAAAGGAGCAGTAATGGAGAGATTAACGAACAGAAACTATGGAGAAATTTCTCACACAGGAAGAATAATTCCATATAGCACGCATTGCATTGGATGCATTACCAGTAATTGCGATTGTGGAATTGTTGAAGATATGGTTAAAAAACTTGCTGAATATGAGAACTTAGAGGAACAGGGCAGACTAATCAAGTTGCCTTGCAAGGTGGGAGATACAGTATGGGATAATGACTGTGGCAGACCTTGTGCATATACAATAACAGCCTTTTCATTTGGTGAATGCGAAGAATACATTTGTGAACCTGTTACAACAAAAGAAGTCGTATTCTATTATACAAACTCGAGCGGAAGTATCACAGGAAGTTTTGCAGAAAGTGAAATCGGCAAGTCAGTATTTTTGAACAAATCAGAAGCAGAAGCAAAGCTGAAAGAATTGAGAGGTGCAGAAAATGAATAGTTTAGCAATAGGAGATAAATTACAAGCAATCAAAGAAATAGCGATTGGCGGTTGTGAAGATATTGAGGTTTCTGAAAAGATATTTGACCTTTGCGATGAAATTTGGGGTTAGTTAATTCTGCCTCTTGCAACTGCCAGCAGAACAGCAATTCAAGAGATAATGAGCCTTGTTGTAGATGTGATAGCAAACAGACCAATGCCGACAGAATAAGGAATATGTCGGATGAAGAAATGGCAGAACGTATTGCGAGCAGTCCGAACTTTAATTGTGCCGATTATTGCGATAGCTTTACACCAACCTGTGCTTTTAACTGCAATAAGAAAGGCAGAGAAATAGCATTAAAATGGCTTCAATCAGAAGCAGAATAGAAGAGAATATGGAAGATAGATACTTATTCAAGGCAAAGAGATTTGACAATCCGGAGTTATTAGAAAGCGAGGAATAGTATGACAGAGAGCGATAAACTAATAAGAAACGAGACAGAAGCTATTGAATGTCTTAAAAGCAATAAGCCAACAAGTGGCTATGTGATGTTGCAAGAATCTATTGATATGGCGATTAAGGCACTTGAAAAGCAGATACCGAAGAAACCAAATAAAACAATAGATTCATCCTGGGGGATAAAAAAAGAAGTCCATACATGCCCTGTATGTGATTGTGATTTGACAGAAGTGTATTTTATTGCACCACAAGAAAGTGAAATCAAGGAAAAAATAGCCTATTGTGAAGCTTGCGGACAAGCCATTGATTGGAGTGATGCAGAATGACCGGCATAACAACAGTAGTATACACTGCTTTCATAGTATTCGGCATAATCGGTCTGATAGAGGTAGCGTTTGCGTGGTACGACATCCGTGGACGAGATAAGACCGATGATGATATACAAGAGCAGTGGTGCAGTGAGAATATTAAACATTAATTAATTTATCAGAAAGGAATAGGTTGTCGCGACATAAAACCGAGGTTTCCTTTTGGTAAGAGAAAATGAGTTACAAGAAAAAACTGAAATGTGAAATTTATCGTGATTCAATGCAGAATTACAAGAAATATGCAATACCCCCAGCACAGTTGATTATAGCTGATGTTCCTTATAATGTTGGAAACAACTTCTATGGTAGTAACCCTATGTGGTACAACGGCGGCGATAATAAGAACGGAGAGAGCAAGCTTGCGAAAAAGGCGGCTTTCAATTCAGATTTTAATTTTAATCTGTATGAATACTTCCATTTTTGCTCAAAGATGTTGAAAAAAAAGAGGACGCAAAGCCTATTCCGAGAGGGAGAAGCAGTAGCAGCCCTTGTATGATTGTATTTTGTTCGTTTGAGCAGTTGCCAACATTGATTGCAGCAGCGAAGAAACACGGATTTGTTAATTACATACCGCTTGTATTTTGCAAGAATTACAGCCCACAGGTACTTAAAGCGAATATGCGTATCGTTGGTGCTACAGAATATGCACTTGTACTGTACCGAAATAAGTTACCGAAATTCAGAAACGGCTTGCAGATTGATGAAAACGGAAAGAATATCAGAGGCACAGGGCATATGATTTTTAATTGGTTTACTTGGGAGAAAGACGGAAAAGATATACCGAAAATTCATCCGGCACAAAAGCCCGTAGCAGTCCTTAAGGAGCTGATTGAGATTTTTACAGACGAGGGAGACGTAGTTATTGACCCTTGTTGCGGTAGCGGTAGCACACTAAGAGCCGCCGCAGAACTTGGCAGAAGTGCATATGGATTCGAGATTGACAGAAAATTTTACGAGCGTGCAAAGAATGAAATGCTTGTATTTGAAAAGGACAACCAAATGAATATAAGCGATTTTATATGAGGTAAAACAATGAAACACTACAAACCAATTAAATGTGTAGTCTGTAGTAAGACATTTACGCCGACCGCAGCCAACCAAAATACGTGTTGTGAAGCACATAGACAGCAGAGAGCTACGGAATTAAGAAAAATCAGAGAAAAGAAAAGACTTAAAAGAAAGCCTGTTAAGAAAAACAAACTTGCGGAAATCTGCGAGATTGCTAAGAGCAAGGGCATGAGCTACGGACAATATATGGCAGAGCAGTACAAAAAGGAAGTGATGATAAGATGAATAGCAGAACTATAAGTGATATAGGGCCGATTAAAAGACAATGTGTATACGAGGACAACAAGCCGTGCAACAGCTCATGCCGATACTCAAATACTTGTATACACAGTGCAAGCAAAACCGAAGAATAGGAGATAGGTCTATGAAGTTTTCAAAGCTGACTAGACCGGAACTTGAAGAAATTATGAAAAATGCCAATTTTACCGATGAGGAAGCGGAAGTCTTTGAGTTGCTAGTTGCTGATAAAAGCCTTGAAGAGGTATCACAGAGACTATTAATTTCAAAAACAACCACTTCCCGGAGAGTGGCAGACATTAAAGAAAAGATAGAAAGGAGTCAGGCGATGATTAACAAAGTGCCAATATGGGAAAAGGTAACGCTGACGATTGATGAAGCTGCGGAATATAGTAATATTGGAATTAACAGAATCAATGATATGCTCAATAATCCCTCGTGCCCTTTTGTACTTTTCGTTGGAAGAGGCAAGCGATTAGTTAAGCGCAAGGAGTTTGAAAAATACCTCGAAAAGACAGATAGCATATAAATAGATATATTGAATTATAAGCCATTATGTAGTAATATAGAAGTTATCATATAATGGCTTTTAATTTTGAAAGGAGCCATAAATCAGTATGGGAAAGGATTTGAGAGGAAAAGAGCTGGGAGTCGGAATAACCCAGCGCAAGGACGGACTTTATCAGGGTAGATATAAAGATAGGTTCGGCAAGAGTAAGACAATCTACAACAGCAAGTTGTCGGAACTGCGGAAAGAACTTAGTAAAGCAGTGACCGACAATCAACAATTCACAAGTGTTAGAGACAGCATTACCCTTGATGTGTGGTTTGATAGATGGATGAATGTATACAAGAAAAAGAGAGTGCGCCCCAATACTATTAGGGAGTATACGCATATATATAAGAAAAACATTTCACCATACCTAGGAAACCACGAAATAACATCTATTCACAAGTCGGATGTGCAGTTACTTATCGACAAAGCTTCTGACGATAACTATAAGTATGAGAGACAAAGCAAAATCAAGGTTATTTTAAATGACATGTTTAGCAGAGCTATGGAAGATGACCTGATGATTAAGAATCCGGCAAAAGGTGTAAAATTGAGAGCGGACAAAGAAGTTAATGCTTTTGCGTTGACAGTAGAGCAACAGAGCGAGTTTTTTGAAGCGTGCAAAGGCACTTTTTACGACAACATGTATAATGTGGCAGTTAATACAGGCTTGCGACCGGGAGAACTGTTTGCGCTCACGATTGCAGATATACATATGGACGAGGGATATATTGATGTTAATAAGACACTTGTGTATCAGAAATACCTTGAAGATACAGGCAAAACATTTCATGTTGAGCCGCCAAAAACCAAGCAGAGTTACAGACACGTACCAATTAACAGTGTGTGCAAGGAATATCTGACGAAACAATTTGAACTTAAAAAGATAGTTTCGACACGCAGACCCAAGGAGCAAAACGAATATTTGTTTGTTACAAGGTTCAATACACCGATTAATTCGGTTATATATAGCGATTCTATACGTTCAGTTGTAAGACGGATGAATGACACAAGAAGCAGTGACAATGAATTTCCATTTTTTAGCGGTCACACATTCAGGCATACGTTTGCGACAAGATGTTTTGAGTCGGGAATAGAGCCGAAAGTTGTTCAATCATATTTGGGTCATGCATCACTGAAAATGACAATGGACTTGTATACACATGTTACACCTGAAAAATCGTTTGCTGACATTGAAAAAATCGTTAGCACCGACAACAAAATCATAGAATATAGAAGAAAATGTGTGTAGTAAGTGTGTAGTAGTACACACTCTCAATTTAAAGGATGTTGAAAAATCAACGCTCGCAGGGCATTTTTGTACTAAAGCTGGTAAAATTATTATGTATATCAAGGAGTGCCATACGATTTCGTAAATAATGGCGCAATCCTAGGAAAACAAAGGGACTGCGGAGTTTTCGTAAAATCGTAAAAAATATAAAATTCTATGTATTTTAATGCATTTTAATGCGAAAAGTGTGTAGTAACTGTGTAGTAACCACCCCAAAAAGTGTGTAGTAAAAATTGTATATAGAAAAGCCATTATATGACACAAATATGAGAAGAACATGGAAATGCTCTTCTCTTTTTTTATGCCACAATTTAGGCATAAGGAGATGATGTTATGTTTGACGATGAAGTAAGAGAACAAATATTTGCTAAAAGCGAGTTACAGAAAATCGACCTAATGACATTATCCCTTGTCATTAAAGCGATAGAGGAAGTTTTGGAGGAAAACAAAGATGAACATACCGTATCAGCAACCAATGATAAATTATACACCTAATTATGGAGCGTATCAGTACAACCCAATGGCGAGCTATCAGAGATACCAACAGCCCGAACCGACACAAGGCATAAGTGGCAGAGTAGTACAGGCAGTTGAGACTATCAATCCCAACGAGGTGCCAATGGATGGCAGTGTAGCATTTTTCCCAAAACAGGATTTAACGGAGATATACGCTAAGAGCTGGAACACTGACGGAACAATACGCACATTGACTTTTAAGCCGGTTTTGAATGATAAGACAGACATTTTATCGAATGACACGGAAAAACTTGAATTTGACCTATCAGAGAAAGCCACAGAGGGCATTATGGCAAAACTCAACGAACTATCAGAGAAAATCGAGCAATTATCTTTAGGGGCGCAAAGAAAAACTCCACGAACACAAAGTAAGGAGAGTGAAAAAGCATGAATGTAATGGGAATAATGCAACAGATAATGAGCAATAACCGCGTAATGGGAAATCCAATGATTAAGAATGCAATGAGCATGGCTCAAAGCGGAAACAGCAAGGGAATTGAGCAAATGGCAAGAAACCTATGCAAGGAAAAAGGTATTGATCCTGATGATGTAATGAAGCAAATTAGAGGTAATTTTGGAATATAGCATATGAGAGAACGTGCGCACGGCTCTTTATGAAATAAATTTTGGAGGTAAAACAGATGTTCAACACAGGAAATTGTCCAAGCGTACCTATCGTGGCGAATTTGGACGGAAACAACAACGGAAATAACTGGAATGACGGCTCATGGCTTTGGTTCCTTATCGTAGTATTTGCGATATTCGGGGGCTGGGGTAACGGCTTTGGTGGTTTCGGTGGCACTAATGGCGGTGTCGGCAGTGAAATTCAGAGAGGATTTGATAATTCAGCAGTTATCAGCAAGTTAGATGGCATTTCCAATGGACTTTGTGACGGCTTTTATGCTATGAACAACAGTATGCTCACAGGCTTTAACGGTATTAACACAAATATCATGCAGACCGGATATGGCATACAGCAGGCTATTAACGCTGATACAGTTGCTAATATGCAGAATACCAACGCTTTACAGTCACAGTTAGCGGATTGCTGCTGCCAGAATCGTGAAGCGATTTCACAAGTGAGATTTGATATGGCACAGGATACATGTGCTTTACAGAACACAATGAACAATAATACAAGAGATATTATTGACAGCCAGCAGGCAGGAACGAGAGCTATCCTTGATTTCCTGACTAATGACAAGATAGCTACATTACAGGCAGAGAACAATGATTTACGCAGAGCTGCTTCGCAGGATAGACAGAATGCACTTTTGACTACCACAATGGCAGCGCAGACAAATCAGATAATTGACGCAGTAAGACCTACACCAGTACCATCGTTCCCGGCAAGCAACCTTTACGGATATGCTTACGGATGCGGATGCAATACAGGTTGCGGATGCTAAAACTGAATAATTGAGTATCTTAATTGAATTTAACTCAATCTAAACCGATTAAAAATCGTTTTTAGTCGAGGATTAGTCCAAGTTTAGTCGAGAGTTAGTCGAGATTATGTCTGCTAAGCAGTATTACTTATAACCCAAGGGCAGACTATAATGTTTGCCCTTATTTTGTGAAAGAGAGGATTTTATTATGGCTGAATTTTCAAATGTTGCAACACAGACAGTTGCAGTAAACGGAAATGTATTATTTACAGATGTGCCAACATCTGTATGCAATAAAGGATATATTTCGCACAGAACAGGGAGCGGATTAATTAACCTTAAAGGCGCTACCAACACTTGTAAAGCAAAGTACAGAGTAGAATTTAACGGAAATGTTGCAGTTCCTACGGGCGGAACCGCAGAAGCAATTTCATTAGCTATTGCTGTCGAGGGTGAACCAGACTTATCTACACTGGCAATCTCTACGCCAACAGCAGTTGAAGCATTTAACAATGTGTCTATGGCTACAGATGTATGGCTTCCTTGCGGATGCTGTCAGGCAATTTCTGTTAAGAATACATCTACACAGGCTATCAGTGTTGCTAATGCAAGTATCACAGTAAATCGAATTGGTTAGGGGGTGAGAGTATGCACATTGAAAGAATGCACAAAATGCAAGAGTGTCTTACAGAGAAAGCTGTCAGCGAGTTTGAAAAGGGCATTGAAAATGTTGACACTTCTGAAATGGGTGAGGTCGTGGATATGATAAAAGACCTTGCAGAAGCTGAGTATCGTTCAATAATTTCCAAGGCTATGAAAAAGGCCGATGAAGAGGAAGAAGAGTACGACAAAGAACTCCTAAGAAATCTTAAGGCAGAATATGGCGAAGAAAGTGGCAGAAGATATTATGACCAATATCGCTACGCAAATGGCAGATTTGCCCCTAAAGGTCGTGGAACACGTAGGGGATATGAAGAACCGCCATATTATCATATGCCGGTAAACTACAACGACATGGAGTATATGCGTGACATGGATAAGAGCCGAGGTAAGATGTACTACTCTGAACCGATTGCACCACATGTGAGTGAAAGCAATTATGACAGAGCGAAGAGACATTACACCGAGACAAAAGAAATGCACAAAGGAGCTTCTACAGAGGACAAAGAGCATAAAATGAAAGCCCTTGACATGTATATCCGTGAATTAAGCGGAGATATATCAGAGCTTTTAAATGACATGACACCCGATGAACGCAACCTTTTGCGCACCAAAATGAGCAATCTTGCGTCAAAACTGTAATCATTAAGGCTATGGGTAGTAATGCTCATAGCCATTTTTAGAGGGTATAAGCATGGATATAAGAGTTAATGATATATTGTGGCACATACAATTTAAAAAGCCCACATCAAGCGAATTAAGGCGGTCTGACGGCACAATAAGTTTGGGAGTGACCGACAACACAACCAAGACAGTAACGATAGCTGATAATGTGTCTGATTACATGGCTGACAAGATACTATGTCACGAGCTAGTGCATGTGTACTCGTTCTCATACGGCTGTGACATTGACATAGAGACGGAGGAAATAATCGCAGACTTTATGAGCCTGTATGGGCGAAATATTGTATACACGGCTGACAAAATATTTAATTTATTGGAGCAGAAATATGGATAGAATAGACAGACTATTAGAATACATACACCAGACTAATCCGGAGATGACACTAAAATAGCCACGCAAGCCCACTCCTTTAGGTGTGGGTTAGTGGCTCAACAATATAAATTATTCAATAAACTCAATTATATCTTCAATTTTACAATGGAAATATTTACATATGCTATCTAATGTAGACATTGAAACATATTCATTTTTGGATATTTTAGCAAGAGTATTCATACTCATGCCGGTTGCTTCGCGAAGTTGAGTTTTTGTCATATCTTTTTCAACTAATAATCTTAATAATGGTTTATATGAAAACATGATATACACCTCCTCTATTTAGATTATAACATAAAAGATATTATAGTCAATATATAATATATAGAAAACTACATAAAATATGTTGACAAAATATATAGACAGTGATATATTATATATATAAACACAGATATTTAATTCAGAAAGTAGGATATTTCATGAATATATTTTCATCTTACAAAGTAAAAATTAAACATTATAATCATATATTTGAGCAAACAGTTGAGATATACAGAAATGCAGTGTTCTTCTTTATAGAAGTTTGTGATAAGGAATGGGATGTGTTAGAACCATTAAAATCAAAAGAAAAACTTTCGTGTATTGAAAAATTCACACTACAAACTAAGAATAATCAAAATCCTAAATATGATTTTAATAAGAAATTCTATAAAATGCCAGCATATTTAAGACGTTCAGCAATAAATACTGCTACTGGGTGTTATTCTTCATATTATTCAAATCTAAAAAATTGGGAAGAAAATCCTGCTGGTAATAGACCAAAATTGCAACTAGACAGAAATGTTATGCCTACTTTATATAAAGATGGAATGTATGTGCGTACTGATACAAATACAGCTCGTATAAAAATCTTTCATAAAAATGATTGGGTTTGGTTAGATGTAGAATTAAATAATCAGGATGTAAAGTACATTCAAAATCATTGTAAATTCAAAAAGGAATATGTACCTACATTAAAGAAACAAGGTAAGTGTTGGTATTTAGTATTTCCTTTTGAAGATAAAGTTGAATTTCAAAAATTAAATATTCAAGACCAAATAATATGTGCAGTAGATTTAGGTCTTAACAATAATGCCACCTGCTCTATAATGCAGAGTAATGGAACTGTCGTTGGAAGAAAATTTGTAAATCTTACAACAGAAAAAGACCATTTATATAAAGCATTAAATAGAGTTAAGAAAGCACAACAAAATGGTGCAAGAAGATGTTCTACTCTTTGGAAACATGTAAATGATTTGAATACTGATATTAGCAGAAAGACAGCAAAAGAGATTATAGATTTCGCAGTTTTATATAATGCTGATGTAATCGTATTTGAACATTTGGATACACAAGGAAAGAAAAAGGGTAAAGGAAAACAAAAACTTGCACTTTGGAGAAAACAAGAAATACAAAAACTTGTAGAACATAAAGCACATATATTAGGAATTAGAATTAGCCATATATGTGCATGGAATACAAGTAAATTAGCATTTGACGGTTCTGGAAGAGTAGAAAGAGGTACTTATATTCAAAATGGAGTTGAAAAATACAATTACTCTATTTGCACTTTTCCAAATGGTAAACAATATCATTGTGACTTAAACGCCAGTTATAATATCGGAGCAAGATATTTTATACGAGAATTTTTAAAATCCGACTCAGTGATGAGAAGGTTGCCTAGTCAGACAAAAGATTCTGATTATGGTACGGGAACAACACGCACCTTGTCTACGTTAATTAGGCTTAATGCGGATTTATGTGGCAATGCTGTATAATATCTGAGTTAAGAACTGTATGGTAGATAAGTAATCCAATTTCTAAAGAATTGGAAGCCAACGTGCTTTAGCCGTTGGAGTGTTCACACGGCAGAAATTGATTGAAAAACTAGGAGAGAGTGACTACAGCGCCAAGAGCATTTATTTTTTGGCAATTCAAAATTCAAAATCCCAAAAATTTTAGGATGAAAAAAGTACCCCCGTACCTTTGAGTTTTTCGATTTCAAAAATCTGTTCGCAAAATTTTGTAAAAACTTGTCGAGAACTTGCAAAGAACTCGCACCACACTTTAATTGAGTAAAGTTTTCTGAAAATTCAAACATTTTCCATGAATTGGTGCGCCTGACTTGTTAGATATTGCACCCGGCACAACTTGCCACGGCTTGACGGCTTGCAATGCTATAATTATATTTTTAGGCATTGTAAACGGCTCATTTTACAGCCTATTATAGCACACTCGATAAAATCCACGCTAACACGTTTAAAAGCCCTTAAAACGTCAAATACACGGCTTTAAATGTGTATATCATAAAATCATAGAATATTTTTGTTAATTTGTCAATGTACAACAAAAAGGGATATAAAATATCCCTAGTGGTAACGCGTGATATATTTTCCGGCTACGTAGTCGCAAAATAGCGTGACCGGGTGAACGTGCGCGCGCTTTTCGACAACTTGCAACCATTCACCAGACCTTTGAACCGTAATTTTTAACTCGTGTGACTCCATCCATTCTATGCAATCATACTTGATATAATCAAAGTCGCTTATTTTTGACACTTCATAGTCTAACGCCTGAACGCGCTTATATATTTCTTTTTTCCCCAAATACTCATATTTTGACATAATACGCCTCCTAACTATAACAAGCCTTAATTATTGGGCTTATATAGTTTTCGTGCTGTAGGTAGTTAATAAAGGCCGTCCGCCGGTGTTCCTTGCCACTTATAAGCACAGTAACATCGTCACAGGTTCCAAAATCCGCGACAGCTCTAAAAATATTGGTTATTGCTTTTCGCGTCTCTCGCTCGCTTGCCTGATATTCCGGCGCGCTTTGATATTTGCCGTTGTAGCGTGCTTTGATTTCACGCTCTACAGCGTCAAGCGTGGTTAGTTCGTTATCGTTCATCCATCAACCCTCTTTTCTGTTCGTGCATGGTTTATAAGCTGCTTTTTGACCTTTTCGCGGTCTGTCGTGCGTTAATCTGTTTTTATTAGGTGTAATAACGCAAATCACCTATAAAGGGCGCACAATTATTTGTTCAGGCGTTGCACCTCTTGAGCCTGATGCAAATATAAAGGCATTCGCAAAACCTCTTGGCGCGATTATTTACCGGACGCGCGGACGGAGTACAATATATACAGCCGTAAAGCCGTATAAAAGCACCTATAAATAAAATAATTAAATTGATAATACAAGACCTGAAAAGCCTTATATAAAGCTAATAGCCGGAATCGAACCGGCTGAAATACCCTTGTTAATTTGTATTGCTATTAGCTCGCGAATTATTTTAATATTACTCCTCCTACCTCTGCTCTTAAAATCTTAATAGCTTCTTGCGTGGTGTGCTCCCTGTACCACTTCCAAGGTTTTTTGTATGCTCTTGCGAGTGCAAAGTCCTCATGCTTTTCCGCTAAAATGTCTCTAACCTCTAAAAATGCCTTTTTTGCTTCTTCTAATCTGCTCATAATGTTTACACCTCACTAATTAATAAAAAAATAAAAACAAACCGCCATAACCAATAACAAGGCACGACGCAAAAAGCCCGAAAGCCTTTAAAAGCTCGATTAAATCTCTCATATATTTACACCTCTTTAATATAAAGCCGGCGAACTTGCGCCGGCTTATTTTACTTAATTCCAATTAATTGCTAAATGCTCAAAAGCCTTTTCGATGTCTGTTGAGCTGTCCGCGGTAAAATCTCCAATAGCTTTATTGCTAATATAACAATTCCTCCAATATTGCCCGGTCAAATCGTTAAAAAATATATTGATTTTTTCAACCGCTTTTATTTTGTCATTGTGCCACATGTCTATATTAATCATACCTTATTCCCACTCTTCAACGTTTTTATAGTTATCTGATTTATGAATTTCTGCGCGGTAAATGCTGTATAATAAATCATTCAGTGCCTTATAAAGCGCCGTTGTGCAAGTTGCCTGTTCGTCACACTGATATAGATAGCATTCTAGCTTTTTGATAAATCTATATCTATCGAGCATATACAAATTTTTGCCATCGTTGGAAAAGTCTGGCGTTTCTGTTGTACTTTCGCCATACCTTGACGATACAGCTAAATCGTTGAAGCGGTATAAAACGCGTGCTATTTTCCTAGTTTGATAAAATCCGCTTTTGCCGTCACAATTTCTAAATTGGTTTTTAAGTTCTTTAGTATTTAAACTTATACAGTTGCTATTGTTTGAGTTATCCAGTATATAGCGAATTGACTCCGCTATATCTGTTATTGATTCGATTGATAATATATACGAGCTCATAATTCGTACCCTCCTTATTCTGTGATTCTTTCAAATATATCTATTGTTTTGCGTGCGCTTTCTCTTCTCTTTTCAGCTATATAACTATGGCGCTTGCTCTTTAGAGCTTTTTCTACTTCCTTAAGGCTTACAACTCCCCAGCCTGCGGCCTCTCTTAATAGCTCAACTTCTTCTTTTGGTAGCTTAATGGCTCTTAAAGTGTCGGGATTGATAGAGTAATTATCTTTAATTCCCGGATATAAATCTTGACAAAGTGGGATATATTCGTCACTTCCCATATTCTTGCCAATATTCCATACATAGAAATTGAATGGAATCTTTTCAACTATCTTATAAATATCTGTATTCCATAAAGTTTCGTTTGTAATTGTGTCGCCCTTAACTTCAAATTTCATAATTTGCACCTTTTCGGGAAATGTGTTATAATTTCCTTACCTTTCAATTATTATTTTGTTTGGTGCCTGTCGTTTGGTTGGTAGCTCTGCGACAGGCTTTTTATTTTGTTCCTTGCCTTTCGACTTG
>ERZ773229.1309-NODE-1309-length-17502-cov-5.457557_pt1 | contig 17502 bp, 15 predicted proteins | sample MGYA00580992_ERZ773229 | MGnify/ENA primary metagenome ERZ773229 (study PRJEB29015, sample SAMEA2737795) | human gut metagenome | biome: human gut; feature: human-associated habitat; material: faeces | place: China | collected 2012 ... | reverse complement strand
ACAGATACCAACCCAGCATCCTGCCTTGTGTCCGTTCTCGATCGTTTGCTGGATCATGCGGAGCACTGCCGGATGATGTGCATCGTAAATGTTGTCAAGCTTACTGTTCTGTCTGTCAATCGCCAGTGTATACTGGGTCAGGTCATTTGTTCCGATACTGAAGAAGTCTACCTCTTTTGCCAGAAGATCACTGATCATCACTGCTGCCGGTGTCTCGATCATGATACCCTGTTCAACTTCACCATACTCGATTCCTTTTTCTGTCAGTTCTGCCTTGATAGACTCTACGATCTTCTTGATCTCTTTTACTTCATCTACAGAGATGATCATCGGGTACATAATTCCTATGTTACCATATGCGCTTGCACGGAGAAGTGCGCGAAGCTGTGTACGGAAGATATCTCTTCTGTCCAGACAGATACGGATCGCACGGTATCCCATAGCCGGGTTCTCTTCATGGTCAAGGTTGAAGTAATCTACCTGCTTGTCTGCACCGATATCCAGTGTACGCACGATTACTTTCTTTCCTGCCATGTTCTCTGCAACCGTCTTGTATGCCTGGAACTGTGCTTCTTCATCCGGATAGTTATCTGCTTCCAGATATAAGAACTCACTTCTGAACAGACCGATTCCGGCTGCATCATTGGCAAGTACGCTTGCAACGTCTTTTACGCCACCGATATTTGCATATAATTTGATGTGTTTTCCATCTACAGTTACGTCTTCTTTTCCCTTTAATTCCTGAAGAAGTTCTCTTGCTTTGATGTCTTCTTCTTTCTTTTCCTGCATTTTCTTTAAGATATCTTCGTCCGGATCAATGTAGAATGTTCCTGTGTAGCCGTCTACGACTGCCATCTTTCCATTCCATTCTTCTTTGATATCTACTTCGATCAATGCCGGAATGTTCATGGTTCTTGCAAGGATTGCAGTATGTGAGTTTGCAGATCCAAGTCTGGTTACGAATGCAAGAAGTTTCTCTTTGTCCATCTGGACAGTCTCACTCGGTGCAAGGTCTTCTGCCACAACGATCACTGGTTCATCACCGATAGCTCCGCCGCTTTCGTTGCCACTTAAGATATTTACCATACGTTCGGAAATATCTTTTACATCTGCAGCTCTTGCTTTGAAATAATCGTCTTCCATCTCCACAAACATTTTTGCAAAGTTATCGCCTGTTGTAGCAACGGCAAATTCAGCATTTACCTGCTGTGTCTCGATGATATTTACAACAGAATCGATATAGTCATCATCCTCCAGCATCATCTGGTGAACTTCAAATACAGCTGCGTTTGCTTCGCCGACTTCTTTTAACGCTTTTTCATACAGTCCCTGTAACTGCTCTGCTGCCTTTGCACGTGCATCCTCATATCGTTTGATCTGCTCTGCAGTATCTTCTATTTTCACACGTTTTACAGGTTGTTCTCCCTTCTGGTAGAACAATATCTTTCCAATTGCAATTCCCTTAAATATTGATTTGCCAGTATACATCTCCATAAATGATACCTCATCCTTCCTTAAATCTTTGTAAATATTCTAACTCACAATGCCTGCAAAGTCTAGTTTTTCGTATGGTTCAATTCGTCGTAACGCAGCTTTTCCATTGTAAATCCTCGTCCTCTTACCTCATTGATCTGCGTGATCGTGATAAATGCTTTCGGATCAATCTCCTGAATTGCCTCTTTTACAGAATACAGCTTTCTGCTGTGTATGACACATAATACGCCCTGCTGCTTCTGTTCTCCATAACCAGTCTCGATGTCTACCATTGTCACTCCGGCATCAATATCCGTTAAGACTTTCTGACGGATTTCTCTGTATTTGTCCGAAATTATAAATAACTGGATCTGTGACTTTCCAAGAAGCATCACCCGGTTCAGCACAACCGTACTTAAAAATAAATTCAGAATACCATACAGTATCTGTTCCGAATCTGAAAACAGCATCTGAAGTCCCAGCACCGAAAAATCTACGATATACAAGAATACCGCTACCGGGACATGGAACCATTTATGTAACACAAGTGCCAGTATATCGGTTCCACCGGTAGATGCACCTACTCTTACCACCAATCCGATACCGATTCCAAGAAGGACCCCTCCATATAATGCCGCAAGCATAGCATTATTCTCCGTCACTTTGTCTATTCCCGGAATGGACTGTACCATCGACAGGAATATTGGATAAATAAAAGAACTGATGATCGTTGTCAATGCAAACTTCTTTCCCAGAAATACTGCACCGAGAACGAACAGCACCGCATTGATTGCCAAAATGATCAGCGACAGGTTCACCGGAAAATAATGGCTGATCGTAAGACCGATACCGGTTGCACCTCCCATGATGATCCCATTTGGCACGGTAAACGCAGCCACAGCAAATGACAGTACAAGATTACCGACCAGCACACCCAGAATAGTTTTGATTGTTTTTCCCCAACTTTTTTTCATATGTCCCATCCTCTCTCCGTATTTTATTTTGCGATTATACATATAACCCGTTACAGACAGTTATCCCCATATAACTGCCTGTAAACTCATGTTTTCCACATTTTTATATTAATAATGTGGATTCTCTTTCTTCATTTTCCAGATTATGAAATTCCTTTCATCGTAAGCTGGATTCTCTTCTTCTTAAGATCCACGCTCATCACTTTTACATCCACGATATCGCCAACACTTACCACTTCCAGCGGATGCTTAATGAATTTCTTATCCGTAATCTCGGAAATGTGTACCAGTCCGTCCTGGTGCACTCCGATATCTACAAACACACCAAAGTCAATGACATTTCTTACGGTTCCTTTAAGGATCATGCCTTCTTTTAAGTCTTTCATATCTAAGACATCTGTTCTTAAGATCGGTTTCGGCATCTCATCACGCGGGTCACGTCCCGGTTTTTCCAGTTCTTTCACAATATCCCGGAGGGTGATCTCTCCGATCTCCAGTTCTTTTGCAAGTCTTGCATAGTCTTTGATCGTAAGAGAAAGTCCGGTAAGCTTTCCTCCGCTGATGTCTTCCAGTGAAAATCCCTGTTTCTTCAGAAGTTTTTCTGCAGCTTCATAAGACTCCGGATGTACACTGGTTCCGTCTAACGGATTCGTACCGTTCTGTATTCTCATGAATCCGGCACATTGTTCGAACGCCTTTGGTCCAAGCTTTGCAACCTTCAGAAGCTGTTTTCTGTCTGTGAATCTCCCGTTTTCTTCTCTGTATGCCACAATGCTCTTAGCAATCGCACCGGAAATACCTGAAATATAAGAAAGTAACGGTGCGGATGCTGTATTCAGGTCAACTCCGACTTTATTTACACAATCTTCGACAACTCCGGATAAGGCTTCGCTTAATTTCTTCTGGTTCATATCATGCTGATACTGTCCGACACCAATGGATTTCGGATCAATCTTTACAAGCTCTGCCAGCGGATCCTGCAGTCTTCTTGCAATAGACGTCGCACTTCTCTGTCCCACATCAAATTTCGGAAATTCTTCTGATGCGAGCTTACTTGCAGAATACACGGAAGCTCCTGCTTCATTTACGATTACATACTGCACTTTCTGCGGGATCTCTTTTAACAGTTCTACAATGAACTGCTCAGACTCTCTGGATGCAGTACCATTTCCTACGGAGATCAGTGTAATGTTATATTTTGCAATAATCTTCTTCAGCAGGTCTTTGGACGCCTGGATTTTCTTCGGTGTCGTCGGCGCTGTCGGGTAGATCACTGTCGTTCCGATCACTTTACCGGTCGGATCTACAACTGCAAGCTTACATCCGGTACGGAATGCAGGATCCCAGCCAAGTACAGTCTGTCCTACAATCGGAGGCTGCATTAGAAGCTGGTGCAGGTTCTTCTTAAATACGCTGATTGCCCCGTCTTCTGCCTTCTCTGTCAGGTCGTTTCGGATCTCACGCTCGATTGCCGGTGCGATCAGACGCTTATAGCTGTCTTCTGCTACTTCTTTTAAAATCGGTGTGGTATGCGGGTTATCACTGTGGATCATCTTCTTTTCCAGATATCTTAAGATGTCATCCTGCGGTGCTTCGATCTTTACTGTAAGGAACTTTTCTTTCTCCCCGCGGTTCAGTGCAAGCACTCTGTGGCCTGCAAGCTTTGTCACCGGCTCTTCAAAATCATAGTACATCTCGTATACCGACTCTGCTTTTTCGTCTTTTGCCTGTGAAATTACTTTTCCGTGCTGTACGGTTGCTTTACGGATCCAGCTTCTGTAATCTGCCTCATCCGATACCGATTCGGCGATGATATCTTTTGCTCCGTCAATTGCTTCTTTTACGGATTTTACTTCTTTCTCCGGATTCACATATTCTTCTGCATACACTTCTATCGGTTTCTCCGCTTTCTGAAGTGTGATAAGTGCTGCAAGCGGTTCCAGTCCCTTCTCTTTTGCAATCATGGCACGTGTCCGGCGTTTCGGCCGGTATGGGCGGTAAAGATCTTCTACCACTACCATTGTCTCTGCTGCCAGGATCTGCTTTTTCAGTTCTTCGGTAAGCTTTCCCTGTTCTTCGATACTTGCCAGAACCTGTTCTTTCTTTTCTTCCAGATTACGCAGGTACATCAGTCTTTCATGCAGTGTCCGCAGTTGTGCATCGTCCAATGTTCCTGTAACTTCTTTTCTATATCTTGCGATAAACGGAATCGTATTGCCTTCATCAATTAATTTTACCGCAGCATCTACCTGCCATCTCTTGACACCAAGTTCTCCGGTAATCACCTGATTAATATCCATATGTTTTGTCTGTCCCTTTCTTGCTGTATTTCGAAGATTTTTCTCTTCTTTATTACGCGGATAATTATAACTGAATTCACTTCCGTATGCAATGCCGCCGGCAATACAGAGTTCACTCTGTTTTCTTGAAAATACATTTTCTCTATGTTATACTGAAACTGCTTGAACTTATTAGAAAATATAAATACTCAAAGGGGCTTTTACTTATGAATCAGGAAACACAGGGACTCTCAAAACAACAAATCAAATCCAGAGAAACACGCGCCAAGATCTTCCAAGCAGCCAAACGCATTCTGCAAAAGCAGGGCTATGAACAACTGTCAATCAAAAATATCTGCGAAGAAGCAGGCGTTTCCAACGGAAGTTTTTATCACCATTTTAAGACGAAAGATGATCTTCTTTCTTATTATATAGAAGAACAGCCAAGTATGGATCCGGATCTTCTTGAACTTCCGTCCAGTGCTGCTGAGACAAAAGAAGCAATCATCTCAGTTTATTTAAATTATGTTCACTACTGCGAAGAGCTCGGAGTGGAATTCATGGCCAATTATTATACACCTAAGAATCAGTCCCTGAATCCTTTGATCCGTACAGAAAGACCATACCCGATCGTTACCGTTCATGATTATCTGAAGCGTGTGATCGAATCCGGAATCATTTCCCCGTCGGCAGACCTTGAGGATATTACAACTGACATCCGTATGATCGTAATCGGAAATGTATTCGAATGGTGCTTAAAAAGCGGCGATGCTGATTTTGAAGGTAATATGCGTCGGTCCCTTACTACTTATCTGAACGGATTATTCTAACAGATCATTACATATAGATACTTTATCGAATTTCAAAAACTTACAAAGGATGAATGCGGTATGTACACATTTATAGCCAATCCTAATGCCAGATCCGGCAGAGGGATTCTTCTCTGGAAACAGATTGAGAAGATCTTACAGGAAAAAGAAATTGAATATAAAGTTTTATTTACTAAATACCAGCATCATGCTACCAGACTGGTTCATGATCTTACCTCCGATAGTGCATCCCATACGATCGTTGTACTGGGAGGCGATGGTACTTTGAATGAAGTGATCGACGGAATCGTATATCTCGATAAGGTAACACTCGGATATATTCCGCTTGGATCCGGCAATGACTTTGCCAGAGGCCTTGGTCTTCCAACGGATATTCACGGTGCCCTGGAGCAGATTCTTGCCCCAACGCATTACACCGCCATGAATGTAGGTGTACTTGATTACGAGAATAAGCACCGAAGATTCGCTGTAAGTACCGGAATTGGCTTCGATGCTGCAGTCTGTCATCAGGTGATGGTCACACCGCTTAAGGCTTTCCTCAACCGGCTGAAGCTCGGAAAGCTTACATATCTTGGTGTTGCCCTTCATAAACTGTTCACATTAAAACCAGTCACTATGACGGTCACAACCGAAAATGGTGAGACAAAAACATATGAAAAAGTATATTTCACAGCTGTTATGAATCTGAAATATGAAGGTGGCGGTTTTAACTTCTGTCCTGCTGCCAGTGGTACAGATGACAGGTTAGATATCATTACCGTAGCAGAATTACCGAGACTTAAAGTTCTTTGTCTGCTGCCAACGGCCTTCAAAGGATGGCACACACGTTTCCATGGAATCCATCTTGATACCTGCACAGAAGTGACTGTCATAAGCGATCACCCACTGCCTGTACATACAGACGGCGAGCCCGTCTTTTTACAATCTGAGATCCACGTACATCTGGAGAAAGAAAAGTTACGTATTATTACACCTTGTTAATCATATTGTTCACGGGGAGGTTCTTTTATGCGTTTACTGATTACCGGAATTATTGTATTTCTTATATTATTTTACTTTTATCTGATCTGGCCGAGACTGTCTAGGAAACGACAGATCCGTCCATTTCTTCACACGATGTTCGCCCATCGTGGATATCATTGTATTGAAAAAGGGATTCCCGAAAATTCCATACCTTCTTTCCGTGCCGCTATCTCCCATGGATATGGGATCGAACTGGATGTCCATCTGACAAGCGACGAAAAACTTGTCGTATTCCATGATGACGACCTGTCTCGTATCTGTGGACGACCGGAAACCATTGAATCACTCCCTTTAAAAGAATTACAAAGCTGCCGGTTACAGAATACGAATGAGACTATCCCACTTTTCACCGATGTACTATCCCTGGTGGGCGGCCAGGTTCCGCTTCTGATCGAACTGAAGATTCCAAAGTCTTCTCTTGGCATCTGTGAAAAGACCTGGGAGATTCTTAAAAATTATAACGGACCTTATATGGTACAGTCTTTCAACACACTTGGTATCTGGTGGTTCCGCCGTCATGTACCCCATGTCTTAAGAGGTCAGCTTTCTTCCAACCTGACTGCCGACCATCTTCCTGAACCATGGATCCTGACCTTTGTTGTAAAGCATCTGCTTGGTAATGTACTCGGACGGCCGGATTTTATTTCGTATAAGCTTGCAGACCTTCCGATGTTTGAAGTCTGGTTTTTAAAGTACATTCTGCATCTTCCGGTTGCAGTGTGGACTCTGCGGACACCTGATGCTTTAAAAAAGGGAAAACGGCATTATGATATGCAGATATTCGAGAAAAAGAACACTTACTATTAACTTTGTAAAAAATGTTAATATTCCATGAACTTTATTGTTGATTCAATTTTTTCATGTTATAATGCGCTTTGAAACGAGATAAGATAATAACAAAGGCTTTGAAAAAGGGGTAGTTCATATGAAAGCCATTGATAAAGCAAAGAGTTTTTTGAAGAAGTACCGTCATGCATGGGTATTATCATACTTTCTGATCTATATGCCATGGTTTGTTTATCTGGAGAAGCGCACGAATGTACGTCATTACATGATACATTCCCCAATCGACAATCATATTCCGTTTATTGAATATTTTATCGTGCCGTATTTAGTGTGGTTTGTATTCATTGCCGTAACGGTAGCTTATTTCCTTATTAAGGATAAATGGGGATTTTACAGACTATGTGCTTTTTTATTTTCAGGTATGACGATTTTCCTGATCATATGCACGGTTTTCCCAAATGCATTAAATTTGAGACCAACTGTATTTCCACGCGATAATGTATTTACAGATATGGTAAAAGTCCTGTACAAGACAGACACACCGACGAACGTGCTTCCTAGTATCCACGTATTTAATTCCATCGGTGTCAGTATTGCTATTTCACACAGTAATGATCTTAAAAAGCACAGATGGATCCAGATCAGTGCCTATATTCTGGCAGTGCTCATTATCCTGTCTACAATGTTCTTAAAACAGCATTCCGTGACGGACGTGATTGCAGCTGTTACGATGGCATGTATTATTTATCCATTCGTGTATGTGACAGCGGATAAAAAAGCGCCGAAGCTTTCTCAGCAGCCGACGTAACATGAATATAGAAATGACTAGCTATTGGCAATTTTTTGTATATTATGCTATGAAAAGAAAGATGCAGGTAACTGTTATATAACTGACAGTTACCTGCATCTTTTTATTTTTGTTCCGTTTTCTTTAACAGACAGCGCTTTTTGAAAAATGCGATGCCGTAACCGAGCAAGCAGTGTTTCCAGCTTTTTCGTAATATTACTTCCGGCATACTCGATAAAAGAACGGATTACCGCATCATCACTTGTATTCTTCCAATAACTTGCCGGTGCTGCTTCCGGATTTTGCTGCAGATCCCGCATATAATTCATGACATCCCACGGACAATATACATCGAAGCGTCCAAAATGATAACCATCATACCATCTTTTCACTTCTTCTGCCTTTCCGGACACATTTGCGTCGGTCAGAATCTGATCTACTTCTTCCTGTGTAAATCCAAAATATTCATTGAATCTGGAATCCGTAATATTATCAGGCACAAAATTATTCGTTCCTGTGAAGATACTTTCTTTTGCAATCTTCAGACAACCTGTTATCACCGCAAACCGAAGTGTCGTATTATCTTTCAATGCCGTACTCATAGTATGCAGGGACTGTCCTACCTGAATCTTTCCCGCACTTCCACTTTTTAACTCTTTAAAAAGATTCATCCATGCACTGCACAATGCTTCATCGTAGATAATTTCAAGACCATCGAATAACCTCCTGTTATCGGACCGTATATCAAAAAATGGGCAAGCATACCCATCCCCATTGTTTTTCCAAAGCGTCTCGGACGGATGATCAGTGTAACTTCTGCAGACTCTCTTTTTAACAGTTCTTTGATCAGTCCGCTTTTATCTATGTAGTAGTCATTTTCCCGGATTTTTTTGAAGTCGGATATTCCTACCGGGAAATTGAGTTGATTGTTCACTGGCTCCCTCCTTCATGCTATGATTAGTATACACTTTTATTTTTAATTGATGTATTTAATAATTTTCCATATATGCATCTATTCCATCCGCAATCCCCTGCACCATTTTTTGTTGATATTCTGCTGTCTGCATCAGAACATCTTCCTCAGGATTTGTCATATATCCCATTTCAACAATCGTTACCGGTACCTGACTCCAGTTATTTCCGCTCATTGTATCTGTTTTCCATACATATTCTTTATTGCAACCAGTAACTTCACAGTATTTATCAAGAATTGCTTCTGATAACGCTTTACTTTCGCCATATATCGATGCATTATATGGATTATTTGGTGTTGTACAAATTGTCATCGCTCCTTTCGCATTAGAGTTTTCTGAACCATTTGCATGAATCCGCACATATACATCGGCATTTAGATTATTTGCAACTTCTGCACGTTGTACACAACTGATTGGTACATTATTAGATTCTCTTGTTAAAACCACCTGATATCCTCGTTGTTCTAATACTTCTTTCAACTGAACGGATATATTTAATGTTAACTCATATTCTGGCACACCACTTGAAATACCTCTCGTCCCGCTGGCATCTGCTGCCTTTTGTTCTGATGATCCGGGTCCCAATGGTTCTGTCCCAGTTGCTACAACTGCTGAATGTCCCGGATCAAGAACAATCACTTTTTTATCCGTTACTGTTTGATTTTCCTGTTCGTTATCCGTTGTTTCATCTTCCGGTACAGGTGAACTTTCTGTTCCTGTTAATTTTGTATTCTCTGACTTCTTAACTCTTTTTTTGTTCTTTTGACTCTTTTGCTTTTGAGATTTATTCATCTGTTTAATTTCACTGATCGTTTTCACATGCACGTCCTTTTTACAACCAGTTAATGCAAAAACTAGGGTCAGCAAATATATTGCCAGTTTTAACTTTTTCATATTTTTCCTCATATTTCATTATCAAAAATTAATATATCGATCCATTGATATCTTATTTCACATCAACAGACCGATATACAAAATTATCTATAACTATTCAAAAAATCAACATTCTTCTTTTCAATTTCCGACATACTATCCGAAACAGCATTCATATCATTCACTTTATTTGTATTACTTTTATACCATGTTTTGTTTGAAAAATATGCAGACAACTTCGAATCTGTAAATTCATATCCATGTTTTGCGTATATTTCGTTGATAATCATCTGAATAATATTTATACCTTCCGGAAAATTATATTCTGAATAATTTGCATTTAAATATCCTTCAACATCACTGTCTGTCAGTAAACGATCACTGCTATAGGAACACAGATAGTCACTGGTAACTCCTAAATCTACAGCCTCAAGTTTCCCCGAAACATCCCATTCACAGTCAAATTCATCAGCCACTTCATCTACATAATTCTTTTTTAACTCCTCAAGTGTCTGATATCCATCAAAGCTATATGAACCAGAAGATAAATCTCCACTGGTTACTTCTACACTAAAATCATCATATGGTACATCATATTCATCCAGATCAATTTCGCACTTTCCATCCCCACCTACAATAACATTTTCAAATTTCATACTATAATAACTAACTACATCTTTTCTCTGTCCACCATCTGGCTGAATATGCGCATTAATCTGATAAATCACACCATAGTAGTTTTTAGTATAATCGTCGCTGTCTTTTGCAACCTGCAGATAATCTCCTGCATATGACACTTTATCCAACGTAACATCCTCAGACCAGTAATCTACCATATCGCTAATACTTTTCTGAGCCTTTGCACGAGCAGAATTCATACCATCAGTATCAACTTCTTTGATTTTTGAAAGATACTTTCCTAAATTCTTTACTTTGTATTCCTTTTCTAACACAGACGGTGCTTTATTATATTGGTCAACATAATACCCCGCATCCTCAGTAAGAGAAATCTTAATTTTATCACCATTTTTCAAACCAGAAGTTTTATCACAGGTAAAATCATACTCAGACAACATATCTCCATTATATTCAATATCTGCCTCTCCATTTGGCTCTACACCCGAAAACGTTACTTTCAAATTTTTAAACGGATCAAACAATTCCATTTCTTTTAGTCCAGATACTTTCTTTGATCCATCGCTATACTTTATTTTGCATTTGATAAGCTTTGCAATCGCATCTTTATCTACCTTCCAAGTATAAGACACTTTATCTCCATTTGATAATTTTTCATTCTTACCTTCAATATTAGCATTTGTATATTCCATGATGATATCTATCGGTGTCATACCTCCTGTTTGCGCCATTCCCCTTTTATAAGAAATTTTATTTTCAAAGTCCTCTTTCATACTATTCCAATCAATTTCAGTATAAGCCACACCGCCTCCATCATATCCTCCATATGTAACTTTCAGATAATCATTCAAATTAACCGTTGGTTTATGCAGAGCAATTACAATTAACAATACTAAAACTAGCGCCACACATGCTCCAATGATTCCCCATGTCTTTTTTGAAATTTTCTTAAGTTTATCTGTTATAGTCTGATTTTCTGCTACTCTTTTTAATTGTCCTACACAGCCATCAGCTATATTTTTGCCTTTTTGCAACCGCTCTTCTGCCATTTTCTTCCCGTTTTCCCAGTCAAATCCACCTGGCGGGACTTGTCTCTGTGGCATCCTTACCTGTTTTGGTGGTGTTCCTACTTGATTATGCTGTACGTCTCCTGAATTCTGCTGTATTCCAGGCTGGTTAACACTACTGCTTCTCGTTTCTGATTGCTCCGTTAATTTATTTCCACAATTCCAGCAAAATTTTGAACCATCTTCATTATTAGATCCACACACTCTACATCTCATAGTCCATTCCTCTGTAACCAACTTTCTTTAAAAATAAATATTGATTTTTCTTTCGTTTAATTTTTCCACTTGGATACTGCCATATCTCCCATTGTCTGCAAATCATGTACCAGTGCGCCCACTTCATTCATCATACGGTCAGTATCACTTGTCGGCTCGCTGACAATAGCGTAAAAAACTGCGTTTCCTTGCAATGAAAGAGCACCCTCACCAATGTTAATCGGAGATGGACTACATTCAGACGCATAAATAGTTAATTTAAAACTTTTTCTAATTCCACTAACAATAAGAACAATTCCTAGTATCATTATCAAAAAAGAATAAAATCTTCCACTGCCAATATAGGACGAGCTAATTCCCCATGCATAAAAGCCTAAAATAGTCAGAATTACACCCACAATAATCTGTGTAATTTTCATATTTACTCCATAATAACAGTCAACACCGGTGACTTTATCCAACGAAATTTCTTTTGAAATACGGCTTCTGAAAAAGGTACCTCCTTCTGCCTGAAAAATCATACGCCTCGTTGTCACGCTTAAATATCCCTCACATCTTGGCTGTTTTACACTACTACAATGATACTGCCTTACCAACTGCTCATTTTCTGATAAAACAATCCCTGACAATGAAGAATCCTCTCCATAATTATTGTTTACGTATCCCATTCTGTCATTTTGATATTGATTCTGTACCGGATCATTCTTCTGACCATTATTAAAATCATTCATTCCATTATTGGCATACTGTACTTTTACCTTACTTCCACAGACCGGACATCTTTCCACACCATCCGGTAATGAATTACCACACTCATTACAATACATAACTTTTATTCCTCCTTCGTATTATTGATATAAATTAAATTTAAAGCGGAAAGGTTCTCCGCTTGGTGCACTTACAATTGCTTCTCCGACCGGAAGATTATTAATATCATCATCTTCTACGACGTACCCTTCTCTCAACTGCTCAGCAATTCCTCGGTTTTGAACTTTTGACATATAAGACTGTTGCTTGATATTCCGTCCAAATAAATTTTTTATATATTCCCTTGAACCAACATCATTTACCCGAAATGCAAAAGTTGTTCCAAATCCTGACAGAATACTTCGTCCTGTATATTCACCATAAGCTGCCATTACCTGATCAATATTCTGAATACCCACAAAAAATTTTGCTCCTAGACTACGTCCAAAATTTACACCATCATCTATATGCTCCAGATGCGGCACCAGTCTAAACTCATCAATAAAAAAGTAAACATTTCCCTCATTTGAGGTTCGACACAACGCCTCTTTAATCGCCAGATCAATTAACAGCCGATAAATAGGCATCAACATTCCACCGATTCCAAGGTCATATTCAACAAATATAACTCGTCCACCTTTTCTTCTCACCAGTTTTCTCATTGACAATCCGCCTTTTTTCTGGAAATTACCGATAAAAATCTCGCGCATCATCTGCTGTAACTCAGCCATAACTCCCAGTGTTTGTCCTGATTTTTCATCATAAATATACGACTGCATAGCCTTTAAATCTGAATGTTGATTTAATATATCAACCATAATATGTGGTGTAATACTATTCAGATACGAACGTAATGATTTATTATTTCTTTTATCTGCAAATTTATCATTCCGCACCAGATGTAGCATCAATGCTGCGAACAAATCTTTGGCTGCATTCGGGAAAAATGGTTGTGTTGTATGTTCCAGTTTCTCAGCAAAAAGTCCTTTGGCAATCTCCAGTATATTTTCCTCTACACGATCATCAATTGTTACTTCTTCAAAAATATTCCAGTAATCCGCTTCACTGCCTCCGGTTGCTCTCGCATCGTTACTTATTACTACATCACCTGGTCTGTAAAATTCTTTATAAAAGTCACCTTTTGTATCAAAAATAATCATGACATCCTCATTCGTCAGATTCGACCTGGTATTCCGAATAATGTGATTAAATGCATTTGATTTTCCTGTACCGATTCCTCCTAATAACAACATATGTCGTGACAAAATATGTTCTCCAATCGGAATCATCATAGGTTGTCCCATATGATTTTTTCCCGGTATTGCATACCGGGATGCACTTTCCTGATATGTACAATAATCCACTAAGCTGTCACCTATAATTACATTTTGTGCATTTGTATTTATTGCCATCTGTATTTTCTCCTATTCTGTTAATATGAATAATTTTCGTCTTCTTCATTACCCCCACTTTCATAGGATGTACTATCATCTTCCCCACTTGACAAATCTTCAGCTTTATCTTCTTCCTCTGATTCATCCTCGGTTTCTTCAGAACTTTCTTCACCCGACAGATCTTCAGCTTTATCCTCTTCCTCTGATTCATCCTCGGTTTCTTCAGTGCCTTCTCCACTTGACAAATCTTCGGCTTCATCTTCTTCCTCTGATTCATCCTCGGTTTCTTCAGAACTTTCTTCACCTGACAGATTTTCGGCTTTATCTTCTTTCTCTGATTCATCCTCGGTTTCTTCAGTGCCTTCTTCACTTGACAGATCTTCATCTTTATCTTCTTTCTCTGATTCATCCTCGGTTTCTTCAGAACTTTCTTCACTTGATAAATCTTCTACATTGTCCTCTGTCTCTGAGTTGTCTTCGGTTTCTCCAGAACTTTCTTCACTTGATAAATCTGCCGCATTATCCTGCAATTCTGATTCGGTTTCTGTTACTGCTTTATCTTCTGCATTCTGTTCTTCTCCCGCTTCCGCTTTATCACTCAACAACTCTGCTTCATCTTCACTTTCTGACTCGTTCCACCTCTCCTCTTCTAACTCATCCTCACTCAGAGTTTCTGTTTTATCTTTGTTTTCTGCCCCTTCTTCTTCGTAGTCTTTTTCATCTTCCCGATTCTCTAATTTATCCTTTTTCTCTGATTTATTTTCTTCTTCAACTTCTTCTTTCCTTTGATTTTCTACGTCTCTTTTATGCTCTGGATTTTCTTTCTCTATTTCTTCTTTTTTATACCGCTTTTCCGTACTCTCCTTGTCCCCTGACTTTTCCTGGAATCCTTCATCTTCCTGTTTCTGAGCATTCCTGTACTCCTCTACTGCCGTAAGATATTTCTCACTCATTTCGCATAACGTCTTCATTGGATAAAGATGGATCATTTTTTAAATGCTCATAATATTTATTCACCTGATCCCGTAATGTTTTATCGTACTCTTCCACACTTACTCGATCTGGATTAAATATTGAACGATTCTCCGGATTTTGTGCTTCATATTTTTCTGTTCTATTTTCTTTTTCTCCCCTGTCTTCGCTCTTTTCTTTCTGTTGAACAGCATTTTTGTATTCTTCTACCGCAGAAAAATATTTTTCACTCATATCTCCGGTCATTCGCATAACATCTTCATTAGATAAAGATGGATTATTTTTTAGATGCTCATAATATCGATTTACTGCTTCTCTTGATATTGCATCATACTCATCTACAGTTATCGGATCCAGATTAACTGTAGAATTATTCTCCCAATACCGTTCTTCATATGCATCCATCATTTCTTTATACATCTGGTTCAAAGCATCTGGATTATTATTCCATAGTCGCTCCAACGCATTCTCATACGAATTATCCTCAACTGACTTTTCATACATTGCACGTCCAGGCTCTGTCCCATAATATTTTTCAATTTCATCAAAAGCTTCTCTGGTCTTTTCACTCCCATATTTCCATGCATCACGCTCTCGAGGTTGCACCAGATACTCATCACCTCTTCTAAAATATTTCACATTTCTATCATTTATGGCCCACTCTTTTACTTGTTTCATATCTTTATGAAATCCCGGATGCTTTATTGCATAACCCTGATATGCATGATATCCTTCATGTGCAATGGTATCAAATAGCTGCATATTAGCGTCAAGCTGTGTAGGATGATTTATATCTACCGGTCCTACGAGTGTTCCATACTCTACCAAATCACGATTAATATATATAACATTCTTGTCTGGGTCATATCCACCATAGGCTCCTCTCGCTTCTTTCGAAGAAATCGGTAAAACCTTAACTGCTGGACGCCCCTGTTCGGCTGCAAAATGATTTTCTAGTTGTTGTAAACATTTCCATTTACTACCTGTATCTAACTGATTCCACTTATTATATGAAAAATTACTATACAGTTCGCGCCGGTTTACCAATCGATTTATCTTAAATTTGGTAAATCCCAACATTCATATCACTTCCTTCTTTATCGACGCGCAAATCTTGTAAATATTTCATACCCATGTAGCGGATCTTTAGAAGTTATATACAGTAAATCCACTGCTTCTAAAATATCCAATCCTATTCCTTGCATAGCCATCTCTAAAGAAATTCTGCTATATTCAATTTCTGGTATTTGTTCATCTTTTGCCCACTTACGAATCACATTTTTTAAATCTTCCGGATATTCATTTAAAATTTTCCAGCTCCATTTTTCAGCTAGAACGGGTTGCATATGCATTTTTTTGCTGATTATAGTACCTAAATCTTTATCAATGTCTTTTATAAACTCGCTCATATATTTCTCCTCTCTACTGCATAATAAAATTTCATATGTAACAATATTTTTTATATAAATAATATATTTCTACACAATAATATCGACAATATACCTTTTATGTAATATAATGTCATACTCTATCTTCCCCTTTCAATATGTGCTCTTGATTGTGCTCGTGCACTTTCACTGCCTTTTGTTCCGTTTTCTTGACCTTCGATTGATAAATGTACTAAACTGAACAAGTGACCTGCACATATGTGCGCACATTATTTACTTTTACTAATAAAAGATTGCCCGGACCTGAATTTGTCGAACATTTCTGTCAGGCGCTTCGGATTTCACTGCCTGAAAAGAAAGAAATAATGGAATTATATAAAATGGAAGCCATCGGTGAAACTGCTTACCGAAACCAAACCACAATCCTTCACCTTTTTGAAAAACTATCTGCTTTGGAAAAAAATGAAGGATTTAACAAAAGATCAATCGTTGATTATGGCGAAATGAAACTGATTTCACCTATCTCAAATGATAAATACGAAACCGAACTATTATTGCAATATGTTCTCAGGAAGACTATACAGGAACAAGAGTCTCCTGAACTTTACACTAATCTTCCAGGTACAGATACATTGCTTCCACATTATCTGAAGCTTCTGATCCCGCAATACGGTAAGACTATTCTGATAAAGCATCTGATCCATTTCCAGACGAATGCATCCTCTGCTTATGAAAATCTGGAGACACTGCACCAGATTATTCCGTTGTGTTTTTCGGCCGGCATCAATTACATGCCTTTTTATTATTATAGTAAGCTTTCCCGAAACGATCAGCCGAACCTTATATATCCATTCTATATTATTACGGAAAAATATGTACTACAATTGGCATCCGATCTTTCAAAAGGAATCCTTCATTCGGATTCTTCGATTTTACAGGAATATACAAAAGAATTTCAGAATTGTCTGGAGCATTCGTCCCCACTATTACAGCAAAGTAAAAATCTTGATGAAGCGCTCCAACTTTATATGACTTCATTTGATACAATTCAAGACTTAACCAGTCTAGACGCCACTCCTTGTG
>ERZ773229.1290-NODE-1290-length-17722-cov-3.198392_pt1 | contig 17722 bp, 12 predicted proteins | sample MGYA00580992_ERZ773229 | MGnify/ENA primary metagenome ERZ773229 (study PRJEB29015, sample SAMEA2737795) | human gut metagenome | biome: human gut; feature: human-associated habitat; material: faeces | place: China | collected 2012 ... | reverse complement strand
GGAAGCCCAGTCAGGATAGCCCACCATACGGGAAAGCAAATTGAGATTATACTTGCTCGGATTGCAGTTGGAAGCCACATAGCCCCACATACGCTTCAGGGTACTCACCGAGATGGTCTCCCGGGTATAGCCCTCTATCTGGCAAGAAAGAAACTCAAAGTCTTTAGGGGTCTTGATAGGCCTTCCCACCAGGGTTTCCACCTCCAGCTTCAGTTGCTCGAAAATATCAGGATTATAATTATCTATCATATCTCATATCTTTAACTTATTTAATGCAGCAAAGATACACATTTTTTCGGTTCTTATTCTCTTTTTTCCTCATTTCTTCACAATCTTTTTAAATTGAACCAATTTGAACCAATGCATTTTCATATTTTTTAGGTAATTTTGTCCCCAAAAGTAAATGAAAATAATAACTAACACAGATTATATGATGAGAAGACTTCTACTCTTTTGCTTCTTCGCCTTTGTAGCGGTGGCAATGTCGGCTCAAAACAATCTGGTGATACGAGATTTCAAGTATCAGCAGTACGACCAGACTGCCAACCTCAAAGGTACTCTGAAGAAAGACAACAACGGCAGGACAGCTGCCTTGCTGAAAATCGAGACCAATCTCGATGATCTCGCCTTCGATGGTGGTTCCTACGGTATTGTAACCACCGAGCACAAGACGGGTCAGTGGTGGGTCTATGTTCCTGAGCGTGCTCAGAAAATCACCATCCGCCATCCTAAGTTCGGTGCCTGCGAGTTTTATTATCCTTCTGAAATCAAGGCCGCACGCACTTACTCCATGCAACTCACCCTGGAGGGTATGGATGTTGCCATCGAGACTTCCGTAGCCGGTTCGAGCATCTTCGTAGATGACGAGAATGTGGGCAAGTCCCCTCAAACCGTCTATCTTACCTACGGAATCCACCACATCACCGCCCGCAACGGTAACATGTACTATGATGAGAACATCAACATCACCAAGGATGGAGACAAGCTTCTCTCCCTGCAGATGAAAGATGAGAATGAGCTTTATGGTACCGTGAACGTAACCGTGGCTGATGGTGCAGACATCTATTTTGATGGCAAGAAGGTGGGTATCGGTTCCTGGTATCAGCGCCTGAAGGCAGGTACCTACGTAGTGGAAACCCGCAAGCAGAACTGCGAGAGCCAGACAACCTCTTTCGATGTGGAAGGCAAGAGCGACAAGACCGTAGAGGTGAAAGCCCCTATCCCATACACCGGTTCCCTTACCGTACTTACCACTCCTAAGCAGGTAGGAATGTACAGCGACACCAAGCTGCTCTCGGAGAACGGTTTCGCCAAACTGCCTATCGGCAAGAACGAAATCACCTATAAGCACGAAGGTTACCGAAGCATCACCCGCACTTATGACATTCCTCGCGACGGCGAGCTCAACGATACCATCAAGCTCAAACCGCTCACCTACATCAAGAAGAGCGGCATCTATGCAGGCGTTGCCTTCACCTACGGAGGAAGCACCATGGGTGTAACAGGAACCCTGGGTTCCAGCATCTCCAACTTTGACGTGCAGGCATCTTACACCATGGGACTGGCAGAAAGCGACCCGGTACACTGGTATGCTAAAGAGACCAACGTAGAGCAGGAGGTAGATACCTACAAGCTCAATACCATCAGCGTAAAGCTGGGTTACCAGTTTGCTCTCAGCATGCGTGTGGGACTCACCCCACAGATTGGTTATATGACTCAGACCTTATCCAGCAGCGGTCAGTATGGTGACGGAGCCAACTGCGGTTCGTTCACGGTTGGAGCCAAGTTGTTGATAGCTCCTGTACCTCATCTCTGTCTGATGCTGAATCCGGAGTTCGCCATTCCTAACAAGAAGAGCGAAACTTACAAGAGCATTGTGGATGTAGGTGGCTTTGCCGAGGGCGGTTTCTACGCTCACGCCGGCATCATCGTGAATTTCTAAGATTGATTATATAATCATCAAACCTCACATTATATAATATAATAAGGTATATGAAGAAGAAACAATTATCGATATACAGCCTAGCCCTGGCAAGCCTCCTGGTTTTGCCTCTAGGCTCTCTCACCTCCTGTTCCGACAAGGAGGAGACGGATGTCTTCGCCTCGGAGGAGCTTTCGCTGACGATGTCGCTGACTCCTACGGTGGTCGATTTGCCAGCCAAAGGTGGTTCGCAGGTCATCACCATTACTTCGAACACGGCATGGGGAGCCTCAGCCAATGTAACATGGGCGAATCTGAGTGCAACCAATGGTGTGGCAAACAGCACGCTTACTGTGACTTTGGAAGACAATACCACCACTTCACCCCGTGAAGCAATAGTCACTTTTACGTATGGCAAGGATCAGCAAACGGTAACGATTAACCAGGCTGCCGCCTCTCCTACTACGTTTGCCAAGGTACAAGCCAGCAACATAGGCAGATACCAGGCAGACGTGTCAGGTATGTTCACCTCCGACTTCAACGTTTCGGAGTATGGCATCGTGTATTCCCTCACCGAGCGAGAGCCGACCACAAGCATGAGCGATGACAAGGTAACGGTGTTGAAGGTAGGCACTACCGCCACCACTCAAGACATTGTATCCGCAACGCTGACGAATCTGAGAGCCGGCAACACCTATTTTGCAAGACTCTACACCAAAGGTCCTTTGGGTACAGAGTATAGCAATGTGATTAGCTTCACCACCTCGGGTGGTGCACCGGATTCAGGAGATAATCCGACACCGGGATATTAAGAGGTTGTTTGGATTCCAGGAATTCAACGCTAGTTCTCTTTATATGAGAAAAAATGAAACATTATTTGATTTAACAAAGAAATCATAAATACATAAAGGTATGAAACGATTTACTATATTTATAACGCTACTTTTGCTGTCCGTGATGCAGATGGCAGCACAAGATACTTCCGTCAAAGGTACGATAACACTATCGCACCAAGGGAAGACTACGGACTTTGCCTATAACCAAATGGCGAGTGTTATGGAGGCTGCCGTAGATGGAGACACAGTGTTCTTGAGCACAGGTTACTTCGAGGGTGATTTTATTCTTGACAAGAAATTGGTATTTATTGGTTCTGGTGCAAATAAAGACAACGGATGGGGAAATTTCACTTGCTATGGTAGCAACAACATTGTTATTAAATTACCAGAAAACACTAAACTAGATGCGCGTCTATTTGAAGGTATTTACTTTGATGACATATGCATTACTTACCAAAACTCCATAGAGGATGTCGTGTTCAAAAAATGTAAAGTATATGGTAGATTCGGTTTCTCTGCAGATATCAAAGGTATTCTCTTCGATAGATGCATCATCATAGGCAATGATTATTGCAATAGGTTCACAAAGAAACTCATTGCTAGAAACTGCCAGATAAGCAACCTATACATTATGAGTGACGATAGCAATGCAGAAAATACTTGGCAATTCATCAATTGCACTATAGATCCCGGCAATTGGAGCTACACAGATGATAATGGGAACTATCACATCTACTGTCCTATATATAGAGGAAGTTTTGTTAATTGCATTATAGACAATGACGAAAATCGTGATGAAATCAGGAATGCAGGATACTGTCTCTACGACCCAAATAACATAGAAACAAAGTCATCCGCATCTTTCACCAATTGTCTTTTCTATAAGCCATTAGAGGGAAGAGAAATATTCAATGGAGCAACCGTGCAAAACGACATGTATTTTGATGCTTCAAACTTAAATGACGATTGGGAGAATAAAATCTGGAACTTTTCAAAAGAAAAGCTGCAAAAAAACAACTTCTTAGGAAATGACGGAACAGTGGTTGGTTGCTATGGAGGTAAAAACCCATACACCCTGAAACAAAATCAACCAACCATCACATCTGGTAAAATTCATTTCGACAAAGACAAAAAGCAAATACAAATTAAGATGAAAATATCATCAGAACAATAAACGATAACGCTTATGAAAAGATTTACGATATTTATAACAACCCTGCTGCTGACATTCGGGCAAATGGCAGCTCAGGACACAAACATCAAAGGAACCATTACCTTATCACATCTAGGTAATGAGACCGACTTTGCCTATAACGAAATGATAAAGGTGATGGATGCAGCCGCAGACGGAGACACGGTGTTCCTCAGTACAGGATATTTCCAAGGAGATTTTATCATGACCAAGAAACTTGCCTTTATCGGATCCGGAGCTGACAGAGATAAAGAAGGGAACAACTGTACATATTACGAAGGTAAGATTGTTATCAATTTACCAGAAGAGACAAAACTGACAGCACGTTTGTTTGATGGTATTTGTTTCTATAATAGCAATACAAGTATCACCTTCAAATCTTCCATCGATAATGTAATCTTCAGAAAATGTTATTGGAACAATAATATTTTCAGCATAGATAAAAGCATCTCATATTTATTAATAGACAGATGTTATTGCCATTTGAGTTACGGAGTGAAGAATTTTCAAAAAATGTTTGTAAGAAACAGCATCGTATATGGAACTCCAGATTACTCAAGCTTGTCAGCAAATATGTTTTTTTACAATTGCAATATTTATTCAAATGGAAGCTATGGTATTAGTGGTTTCAACAATAAATACAGTGCCCGCTTCTTTGGTACATTCTATAATTGTATTCTAAATAGCGACGATGACTATATGACAAATCCAGGAGATTCTTCTGCCATAACCGTATTAATCAATTGTTTGTACTCTGCGGAAGAAGACTACATTGATGAAGGGTGTACTATTCAAAATTGCTATATATACACTGATAACGACAAAAAAAATATATTTGACCTCACTAAAGAGGAACTGCTCAGCAACAACTATCTTGGCTATGACGGAACAGTGGTAGGATGTTATGGAGGTAAAAATCCATATACCCTCAGCTTAAGCAACAAAGAAGTGACTAACAAATTCCATCTTGACAGAGACAAGAAGCAAATACAATTTAACATCAAAGTATCAAGCCAACAATAAAACTACAAGATTATGAAAAAGATAATATTTATGATAGCTTGCTGCCTAATGGCAACGGCACAATGTGTTCTTGCACAAAGTGAATATACAGGCAAGGTTTTCTTGCAACACAATGGTAACATCACTGGAACATTCGGTGGGGACCAAATAGACAAAGCGATTGAAGCTGCCGTAGATGGAGATACCCTCTTCCTCAGTAAAGGTTATTTTAAAAATAATTTTTCTATCAATAAATCTATCAGCCTCATCGGTAGCGGAGCGGAAGCTGGTCAAGATTCTCAAAAATCAACTTATATAGAATGGGAAGGTAGTGCTCCTGAAATAGGGGCAGAAGGCGACCAAGTTCTTTCATCTGTAACAGTAGAAGGTCTATTTTCTGGTTGTGGATTACATGTACAAGGCAAAATAGACAATCTGAACATCAAGAAATGCTATTTTCCCAACTCTTTAGATATAAATAATTATACAAAAAAGGTTATCATAGACAGATGTCGCTTACAATGGATTTATACTAATGGCAGCATAGAAGATGCCACCATTAAGAACTGCAAAATCGATGGCACCTATGGGCAAGGTGGGCAAACCATTACTTCTTGCAAGTACATCAATTGCAATATTCACGAAGTAAATAGAAATACCAAAGCTATGTTTGTCAACTCCATCATCAACGAAGTGGGCAATGGAACAGACGACTATCTCGGCAACAATTCCATCTTGGTGAATACCCTATATCATAAAATGAATGGTTATGACCCAATGGAAAAGACATCGCAGCAGGACTGCTGGTCAACTACAGAAACTGTCATCAGCAATAATAATGGTGACAAGGAATGTACTATGACTGTTGAGCAGCGACAGGCGGCAGGTTATCTCGGTGTGGATGGTACGGTAGTCGGCATAGAGGGTGGCGTAAATCCATTCTCCCTCACCCTCCACGCACCTTCCATCAATTCCAGCAGTGCAAATGTGGACTTGAACAACAAGAAGGTGACCATCAATGTAAACGTAACAGCAAACTAATCATTACATCGGCTTATGTACAAACGTTTATTTATATTCTCATTAGCCTTTGTGCTGACCAACTTCCTGCAGCCAGCACAAGCGGCTCCCGACATCAACATAGACGAGGATGTCGCAGAAGAGCCAGCCAAGGCTACCGCCTATCGATACTGGATAGACGATAATACGAACCAGACAGTAACCTCTCTCAATGGCGAGGACATTGAGAGCAACATCGATGTATCATCCCTCAACGTCGGAGTACATATCTACCACATCCAGTTGAAAGACCAATATGGCAAATGGGGATCGACTTCAGACATTCCTTTCTATATAGGATACCAAAATACGGATGAGAAAGAAGACGACTCCACCGTATCTCCTATCGAGAAAATCACCTACTGGATAGACGATGACTTCGACAACAAGGTGACCCAAGCCTACAAGGAGGCAGACAACTCTTTCGAAAAAGATATCACCAACTTGGCTGGTGGCAAGCACAGCTATTCACTGATAGCCATCAACAGCCAGAACCACGCAGCAACTATAACAGGTTCCTTCTACCTGCCAACAACAGATGGAAGTGACGACGGCAGCGGTGAAAAAGAGGTAACGACCATCGTGTCTTACCAATACTGGGTAGATGATGACAAGGCAAATGCCAAGACCCTGCCTTATACATCCGATGATATCAGCCAGCAGATTGACTATACCCAACTGGCTGGTGGTGTCCATACCCTCCACTTCCGTCTAAAGAACAACGAAGGATCATGGAGCAGCTACGAATATCCATTCTATACACCCGAGAACAACACAGAGCAAGCCGAGACCCAACAACCAATCACGGGGTACCGCTATGGTGTGAATGGCAAGAGCATAACCAAGGACCTCACCGAGGTGGATAATGTGCCTTCATTGGCTGTAGATATTTCCTTCCCTACCGCCCAGGAGTTTGCAAGCGTGGAGAACTACGAATTTACCACAGACAATGCCTCAAAGGATGTGAAGGTGAAACGCATCGGCGACCTCACCTATTATATCCAGTTTAAGAACAAGGCTGGCAACTGGGGTGAGCCTGTCTTCATCGACTCCCTTGCTTCCGACTCTACCATCCGTACTGCCAAGGAGCTGGAATTGCAGCATACACTCGGCATCCGCAAGCTCGGAAAGGGTGACTACGACATCGCCAAGTTTACCATCGCCGACAACAACGGCTACTACTTCGGCTCATCATCCAACTGCAACGTGATGCTCTACCAGGACAACAAGCGCCTGACGACCTTCACACCAGAACAGATGGCAAGCAACAAGAGTACCCTGCTGGCACCAGGAACCTACTTCGCCATCATCTACAACCAGGACCAGGATGGAAGCATCCGACTCACAGGCAGCAAGAACTGGGTTAACGACCCTGTCTTCGGCTACGCCAACCACCAGTTGAGCATCAGCAGCGATACCCCGGGAGCCTCTATCCGCTACACCCTGGACGGAACCATGCCGACAAGCGAGAGTGCCATTTACACTGCTCCACTCGACATGACACAGAATACCCGAGTCAAGGCGATAGCCAGTGCAGAAGGCATGAGCGACTCTTATATCCAGAGCTACCTCGTTGGCGACTTCGACCCGCTGACCTGTGCAGATCCTCAGGTAAACTACGATGGAAGAAAGGTGACCCTAACTTCATCAAGCAAGAATGCCGACATCTACTACACACTGGATGGCAGCGATCCTACCACCCAGTCGCAGCTCTATAACATAGATGCAGGCATTGCCGTAAGCGAAGCAGGAACCATCAAGGCTTTCGCCACCATGGATCTGATGAACAACTCCAAGGTCATCACTTACGACATTCCATCTTACTACGATGGCAACAACAAGGTAAGTGTCAAGATTGCAGGTAACCTTGCCACAGCCTTCGGCTGGTGTGGAGGAAAGCCACAGCAAGACATACTGAATGTTACAGGAAATGTAAACGCTGCAGATTTCGCTGCCCTTGCCAAGATGAGCAACCTGCGCTTACTCGACATGAATGCAGCCAATACAGAAGGCAACACCATCAACGAGCAGGCATTTGCAGGAATGAACATCGTATCGGCAAGTCTGCCAGCTACCCTTACCACCTGTGGCAAGGAGATCTTTGCAAACTGTCCTAAGTTGGCTGCCGTAATCTGGAACTCCAACTCTGCCATACCAGCAGATGCACTCAACGGCATCAACAATCCGAACCTGCTGCTCTACGTGAACACCAAGAGTGCCGCCCCTGCAGGTATCAACAATGTGGTAGCCAGCGGTATCGCTGAGAACGTGGTACTCTCTACTCCGAATGGAGAAACGGAAAGCAACTTCTTCTGTCCAAAGGCATTTACTGCCCAGAAGATTTCCTATACCCGCAACTTCACCCAGCAAACAGAGGTGGGTGTCTGCCAGGGTTGGGAAACCATCGCTTTACCGTTCGACGTAGAATCCATCAAGCACGAAACCAACGGCGAGATTGCTCCATTTGCCAAGGGAGACCAGAACGCGAAGCCTTTCTGGCTCTACGAGCTTTCACCGGAGGCTGGATTCCAGTCTGCAGCAAGCATCAGGGCAAATACACCTTATATAATAAGTATGCCTAACTCGATGGCTTACTCGGACGAATACATCCTGGGAGGCAAGGTGACATTCTCTGCCAACAATGCAAGAGTGGCTGCCACGACAGCTTCCAGCAGCAAGAACCCGAACCGTGAGTTCATCACCACCTTCGAGCAGATTGCCAAGGGAGATGGTATCTATGCCCTCAACGTAGGTGAGGAGTATCAGGGATACAGACCGGGTAGTATCTTTGCAGACAACTACAGAGATGTGAAGCCATTCGAGGCTTATCTCACTACTGCACAAGCAGCACAGGCATTCAGCCTGCAGTTTGGCGGCGGTGTTACCGGCATCGACAACCTGCCAGTCAAGAACGTGGAAGGCGTGAAGGCATGGACCAACGGTTCTACCCTCTTCATCCAGAGCGACAAGGCACGCAAGGTAATGGTATTCAGCACGACGGGTATGCTCATGAAGACCGTGGCTGTAGAGGCTGGCGAAACCGCCTCTGTCAGCGACCTGCCTTCAGGCATCTATATCGTCAACAACAAGAAGGTGGCTATCAAACGATAGCCACCCTTTTCTGATTTTTGGGCGCAAAAACGAAAATGAACCAATTTGAACCAACCGGATTTCAAAAACTTTTCGTACCTTTGCCCCAAAGTTAGAAATGATAATAGTTTCAATAGAATTTTATCAAGTAAAGACAATGAAAAAGATAATAATGATCATGGCTGCAGTCCTGGCTCTCTCAACCAACTGCACCGTAGCACAGGCACAAAGCGCTGATTCGCAGTATAGTCAGCTTCTGGCAAAACAGCTCAAGAAACAATACAAGAACAAGCTCAAGGAGCTGAAGAAGGAAAAATGGCAGATCTATGGTTCTTCACGTACACTCGAAGTGGCTTTGCTCTCTCATTACGACAAACTCGCCAAAGGCGGGGAGGATGCACATGAGATCATCGGAACAGCCACCAAGTTCAAGTCAAAGAACATCGGACACCAGACGGCCATCAACAATGCCTGCAACATCTACGCCCGTCAGGCTGGAAGCCATGTGAAGGGAAGAGTAGTGAGCGATATGGGTGCCAACAGCGACAGCATCGTCAACGAGTTCGACCACTTTTATGGAGCTTATCAGTCGCTCGTAGAGAAGGAAATCAAGGGCGAGATGCAAGAGAGCTTCAGCCTCATCCGTCCTTACAAGGATGGAAGCTTCGAGATGCAGAGCTTCTTCATCGTAAACGAAGCCGAAGCCAGCAAGGCTCGCATGCGCGCCTTCGAAATCGCAGCCAAGGAATCTGCGGTAGCCCAGAAGTATGCTTCCAAGGTAGGAGAATTCATCAAGGAAGGCTTCGCTGCCCAGTAAACCGGAATAAAAAGTAAATGATTGATAATTGATAACAGAAGATAAAAGCAAAGACAAGATTTATGCATAAGACGATTTGGATGATCTTGATGCTCCTTCTGCCTCTCACCTCTCTGGCACAAACGGCAGAGGAAAGGGCGGAGCAGATGAAGGCTAACGCGGAATACATCTGCGGAGAGGGATGGGGAGACACATACAACTCTGCTGACCAAGCTGCACTGGCTGACCTCATCAGCAAAATCTCTCTCAACATCTCCAATTCCTTCGAGATTAAGGAAGAGGAGTTTAATACAAACAGCAGCTTCGACTCGAAGACGGCGATAACTTCGGTGATGAACAGCTATGCACAGGCTACGCTGACCAACACCTTCAACCTCGTCATCAGCAATACTCCTCAGACCCACGTGCTGAGATACATCAGAAAAAGCGAGGTAAACAAGATCTTTGATGAGCGAAAGGAAAAGGTGTTCGACTATGTGCGCTCTGCCATGAGAGCCGAAGAAAAGGCAAAGATAGACGATGCCCTGCGCAACTACTACTGGGCTTTCGCCATGGTGCGCAGTCTGCAGTATCCAAACAGCGTGAAGATGACTATCGATGGTGTACAGCGCCTGCTCGTTACCTGGATTCCACAACAGATAGAAGAGATCATGAGTAATCTATCAACAAAAATAGCCAGCAAAGACGGCAACGAAATCAATCTCTTCATCAAGTACAAGGGTGAACCGGTTACGAGCCTCGACTACACCTACTTCGACGGACAGACCTGGAGCAACCTCTACAGCGCTAAGGATGGTATGGGTATCGTAGAACTGAGACCGGGAGTGGAGATCAACAGCCTACAGCTGAAATACGAATACGAATACGCTGACCAATGCCAGATAGACAAGGAGTTGGAAAGCGTGATGCAGCTCTTCAAAGGAACCTCTTTCAAGAATGCATCCGTCTATATCAACAACCTCGACAAGAAGTCGGCTGTTTCCAGCGAAGCCAAAAAGGAGTTCGAGAAATCGGTCAAGACTGAATCGGCAGCCAACCTGGAAACCCTGAGCAAGGTGGAAAACGAAAAGGAACTCGCCGGCATCATGACAAGAGTCATCAACGCCATCAAGGCAAAGGACTACGACAGCGTAAGCGACTGTTTCTCGGAGGACGGACTGGAGATGTACAAGAAACTGCTCAACTACGGACAGGCACGACTGCTGGGAGATCCTCAGTTCTCATTCTACACAATGGGAAAGCGAGTCGTATGCCGAAGCATCCCGATGGCATTCTCGTTCAAGAACAACAGACGCAAGTTTGTGGAGGACGTAACCTTCACCTTCGATGAAAACAAGAAAATAGAATGTGTGGCATTCGGACTTGGCAGTCAGGCCAAGACCGACATCTTCAATAAGGGTGTGGGAGCCTGGAGCGACTACGCCAAAATGGTGATTGCCACCTTCCTGGAAAACTACAAGACCGCCTTCGCCCTGAAGCGACTCGACTATCTGGAGAGCGTTTTCGATGACAACGCAACCATCATTACGGGTCACATCATCAAGAAGGCTCCGAAAGTAGCCATGGAGGGAGAAAGCTTCATCAACAGCAATAACAAGCTGATAAAATATACCCGACAGACCAAGAGCGAGTATATGAGAAAGTTGAAGATGTGCTTCCAGAGCAACCAGTTTATCAACATCCGCTTCGCCGACAACGACGTGGTGAAGATGGGAGCCGGAGGCGAGACTTATGGCATACAGATAAAGCAAGACTACTATTCTACGAACTATGGTGACCATGGTTATCTGTTCCTGATGGTAGATTTCAATGATCCAGACAATCCATCTATCAAGGTACGAACCTGGCAGCCTGACAGAAACCCTAACATCAATTCGAACTTACCTCGTTCGAACAGAGACTGGGGAATCATCGGTCCAGGTAATTTCTAGGAACCAACATAAAAATAAAGATAGGCTCTCCTCCCAATATTTTAAGGTAGGAGAGCCTTTTTCCTTAAAAAAAGTTGGGCGATTAAGAAAAAAATCGTATCTTTGCCCCGAATCTATCAACACAGAAAGTAGAAATCTTAAAATTACAGATTATGAATAGAATTTATCCTACTCTCAGTTTCATATTGCTGCTCGGTTTGCATGCAACACCAAGCTTTTCGCAGAACGATGACTTTGTGAAACAGTTCCAGCAGTCAAGACAGGCGATGCTGGATGATTACAACAAGTTCCGCAACACCATACTTACCGACTACGATAAGTATATGCAAGGCGTATGGAAAGAATACAAGAAGTTTAAGGGAGATGTGCGCTCGCAGGTGCCTAAGCCTAAGACGCCACCAACATATACAGCTCCGAAACAACCGGAGAAACCGGTTACCGTGAAGCCAAAGATGCCGGTAAGCCCGATCCTGATTCCGGAAGGCGGATTCGGAGATTTCGTAAACAGACCCGACCTTTCGAAGGTGCCAGCCCTGCCAGACGATCCGCTGGCTAAGGTTCCTGCCGTTCCGGTAACTCCGGAAACTCCTGCAGAACCGGAGACTCCGAAGAAGCCAGATCCAAAGGCTCCTACCGTCCGTCCAAAAATAGAGCCGGTGAAGAAGCCGAAACTGCCAGAGGTAAAGCCTGATATTCCAGACATCGAATACACCGGTTCGGGTATCGAACTGCCGCTGATGCCTGCCGTAGCAGCCGTGCCAGTTATGCCTGCCCTGCCAAACGTGCCTCACGTCAACATTCCGGCAAGCAAGCAGACCATCGACGTCAACTTCTATGGTGCAAACCTGCAGATGCAAAAGGCAACCCGACTCGCTTCCATGAGCATCAGCTCTACAGACGATGTGGTGAACTACTGGAAGAATCTCAAGCAATCAGACCTCAAGGAAGTAACCCAGGCTTTCGCCACCGAATCACGCAAGATGGGACTCAGCGACTGGGGTTCTGCCATGCTCGTAGAGAAATACATCGATACCGCCATGCCAAACGCCAGCCAGAATGAGAAGATCATCGCTTCGCAGTATGTGCTTGCCAACTGCGGCTACAACGTACGCCTTGCCCTGTGCGGCAACCACGTGGTGATGCTCATCCCTTACGTGGAGCACGTATTCGAAAAGTCGTACCTCAATATCGACGGCAAGCGCTACTACATCTATCCGAACGTAGAGGATGAAGGATCCTTCCGTTCCTGCGAACTGCCTAAGGGCGCAGAGCTGGGTAAGGATATGGGACTGAGATTCACCGGCAAGACCGTGATTGGCGATGAAGCCAAGCCGTTCAGATACGAAGCTGCGGGCATCACCCTGCAGGGCGAAGTACCTACCGGAGTAATGCCGCTGCTCGATGAATATCCTATCATAGATATTCCTACCGTAGCCGCATCTGTAGTAGATAAGAGTCTGCGCGACGATGTGGTGAAGCAGATCAGAGCACAGGTACAGGATCTCGGCGAACAGGAAGCAGCCAACCGCATCCTGCGATTCATACAGATGGGATTCCCTTACGCTACCGATGATGAGCAGTTCCATCGCGAGAAGTATTTCTACTTCGAGGAAAGTCTCTACTATCCTAAGAACGACTGCGAAGACCGCGCCATCTTCTATGCCTATCTGGTACACGAGATCCTCGGACTCGATGTACATCTCATCCAGTTCCCAGGACACGAATGTACAGCCGTAGCCTTCCATGAGCCGGTAGAGAACGGAACCTCATACGAGTACAAGGGCAAGAAGTTCTACATCTGCGACCCAACCTACATCGGAGCCAAGATCGGTAAGTGCATGCCTAGCTATGCCAAGGAATCACCACAGATAGAAGTATGGTATTGATACATATAATAATGCAAATAGCCGCATCTCATGTGAGATGCGGCTATTTGCATTATTATTCATATTCAATGATATTCTCAAACTGATTCCATGCAGAATTGCGATAAGCATCGAAGCTGCCTTTTGGAACATACAGGATGACACGCTTGAAATCAGATTCACTGAAGACATCCTGAATCCTGGTCTTCCAGATGGCATTGCCGATGACTGGCGGCAAGGCGCTTCGGAAACAGATGCTGTGCAGATTCGGACTGTTCTCCACCATCTGCTTCATCACATGGAACTTGGTATCCGGGAACACCAGTTTCCTCAGATCGGGCTGATCGGCAAACGCCTTCTTTTCGATTTCATCTATCTTATAGGTCATTCCCTGGAAGTTCACCGTTTTAGGTACCTCGATGCAGGAATCCTTGGAATTGGCAGCCCTGACCGATACGACTCCACCACCCCACGACTTATAAGCCAGGTTTCCTATCTTAAACTCTGCCACCACATCGTATCCACGAGGAGGCTCGTTCACCTTATTATATATAACCACCCCCGTAGTACATGCAGCCAATATTCCCGAAGAAATCCAGAAGGCAAGCAGGTTGCGATGCAGAGAATGAATATGCTGGCGCATGGCGGTCATGTTGGGATATCGCTCCTCCAACGGACGGAGGCAACGCTTCAATCCCAGGCGATAAGAGAAATTCAGCCTCATCTTATCTAGGATAACGCCCACGCTGTAGATATCATTGCGCACATCGGTAGGTCCGCCCTTCTGCTGTTCGGGAGAAACATATCCATCTGTTCCCGCCGGTTCCTTCAGTACGGCGTAGCTGTCGGCATCAGCCAATCCGAAATCTATCAGCTTCAGCACGCTCCCATTGCGGGTAACCATCATGTTGGAAGGTTTCAGGTCACGATGCACCACCTGCATGTCGTGTACAAACTCAAGTACCACGAGCAGCTGGTTGGCGATATGCACCCTTTCCGCCTTGGAATGATGTTGCTGGAGCCACTCCTCCAGAGTCACTCCATCTATCCATTCCATCACGAGGCATTTGCCATATCCGTCCACTTCTTCGATACCCATTACCTCGGCAACTCCGGGATGCTGGACATGCTTCATGATATCGAATTCCTTCTGAAGCAAGCTCTGATACACCTCGCTATTACGCACAGCGGGAGCGAGTGCCTTCAAGATCCACCACCTGCCATCACGCTTGGCACGGATAAGGATATTAAAGCCACTAGCCGAGATTTCTGTCATGTTGCTGAACTGCGCAGAAGTCGTTTCTGAGGGAGGGAAATAAAAACCCGATACTTGCTCCATGCATGCAAAGATACAACATTTTATAGAAACCCACACTATTTTTTCAAATTTTATCTCCTTTTTGAACAGAATCATAGTGATAAATCACCAAAAAGTCGTATCTTTGCAGCCGAAATTGCAATTTTATATATAATTCATGAAGATTCTAGTAACGGGTGCGTCGGGCTTTATCGGCAGTTACATCGTAGAAGAAGCCTTGCGACAAGGCATGGAAACCTGGGCGGCAGTACGCCCTACCAGTTCCAGAAAATACCTGCAAGACGAGCGCATCCATTTCATCAATCTCAATCTTTCTTCAGAGGAAGAGTTGGAGAAGGAACTCGCTCCGCACGAGTTCGACTATATAGTGCATGCAGCTGGCGCTACCAAGTGTTTGCATGCAGAGGATTTCTATAAGGTAAACACCGAGGGCACCAAGCACCTGGTAAATGCCATCCTTCATCTGGGAATGCCTATCAAGCGATTTGTCTTCGTCAGCTCGCTCAGCATCTTCGGAGCCATCCGCGAGGAGCAGCCTTATCAGGAAATCTGCGAGAACGATGTGCCTAAGCCTAATACGGCATACGGCAAGAGCAAGCTTGCCGCAGAGCGCTATCTCGACAGCATCGGCAACAATTTCCCTTATATCATCCTGCGCCCTACCGGCGTATATGGTCCAAGAGAAAAAGACTATTTCCTTATGGCGCAGAGCATCAGGCAGCACGTGGATTTTGCTGTAGGATTCAAGCGTCAGGACATCACCTTCGTGTATGTTCAGGATGTGGTGCAGGCTGTTTTCCTTGCCCTAGACCATGGTATGAACGGCAGGAAATACTTCCTCAGCGATGGCGAAGTTTACCAGTCGGAAGCTTTCAGCGACCTGATTCATAAAGAATTGGGCAATCCATGGATGTTGCGCATCAAGGCTCCTATCTGGGTGCTCCGCATCGTAACCTTCTTTGGCGAGTATCTCGGCAGAATGACCGGTAGGATGTCGGCTCTGAACAATGACAAGTATAACATCCTGAAACAGCGCAACTGGCGTTGTGACATCGAACCAGCCATGGACGAGCTGGGCTATCATCCCCACTACCCTCTGTCAAGAGGTGTAAAGCTTGCCATCAAGTGGTACAAGGATAACGGATGGCTGTAAAAGCATATCATAAAGTTCAATGTTCAAATCTCAAAGTTCAAAGTAACACCGTGATAAAAGATTATTTTAAGATAGAAAAGAACCCCAAGAAGGGACTCCTGCCACTGGAATGGGTGATGCTGGGCTATATGGCGATAACAGTCTTCACCATGCTCTTTACCTTTACCAAGGTAGTGAATCCGGAGTCGATGCTTTGGGGCAGATTGAGAATTCTGGTCATGACCCTCGCCCTTTGGGGCGTATATCGCATGATTCCATGCAGGATAACGAAGATGGTACGCATCATAGCGCAAATTGCCCTGCTTGCCTGGTGGTATCCAGATACTTACGAGATCAACCGAATGTTTCCCAACCTCGATCATCTCTTTGCGGGATGGGAACAGGATCTCTTCGGATGCCAGCCTGCCCTGCTCTTTGCCAAGGCAATGCCGTGGGCGGTGGTGAGCGAACTGATGTCGATGGGATACTTCATGTATTATCCGATGATAGCAGCGGTAGTACTCTACTATTTCTTCTGCAGATACTATGAGGCAGAAAGAGTTAGCTTTGTATTGCTTGCCAGCTTCTTCATCTACTATCTCATCTACATCTACGTGCCGGTGGTAGGACCAACGTTCTACTTCGACGCCGTGGGAGTGCAGGATATTGCCAAGGGCATCTTCCCGGCAATGGGCGATTACTTCAGCACCCATACCAACTGTCTGCCAACCCCAGGCTATACCGACGGAATCTTCTACCAGCTCGTAGAGGATGCCAAGGAAGCAGGAGAGCGACCTACCGCCGCCTTCCCGAGTTCGCACGTGGGCGTAAGTACCATCTGCATGCTCCTTGCCTGGCACAGCAGAAACCGCAAGCTGCTCTTCACCATGCTGCCATTCTACATCTTCCTGTGTATGGCTACCGTGTATATCCAGGCGCATTATCTCATCGATGCCATCGCCGGATGGATCTCTGCCATAGTCATCTACTTCATGCTGATGGCAGTTTCGAAGAAGATGAAATGATGGCGGTATGGAAGATACAGGAAAGAAATCATTTTAATACATCAAACATAAATTAGAATTCATCTAGAACAATGAAGAAACTGTTTATTGAAACTTATGGCTGCCAGATGAACGTGGCAGACAGTGAGGTAGTTGCCTCTGTGATGCAGATGGCAGGCTACGAGATTTGTGAGAAAGAAGAAGAGGCTGATGCCATCTTCCTGAACACCTGCAGTATCCGCGAGAATGCGGAAAACAAGATTTACCATCGCCTCGACACCCTCCATGCTGAGCAGAAGAAGGGAAGAAAGGTGATTCTCGGAGTATTGGGCTGTATGGCAGAGCGAGTAAAGGATGACCTCATCCAGAACCACTATGCCAACCTGGTCTGTGGACCCGACAGCTATCTCAATCTGCCGGATATGATTGCGCAGTGCGAGATGGGTACCAATGCCATCAACATTGAACTATCAAAGACCGAGACTTACCGTGACATCGTGCCTCAGCGCATCGGTGGCAACAGAGTGAGCGGTTTCGTAAGCATCATGCGTGGTT
>ERZ773229.1288-NODE-1288-length-17725-cov-3.575552_pt1 | contig 17725 bp, 18 predicted proteins | sample MGYA00580992_ERZ773229 | MGnify/ENA primary metagenome ERZ773229 (study PRJEB29015, sample SAMEA2737795) | human gut metagenome | biome: human gut; feature: human-associated habitat; material: faeces | place: China | collected 2012 ... | reverse complement strand
TCTGGTTTGTGCTCGGTATGAGTATTTGCGTGTTTGATGTGCAGCTGAAAGGCAGAAAAGTACAAGGAACGATATGCGGATTGCTATTTATGATTTTGAGCATTGTGGTATATACGGCGGAAATTAGCGGTAGTGCAATTTCTTTTGCTATGGGATTATTGGCTTGTGTAGCTGTAATCCTTATTGTGGCAGGTTTTGAGGAAAAGTTTGGTAGAGGTATGGACTTTCTAGCAAAATACACAATGCCGATTTTCTTGCTGCACACATTGTTTGCAGCACCGCTGAGATCGATTCTGATGAAGATTGGCATTGAAAATGCTGTGGTTCATGTAGTACTGGGGCTTGTAATTAGCTTTGCAGGTCCGATTATTGCAGCTTGGATTATGAAGAAAACGAAGTGGTTGGAGTTCTTCCTGTATCCGAATAAATTTATTAGAAAGGTATCGTAAGGATGGGACTTAAAGGAAAGGCCAAGGAAATCCTTGGATTGATGAGAGCAAAAATCTTTGGTGTAACTGCTGGACAGAATGTCTATATTGGCAAGCATTGCAGCTTAAAAGGAAAACGTCATATTACCTTGGAAGATTCCGTAACGGTACGTCCCTATACCCAAATCTGGTCTGGGGGGGGGGTACGGTAAGAATTGGAAAGGGATCCGAAATTGGTGAGCGATGCCGGATATCTATTGCCAATTCTCTGGATTTTGGAGAGAAAGTACTCCTCTCGCCAAATGTGTACATAACTGATTGCGACCATGAGTATCGCGATATAAATGTTCCTGTGATAGATCAAGGAATTGTACAAAGAGGTCAGATGGTTTCTATTGGAGAAGGTTCTTACATTGGAATTAATGCGGTGATTGTAGGTAATGTAAAGATCGGTAAGCATTGCGTGATTGGAGCCAATTCAGTGGTTACTAAAGATGTGCCGGACTATTGCGTAGCAGTTGGAAGTCCAGCAAAAATACTAAAGAGATATAATCTTGAGACCCAACTGTGGGAGCCGATTAGATAAAACGCCGTGCTTGTGTGCGGCTTGTTAAAGGAGAATAAAATGGAAAGCACAAAAAAAGCACGAGTGATTGCATTGTATCTGCCGCAGTATCACCCTGTGGCAGAAAATGATAAATACTGGGGAAAGGGATTCACCGAATGGACGAATGTGGCTAAGGCAAAGCCGCTATTTAAAGGGCATTATCAGCCCAGAATCCCTGCAGATTTAGGATTTTACGATTTGAGATTACCTCAAGTGAGAAAAGAGCAGGCCGAGTTGGCAAAGGAAGCTGGCATAGAGGGATTTTGCTATTGGCATTATTGGTTTGGCAATGGAAAAGAAGTTCTTCAAATGCCATTTGATGAAGTAGTGAAGAGTGGAGAACCTGATTTCCCGTTCTGCTTGGGTTGGGCACTCCATGACTGGACAACGAAAACATGGGAAAGGGGTTCTTCTATTGCAAAAGACACAATGATTTTCAAACAGGAGTTTCCTGGAGAAGAAGACGATATTAAACATTTTTATCGCTTGTTAGATGCTTTCAAAGATAAACGCTACATTAAGGTTGATGGTAAGTTACTGTTTTCTATCCTTGTACCGAGAGCAATGCCGGAACCAAAACGATTTATGGATTTGTGGAATCGTCTTGCAAAAGAAAATGGACTGCCTGGGTTCCATTTTGTTGGAATAATTGATTCTATGCCGACTATTACAAAAGATAATATCAAAAATATTGATAAAGCTGTTGACGAGAATATTTCGGAAGTTAAAGCGTTGGGCTTTGATGCGGTTGGTACTACAGATCAGAAGTATGCAGAGTTGAAGACGGGCGGTAAGTTAAGAAAAGTGTGCTTTGCAGCTATTAGAAAGGTATTTCCGGGAGCATTGCTGGATAAGTTTGATTACAGCAAGATTATAGACAATTTCTATTCTCCGTCTGATAGAAGAGATGATGTTTATCCGCAGCTTCTTGCAGGATGGGACCGTTCTCCAAGATCTGGAAGAAAAGCAATTATTTATTATAATAATACGCCGGAGACTTTTGAAAAGGCGGCAAAAAAAGCAGTTGAGTGTGTTGAAGATAAAGCAGCAGAGCACAGAATTGTGTTCCTGAACTCCTGGAATGAATGGGGCGAAGGTGCTTACATGGAACCTGATTTGAAGTATGGAAAAGGAAAAATTCAAGTACTTCATAAAATTCTTGAATGAATAGGAACAAGAGATGACGAAGAAATTTGAAATAAATATCTTTTCATTAACTGTTGCAGTATTGTTTCTGTACCCTATTTTGCCACAGTATGTGTATATTATTGGCGGAATAAATGTAGTTAATGGATTACTAGCGATTTTTATGGCTATTTACATATTGTGGTGTGGAAAGCTTGCAAAAATTGGAATAAAGAATAATATTCCATTTTATTGGCTATTTCTAATTGTTATGGCTGCCAGCTATTTCACAGATGCGGGAATTCTAAAAACAATAACATATGTGATGTCATTTATTCTTTTGCCGTGGATTGTGATTTCTATTATTAATACAGAAGAACGTTTCTTCAAAGTGATTGATGCATTAATAGCAGGAGGAGCGCTCCTTGGAATACTTGGCATTGCTGAGGCATTACTGAAATTTAATTTTATTCAGCCTTTAGCTAGTGGCGATATAGAGTTCTTTCACGAAATTAGATACGGCTTGCTCCGCATCATGACTACATTTGGACAACCAATTGCATACGGATTGTACCAGGTTTTCATCGTAGCTTTAATAAATTATAAAAATAGTATTTTTGGAGAGAGTAGAAAACTGAAAATTTGTTATATGATTTCAGTTCTTAATGTTTTCTTATCAGTTTCAAGAACACCTATAATTGCATTTATTGTAATTCAGTTACTCTTTTGGTATCGTGACTCAAAGAAAAAATTTGCAAATTATATGTTCGTTGCTTTGATTGGTGCTTTAGTTTTATTGATTGCTTCGACTTCATTTGGCTTTAGAATACCATTAATTGACGATTTGCTGGAAACGATTAACCAGGTGTTATCTGGAAACACTGCATCATCGGGTAGCACTGTCGGAGTAGGTAATCGATTTGATTTATGGGCATGGGTTTACTTGTCTATGGGCAACAAATGGATCATGGGGCACGGCCCTACAGCTGAATTCGCATATAAGGTTTACGAGTGGCAGACTAAGACTTCAATTGAAAATCAGTATCTGAATATTCTCTGGCATAATGGATTGGCGGGATTAGTCCTCTTGATATTGTCATACCTTTCAATATTGATTTATTCGTTTAAAAATAGATTTCATTATATATTGAAGTCTGGAGAAACAATATCTTTTAATATGTGTGTTTTTTTTACGATGCTTACTTATTATGTGGTTGAATTCGGAGTGCAAGAATCGGATATGGCGAGAATTTATACTGTCTTTGTAGCCCTTTTGATTGCTTATAATCGAATTGCGTCAAGCAAAGCTGAGGCTGTAGAATAGTAAGGAGTACCCAAGTGAATGAGTGAAAAAAGTTATAAAAAAGCAGGAACATATTATTTCATAGGAAATATTTTCAATAAGGGAATTTCCTTCTTGACTGTTCCTATTTTTACAAGAATTCTGTCGACAGCTGACTATGGAATTGTAACTACCTATAATTCGTGGATTGGCATTTTAAGTGTGATTGTCGGCTTTGCACTCCACATGAGCGTTAGAATGGCCGCGGTGGATTATAAAGATAAGCTTGATGATTTTATGTCATCCATTATTCTGTTCGTGACATTAACCTCATTTGGCATTACAGCGGTAGTTGCTAGTGGTATAAAGCTACTTCATTTTGATTCGAATATTGTCTTGGTGATTATCTGCATGTTACAGGCTTATGCATCAGCTACCATTGAAGACTATTCAAATTACTTAATGATGAAGTATGAATATAAAGCAAGAACTGCTTTGATGATACTACCCAATTTAATTTCGGTTGTCCTTTCGGTCTACATGATCAAGTATGTTTTAGAATCAGATTTGTACATGGGGCGCATTATTCCTGCAGCTGTAGTAACAATTTTCTTTGGCTTGGTCACTGTTTGCCTTACATTAAAAAAAGGAAAATTCCGAATTAATAAGGAATACATTAAATATGCAATGGCAATATCGGCTCCGCTGATTCTTCATGGTATTGCATTAAATATTCTTTCGCAATCGGATAGAATAATGATTACGTCTCTTGCTGGTGCGGCACAGACTGGAATATATAGTTTGATTTACAATTTCAGCATGATTGCAACGGTAATCACAACAACTTTGGAAGGAATTTGGGTTCCGTGGTTTATTAATAAACTGAAGTTGAATTCAAGAGACGAGATAAATGTAGTTGCTAAAGACTATATCAATTTAATGACTTACGCGATGGTCGCCTTAATTTTGATAGCTCCTGAAGTCGTAAAAATATTGGCAAATGAAAGCTATTGGGAGGGAATATCAATTATTCCACCGGTTGTTTTGGCTAATTATGTGATTTTTGCATATTCACTTTATGTTAATATAGAGCACTATCATAAAAAGACACCTTATATAACAGTTAATACAATTATAGCAGCTGCAAGTAATATTGTTCTGAATTTTATTTTTATTCCAAAGTATGGATATATTGCGGCTGCATATACAACATTGGCTTCCTATCTTATTTCCTTTGTACTTCATTCTCGATATGCAAGAAAATTGGAGCCGAACTTATATCCATTGAGGCAATTTATGGAGCCGATAATCCATTTATTAACTGTTACCGTTATTTTTTATGCGTTCAAAAATAAGTTTGTGATTCGCTGGCTCTTGATGGTTGTGTATATTGCATCAAGGTTCTATAAAGAACGAAAGAGATTAAAAACGTATTTTCCGAATATTCCAGTTTTAAAGGGAAAATAATGAACGGACATAATATAGAGGAGAGAATTCAATGAAAATCGGAATATTAGGGTTTGATTTTGAAAGCCCAAATAAAGGTTGCGAAGCACTCACATATTCATTTATTAATATGCTCATAGAATGTTTCGGAAATGATTTGAATATTATCAATTATTCGTATGGTGGATTGGGAGTTTTTCCAAAGCAATATCCAGAAATTGAGTTTGAGATCCGAAGACCTAAAATCAAAAATCCACTAGATTGGAAAAAAATCAAAAGAGAAATGTCCACCCTTGACATGATTTTTGATGTTACTTTTGGTGATGGTTTTTCAGATATATACGGGAAAATGTGGAATGCAACAACAGACATGTTAAAAGAACTTGCCATTCAATCAGGAAAGCCATTAATTCTGCTACCTCAGACGTACGGACCATATAAAAGTCCATTTCTCAAAATGTGGGCAGAACACATAGTAAATAAATCGTATGCAGCATACTCCAGAGATACGGCTTCAGCGACAGAAATGAATACTAAATGTAGCGGAAAAGTTAAAGTGTTAACTGATATGGCATTTGCATTGCCATACGATAAAGTACGTTATCAGATCGATGATACGAAAACGAATATTGGAATTAATGTTTCGGCGCTTTTATGGGACAGTGACTATGCAAAAGATAATAAATTTCATTTGAAGGTTGATTATCGTTTGTATATAAGTAGTCTTATAGAAGAACTGTTGGAGGATGATACCTATGTTATTCATCTAATTCCACATGTGATAGCAAAAAAGGATTATAATGCCGCCGAAAATGATATTAGACCATGTACGGAAATAAAAGAAAAATTCTCAAATATTGAAAGAGTTATTTGCGCTCCTTCCTTTGAAAATCCGATTGAGGCCAAAAGTTACATAGCAAATATGGATGTGTTTATCGGTGCACGAATGCACGCTACAATAGGTGCACTTTCTGCTGGAGTAGCAACAATTCCATTTGCATATAGTAAAAAATTTAAAACAATGTTTGGCAATTTGCATTATGATTACACAATCGAAGCGAGAGAATTAGATACCGAGGCTGCATTAGAACAGACACAAACTTATATAAGAGAGTATAAAACACTCGCAGAAGCAGCGAAAGATGCAAGCAAGATAACAAAAGAAAAGCTTAGCGTGTTGAAAAAGGATATGGCACATTTAGGGAAAACGGATATGTAACCGAGTTGACAATATATGAGGATGTTCAATGACTAAGAAAAAGAATATAGAAGAGAGAAGTAAATATTATACAGAATATTGCTCTGGATGTGGCTTGTGTAAAGCGGCGAAAGATGTTCAATATGTGGATTATAATGGATTTTCTTATCCATTGTCTTTGACTGAGGATCAAGTTGAACTGTGTGAGAAAATATGCCCAGTAAATGGTATTAATTACAACAAGCGACAGGACAAAGAGTTATGGGGGCCTAGTTATGGAATTTATAAAGGCTGGTCCCTAGACGATAAAATAAGATACGAAGCTGCATCGGGCGGAGTTATTACTGCAATGGCTTGTTTTCTTGTGGAAACGGGAAAATGTGATGCCGTAATTCAAATTGGTCCATCACCGGATGATCCTTGCGAGTTAAGACTTTATGCCAATGAAAAGAGAGAACAGATTATTTCATGTGCGTCTTCTCGCTATATAACTGGAATTACATATGATACTATTTTGAATATTATCGACTATGATAAGGAATATGTGGTGATAGGGAAACCATGTGATATAGAAGCTCTTATCAATTATAAAAAGATTGATGAGAAACTGAAAAAATGCATTAAGTATACGATGACATTTTTCTGTGCGGGAGCGCCAAGCAAAAATGCAACATTGAAATTGGCAGAAAATCTAGGAGTGCAGGCAGATCAGATAGATAGTGTCCGCTATAGAGGAAATGGGTGGCCCGGTAAAGCTACGGTAACACTTAAGGATAAGTCAGAAAGACACATGGACTATATTGATTCATGGAATCATATATTAGGACGTAATATAAGAAAAATGTGTAAGTTTTGCGTGAATGGCGTTGGAATGTATGCAGATATATCCTGTGGTGATTTGTGGAATTTGGATCGAAATCAAAAACCAGAATTTACAGAGGGAAAAGGGCAAAATATAATCTTTGCAAGAAGTAAAGCGGGAAGAGATTTATTAATAGAAGCAAGTAATAAAGGATATCTATATTTAGAAAATTATACAAAAATGAATGACTTAAAATACATCCAGCCAAACCATTATAATATGCAGACAACAATGAGTGGAAAAATAGTTGGGATGAAAATAGTGGGTTGCAATCTGATTCCACAATATAATATTAAAAAATTATTTGAAGCATCTAAAGAAATATCGAAAGTTAAATTGATGCGGACAGCGATGGGGACAATAAAAAGAAAAATTAAAGGCTCGATTTGACTACTGCTTTTATACTTTTTATATATGTCTCGAATTGAATTTTTTCGAATAATAGATGGAGATGAAGGTAACTTCGCTGTTAAATGATACGAAATAAATGATTTGCTGTTGGAGGGAAAAAATTTGAATATTGCAAAGAAGAGAAAAGAATATCGACTGATAAATATATTATTTAAAACAATTTAGTATAAAGCTACTTCATATTGATGCGAATATCGTCTTGGTGATTATCTGCATATTACAGGCTTATGCATCAGCTACTATTGAAGACTATTCAAATTACTTAATGATGAAGTATGAATATAAAGCAAGAACTGCTTTGATGATACTACCCAATTTAATTTCGGTTGTCCTTTCGGTCTACATGATCAAGTATGTTTTAGAATCAGATTTGTACATGGGGCGCATTATTCCTGCAGCTGTAGTAACAATTTTCTTTGGCTTGGTCACTGTTTGCCTTACATTAAAAAAAGGAAAATTCCGAATTAATAAGGAATACATTAAATATGCAATGGCAATATCGGCTCCGCTGATTCTTCATGGTATTGCATTAAATATTCTTTCGCAATCGGATAGAATAATGATTACGTCTCTTGCTGGTGCGGCACAGACTGGAATATATAGTTTGATTTACAATTTCAGCATGATTGCAACGGTAATCACAACAACTTTGGAAGGAATTTGGGTTCCGTGGTTTATTAATAAACTGAAGTTGAATTCAAGAGACGAGATAAATGTAGTTGCTAAAGACTATATCAATTTAATGACTTACGCGATGGTCGCCTTAATTTTGATAGCTCCTGAAGTCGTAAAAATATTGGCAAATGAAAGCTATTGGGAGGGAATATCAATTATTCCACCGGTTGTTTTGGCTAATTATGTGATTTTTGCATATTCACTTTATGTTAATATAGAGCACTATTATAAAAAGACACCGTATATAACAGTTAATACAATTATAGCAGCTGCAAGTAACATTGTTCTGAATTTTATTCCAAGATATGGATATATTGCAGCCGCATATACAACACTGGTTTCTTATCTAATATCTTTTATGTTGCACACTAGATACGCCAAGAAGCTAGAACCCAATCTGTATCCGTTAAAACGATTCCTATATCCATTAATTGAATTACTTGCTGTGACGATTTTGTTTTATGTGTTTGAAGAGATATTTGCGATACGTTGGGCGATAATGATTATATACATTTTGGCAATGTTTTATAAGGAACGCAACAGATTAAAGGTGTATTTTCCTAATATGCCGTTCTGGAAATAGGCTATAAGGAAAGTAGAGGGTATATAACAGTGAAGAAGAAAATAGAAGTATTTAAAAGAGATATATTGTATCAGTATTATTCCATTAGGGTCAATCAAAGTGGAATGGGTTCACAGGTAATGCATGCACTTGCTAAAATGCTATTAAAAAAATATAAGTACATTGGTGTACCGCAAGGTGTGATATACTATGTGTCTTTGGAAAGAAAAGACTACCAGAATTTTATGGATTCTGCGGTTGAAAAAGTATATGAAAAAAGCAAGTTGCAGAAAAAGGTCAATATTTGCATAAATTTGCAGAACTTAGCAATGATGTTTCGTAGAACCGATATATTTGCACAGACAAAGTTAATTGCATTGCCTCAAGTAGGTGATGAAGAGACAATTGTTAAACCGAGTTTTTGGGAACGAGTGGTTATATTTTTCAATCTGATTACTGGGATGGGGATATATAATAGCTTTTCAAAGCTGGACTTCTCACAGGCAGAGAAGATTGTAGTATTAGGTGATGTTTGGCAAGAAGAGTCAATGCTCGTGCAGTATGCAAATGATAAAGGAATAGCTTCAGTTACATGTCAACATGCACTATTTATTCCAAGCATTGGTAATTCAACATATGATATTTTAAACATGTGGATGGTAAAAGCGAAGACAGCTTTGTTGTGGGGACAATATACAGAAGAACAGTATAGGAATTTTAATCCGAATTTGAAATGTGAAATCTGTGGGAATCCGACAATTACAGAGAAAAAGTATCATGAAAATGCTGCAATAATAGGAATTGCAATGGATCTCCCAAGAATGCATGAATATAACCAGAAAATGATTGACGTTGTTGAAGGCTACGCGAGAAACACATCGAGAAAAGTTCGACTTAGAATCCACCCAGCAGATAAAAAGGAAAATTATAGAGTGGATAGTAAAATATGTGAATTTTCAAGTGACTTGGATGGGGCGTTTTTTATAGTAGCCCATACAACTACTATGATTTTTACATATTTGTTGAGCGGAAAAAAAGTACTTAAATATAAAAGCAATGTTCCGTTCTTTCCTGTTGATAAAAATATGGTATTTAGTACTTTAGATGATTTAACGATATGTGTAAAACATTTTGATAATTTTGACTGTTCAAAAATGGCTATAAATGAAATCTCTTACATTGGAGAAGAATCGGCATTTAAATATAAAGAATGCTTGGAAAATTAAGGAGGACTAAATATGAAAACTATTGCTGTAATTCCGGCTCGTTATCAGTCATCAAGATTTCCAGGAAAGCCGCTTTCGGATTTGTGCGGTTATCCTATGATATGGTGGGTCTATAACCAAGTGAAAAAAGTGAATGACATTGAGTCTGTTTATGTGGCTACAGATGATCAAAGAATTCTGGAGGTCTGCAAACAATATGATTTAAATGCTGTTATGACGAGAAGTGACCACGGAACAAGTACAGAAAGAGTATATGAAGTAGCTAAGAAGATACCAGCCGACTTGTATGTAGTTATTAATGGAGATGAACCGCTTATCGATCCGAACATTATTAAAGCTGTTATTCCACAGGATAAGCCGGATTCGAGTTTTTATGTCAGCAATTTGATGACAGAAATTAAAAGTCCTGTTGAGGCGGTTGACTTTACAAATATTAAAGTTGTTACGGATGAAGAATCAAATGCGTTGTTTTTCTCAAGAAGTCCGATTCCGTATCCGAAGTCGTCAATCGATTATAAATATTATAAACATGTTGGAGTTTTAATTTATGATATTAACGCATTAAAGTTTTTTGCTGAGACACCAAAGGGCTACAATGAGAAAATCGAAGATGTAAACGAACTGAGATTTGTGGAGCATGGAAAGAAAATCAAAATGGTCAAAGTTGAGGCAAATTCTCTGTCAGTAGATACGCCTAAAGATTTAGAGCATGTGAGAGGCATAATCGAGAGCAAAATCAGAAGCGGTGAGATAAGCCTTTGATTTAGCTGGAGGACAATATGAGTGATATAAAAGTTCTGGATTGTACATTAAGAGATGGAGGGTATATTAATAGTTGGAATTTTGGAAATAATGCAATTCATGGAATTATAAAAAATCTTGAAGAAGCAAAAATTGATATTATAGAATGCGGATTCATACGAAACGTGACTGAATCTAATGATTCTACTGTATTCGCTTCCATGCAACAGGTGGAGCGGGTTATTCGCCCCAAAAAAGATGGCGTGCAGTATGCTGTTATGATAGAACAACATAATTACAATTCAGAACTCATAAGTGAGTACTCTGGTGCTGGGGCGGATATAATCAGACTTACATTCCGTAAAAAAGAATGGGAGCAAGCAAAAATTACAGTGAAGGAACTAATGGAAAAGGGCTATAAAGTTTGTATACAGCCTGTTGGAACAACATCTTATAGTGATGAGAAATTAATCAAGATGATAAAAGATGTTAATGAATTAAATCCGTTCGCATTTTATTTAGTAGATACGCTGGGAATTATGTATCAGCATGATATGCGCAGGTTTTTTTATCTGATCGATAACAATCTTGCAAAAAATATCTGCCTGGGTTTCCATTCACATAATAATTTACAAATGTCATTTGCAAATGCACAAGAGATGATTAGATTAAATCATCAAAGAACGATTATTATCGATTCATCGTGCTATGGAATGGGACGAGGAGTAGGCAACCTATGCACAGAACTCCTTACGGATTATATTAATTCAAATATAGGACAAAGATACTCCATGCTTCCAGTATTAAATATTGTCGATAAATTTCTTATGCCGATTTATGCCGAGCATAGATGGGGATATGACTTGCCATATTTTCTGGCAGCAACGGTAAAGTGTCATCCTAATTATGCGGCGTATTTATTACGTAAGGAAACACTTAGTATTGAGAAAATTGAAAAGCTTTTAAGCCTTATACCTTTGGAAAACAGAGCTGAATTTGATTCTGAACTAATTGAAGAAATGTATGTTAATATGCAGTCATGTGCTATTGATGATAGTGAAAGTATTAATAGTCTAAAATCTGCAATTGAGAATCGAAGTGTTTTAATTCTTGGTGCTGGGGCGAACATAAAAACATATAGAAGTAAGATCCTTGAGAGAATTAAGGATCAAAATTTGTATGTTATAACTGTGAATTTTGTGTTGCAAGATATGACATCAAATGCAATTTTTATTTCAAATGAAAAGAGACTTGCTAGCGTTTATACCAATATTGATGAGAAACGTCTTAATTTGATTACATCTAATTTACAAGATGAATTTAAGACAAAGGCACTTGTATTTAATTACAGTTCACTTCTTGGTGAGGGTGATTGCGCCGACAATGCCGGAGCGATGCTGATAAGAATTTTGAAAAAATGCGATGTAAGAAAGATTTACTTGGCTGGATTTGATGGTTTTGATGTTGATACATCAATGAACTATTTTGTTACAGATTTTAAGACAGCTATGGATTATGATGCTGTAAGAAAAAAGAATGATGACATTTCTAAGCAACTAAAACTTGCACTTAGTGAGGTGAAATATGAACTGCTTACGCCAAGCAAATATGAAATATAAGTTGATTCTTTTCGATTTGGACGGAACATTATTAGATACTTCACCGGGGATATTTAATAGTGTTCGATTTGCATTGAAAGAATCCGGATTACCACAGTTGCCTGATAATCAACTTTCGGATTTTGTTGGTCCACCACCAAAGCAAATGTATATGAAGAAATTTGGCTTAGATGATAAAGCTGCTTTTGAAGTTGCTAAAAAGCATAGGGAATACGGTCGGACGAGAGCAATTTATGAAGCTAAACCGTATCCAGACATTGAAAGTACACTAAGAACACTTAAAGAATGTGGATGCAAATTAGGAGTGGCAACACTAAAGTCTCAGGGAATAGCAGAAAGTGTTTTAAAGAACCAAGATTTATATTCCTATATGGATGTTGTTGTTGGAATGAATGACAGCGAGACTATGACAAAAGAGGATACAATTAGACAAGCAATGAGTACACTTTGTATATCTAATAATGTTCTTATGGTTGGAGACAGCGTATATGATTTTGAAGGTGCAGCCAAGGTTGGCGTAGATTTCATCGGAGTACTATATGGATTTGGGTTTAAAAAAGAAGATGTGGAATTCTATAGTTCTAAGATCGAATTTATACGAGAACCAAAAGAACTTTTGAATCTTGTCACTACTGAGATCGTTAAATGAAAAGAGGCGCTATAATGACAATTGCAGAAAAAAGAAAAGAATATAGACTGATAAATATTCTATTTAAGACTATTTATAAAAAGAAGTCGGCCAAGTGGAGGGGCGACTATCTTCGTAAGAAACACATTTTCCATCACATAGGCGAGAATGTTCATCTGTGGGGAGGAATTCCCTCGGATCCATACCTAATATCTATCGGAAATAATGTTATAATTGCTGTTTCCGTGGAGTTTGTAACCCACGACATTTTTTATCATGCACTTAATCAAACATACAGTGACTTAGGAAAATTCTATCCTCATTTTGATACAATTACTATTGAGGACAATGTATGTATTGGTGGTTTCTCGAAAATTATGCCCGGTGTTGTGATTGGAGAAGGCGCAATTGTAGCTGGTGGTAGTGTGGTTACTAAGGACGTTCCGAAAGGTGCTATCGTTGGAGGAAATCCAGCTAAGGTAATCGGATGGACAGAGGAATTGGCAAAAAGGCGAATTGCAGAGAATCGAAAGAATTATACAATTGCTAATGAAGTGGAAGAAGTTGAAAAGTATTATTGGGAAGTTCTTCCGCACGTCAACGATTGATTGAAATATGGTATGAAAATTCATGGGGAGGAAGAATGAAGGAGCACATAAAGTGGGTTGATTGTGTCAAAGTGGAAGCGTGCATTTTAGTTGTGATAGGGCATTTCTATCAGAGTATGGTGGTTTCAGGCATACTTCCAGATAATACAATCTACAATTGGTTTATCAATACGATTTACTGTTTCCATGTTCAACTGTTTTTTATTTGCAGTGGTTTTCTTTATCAAAAGTACAGCAAAGTAAATAATATGAGTACATGGATAAAGAATATAAAGAAAAAGTTACTTTCCCTTGGTATTCCATATTTGATTTTTACGACTGCGACGTGGATGTTGAAGCATGTTTTTTCTGGAGCCGTAAATAATGGATTGCAAACAGGATTAGCGGAAACAATCTTCTTGAAGCCTACGGCACCATATTGGTATCTGTATGCACTTTTCTTTATCTTTTTAATCACACCGACTTTCTCGAATACCAAGATAGCCGTATGCTATCTGATAGGTGCTATTATTGGGAAATTCTTCTTCCTTAGCGGGGGGGGGGGAGATACGGAATTTACGCACTGTCCGTTGTGTTGCAAGATGAGGTTTGGTTTGTAAGTGGAATGGTGCTTTGCATATTTAGTGTAAATGTTTCTAATAAAGCAAAAAAAGGTGTGGCTGTTGGTATAGTATTTTTGGCAATGAGTGGGTTGTTGTTGCGAGGAGAAGTACCTAATTTAACAAGTTCCTTCTTACTTGGAGTATTGGCATGTGCTTCAGTAATATTAATGACGAAGGCGTATCAAGATAATTTGGCTGAAAACTGTGTATTCAAATTTATGTCCAAGTATACGATGCCTGTATTTCTCATGCATACAATTTGTGCAGCTCCGACACGGTCGATTTTATTCAAGATTGGAATAACGTCTGCATGGATACATATTCCTATTGGTTTAGCGGTATCTTTTGGTGGGCCGATTCTTGTGGCTATTGTTCTAAAGAAGATGAAGTATGCAGAATTTATTCTTTATCCGGGGAAATTTGTGAGATTTTAATTTATGGCGGAGTAAATAGAAGTTAGAAGCTACAGCATCGCATTATCAATGTGAAGGGCATGTTTACAAACATTATTGTATGATAAGTCGTTTTTACGAACTGCGCCACCCTTGTTGTGGGTGGTTGTCATCCTAAATCAACAGCCTCCACGTGGCGGATGATGGGCACTGAAAATAGTAGGTGGCAAAAAGTTGAGAATAGTTTGAGAAAAAATGATGGCAAAGAAAATAAATTATAAAGAGGGTTCAATTATGAAAGGCATAATTTTAGCAGGAGGTTCAGGCACACGTCTGTATCCATTAACAAAAGTAACAAGTAAACAGCTTTTGCCAATCTACGACAAACCGATGATTTATTATCCGATGTCTGTTCTGATGAACGCTGGCATCCGCGATATTTTGATTATTTCCACACCGCAGGATACTCCTCGCTTTGAGAATCTGCTCGGCGATGGTCATCAGTTTGGTGTGAATCTGACCTATGCAGTTCAGCCGTCTCCGGATGGACTGGCACAGGCCTTTATCATTGGTGCCGACTTTATCGGTGACGATTCTGTGGCTATGGTGCTGGGCGATAACATCTTTGCGGGCCACGGATTGAAGAAGAGATTAAATGCAGCAGTGGAAAAGGCAGAAAACGGCAAGGGTGCAACGGTGTTTGGCTATTATGTAGACGATCCGGAGCGTTTTGGTATTGTGGAGTTTGACAAGAACGGTAAGGCCATTTCTATCGAGGAAAAGCCAGAACATCCGAAGAGCAACTATTGCGTGACTGGCCTGTACTTCTATGATAACCGTGTAGTCGAGTTTGCCAAGAATTTGAAACCGTCTGCCCGTGGTGAATTAGAAATTACCGATCTGAACCGTATTTATCTGGAAGACGGCACCCTAAATGTAGAACTGTTGGGTCAGGGCTTCACTTGGCTGGACACTGGTACACATGAGAGCTTGGTGGATGCTACCAACTTTGTGAAGACCGTGGAACAGCATCAGCATCGTAAGATTGCTTGCCTAGAAGAAATCGCATATCTGAACGGATGGATCAGCAAGGATGAGCTGATGGAAGTCTATGAGGTCATGAAGAAGAATCAGTACGGACAGTATCTGAAGGACGTCATGGACGGCAAGTATCAGGAACATCTGTATTAATTAGAAAACGAGAACAAGATACATAGATAAGTGTAGAGGAGAATAAATCATGAATATTATTGTTACCGGCGGCGCTGGTTTTATTGGTAGTAACTTTGTATTCCATATGCTGAAGAAGTATCCGGATTACCGGATCATCTGTCTGGACAAGCTGACCTATGCAGGCAATCTGTCCACACTGGCACCTGTTATGGATAACCCGAATTTCCGCTTTGTGAAGGCAGATATCTGCGACCGCGAAGCAGTGGATAAACTGTTTAAAGAAGAACATCCGGACATCGTGGTCAACTTTGCGGCAGAATCTCATGTTGACCGTTCCATCGAAAATCCGGGTATCTTCCTCCAGACCAATATTATCGGTACCAGTGTGCTGATGGATGCTTGCCGCAAGTACGGTATCCAGCGTTATCATCAGGTTTCTACCGATGAAGTTTACGGTGACCTGCCGCTGGATCGTCCTGATCTGTTCTTCACCGAGGAAACTCCGATCCACACCAGCTCTCCGTACAGTAGCTCCAAGGCTGCCGCTGACCTGCTGGTTCTGGCTTACCACCGTACCTACGGTCTGCCTGTGACCATTTCCCGTTGCTCCAACAACTATGGTCCGTATCACTTCCCGGAGAAGCTGATTCCGCTGATGATTGCTAATGCACTGGAAGATAAGCCGCTGCCTGTTTACGGCGAGGGCCTGAACGTTCGTGACTGGCTGTATGTGGAAGATCACTGCAAGGCCATTGATCTGATTATCCATAAGGGTCGTGTGGGCGAAGTTTACAATGTCGGCGGTCACAACGAGAAGCAGAACATTGAAATCGTGAAGATTATCTGCAAGGAACTGGGCAAGCCGGAGAGCCTTATCACGCATGTTGGTGATCGCAAGGGTCACGATATGCGTTATGCTATTGATCCGACCAAGATCCACAATGAGCTGGGCTGGTTGCCGGAGACCAAGTTTGAGGACGGCATTAAAAAGACCATCCAGTGGTATCTCGATAATCGTGAGTGGTGGGAGACCATCATCAGCGGTGAGTATCAGAACTACTACGAGAAAATGTACAGCAACCGCTAATAGGAGGAAAGGACATGAAGTTTTTTGTAACAGGCGTTGGCGGTCAGCTGGGACATGATGTGATGAATGAACTGCTGAAGCGTGGCCATGAAGGTGTTGGTTCTGATATTCAGGAAAACTACAGCGGTGTAGCAGATGGCTCTGCAGTAACAAAAGCACCGTATGTCGCTCTGGACATTACCGATAAGAATGCTGTTGAAAAGGTAATTACAGAAGTAAATCCGGATGCCGTGATCCATTGTGCAGCATGGACTGCTGTGGACATGGCAGAGGATGATGATAAAGTAGCGAAGGTTCGTGCTATCAATGCAGGCGGCACGCAGAATATTGCAAATGTATGCAAGAAACTGGATTGTAAGATGACCTATATCAGCACGGACTATGTGTTTGATGGTCAGGGCACAGAGCCCTGGCAGCCAGATTGCAAGGATTATAAGCCTTTGAATGTATACGGTCAGACAAAGCTGGAAGGTGAGTTGGCAGTCAGCCAGACACTGGAGAAGTATTTCATCGTCCGCATTGCTTGGGTATTTGGGCTGAATGGTAAGAACTTTATCAAGACTATGCTGAATGTCGGCAAGACACATGACACTGTCCGTGTGGTCAATGACCAGATCGGCACACCGACCTATACATACGATTTGGCTCGACTGCTCGTTGATATGAATGAAACTGAGAAGTACGGCTATTATCACGCCACCAACGAGGGCGGCTATATCAGCTGGTATGATTTCACGAAAGAAATCTATCGTCAGGCTGGATATAAGACGGAGGTGCTTCCGGTAAGTACCGAGGAGTATGGTCTGAGCAAGGCCGCTCGTCCGTTCAACAGTCGTTTGGATAAGAGCAAGCTGGTGGAGGCTGGATTTACTCCGCTTCCGACTTGGCAGGATGCACTGAGTCGTTATCTGAAAGAAATCGAGCAGTAATAGAGGAGATGGAATAAATGGGACAGATTAAAGTTGAGAAAAATGTGGGTGGCATCGAAGGTCTTTGCGTGATTGAGCCTGCGGTTCACGGTGACGCACGTGGCTATTTCATGGAAATCTACAA
>ERZ773229.1285-NODE-1285-length-17734-cov-4.580746_pt1 | contig 17734 bp, 20 predicted proteins | sample MGYA00580992_ERZ773229 | MGnify/ENA primary metagenome ERZ773229 (study PRJEB29015, sample SAMEA2737795) | human gut metagenome | biome: human gut; feature: human-associated habitat; material: faeces | place: China | collected 2012 ... | reverse complement strand
TCTCTCGATACAAGGCTCGGCTGCTGATTGCCTTCGGCGTTACCCGTTAAGGTGTTCCAGCAATTCACTTTCTTGTTCGACACACCTCGCGGTGTGAAGCGGCCAAACCGACCGCTCTCCACGATGCCAAAGCGGCACCTTACTCTGCCGTCGCTCCTGAGGTATTCCCTGTTCGTGAACGACGACTTGTACTTTTGCACATGACCAAAGTTCACGTACGCGGTCAGCAACGGATCGTTCACCCCCGCATCCGCCAGCTTCCACGCGTCCTTCTTTGAGCACTTCAGCTCACCTGACTTAAGCGTCTTGTCGAACTCCAGTCCAGGGTACTTTTCCTGCAGTTCCCGCAGGTGGTCCTGCATGAATGCCTTGGGCTTGACAGGCTCCTCAGTACAGAACCATTGCGGATGGTCCTGCACCGCATCGTCCACTGCCTGCCATATGCCAGCGATGTCCTTGCCGTCCATCTCGGCACGCATCCACGCGACCAGCAGCGTCGGCCAAACCTCCTTCTTGCCGATACCATTGCAGGCATCCAGGAAGTCGTGCTCCTCCACCAGCTGGTCATATGCAGCCTGTTCCTTTTTGGACAGGTTCTTGTCCTGCAGCAGCAATGCTGCGAACACCCGCGCCAGAGTGCCTTTATCTGTACCGTGCTGCATATACGCAGTGCCGTACAGCAGTATGCGCTTTACTGTGCTCTTGCCTGGCAGCGAGTCCTCGAACTGGTACTTTTCTTTGATATGCGCAGCGAACCAGGCGTCCCTGAACATAGGCCAGCCGTCCTGCAGCTGCTTGATTTCAGTGGGCATATCTTTCTTGTACGGATCCGGATACCCGTACGTGATGAGCTCTGCACGATACTGATCCATATGCTGCTGCAGCAGCTTCTCGCAGTAGTCGAACATGTACGGGTCGTACGGAAAACCGTTCTTGCTGATATGATACAGGACTATCTGACCGCGTGTATGTGTACACTCTGTCGCCTGAGGACCAATCGCCTCGCACCCGTAATAAGTAGCCGCGCAGTCGATTGCCAGGTAAATGCGCTGCTCATCTGTGATGTCTTTGTTCCTGCGGAACGTGACACGAGCTGCCTGGTCGCCTTCGTCCTCATGTTTGTCCATCTCGTAATTGAGATGCCATTGGCAGGCGTCCTTCAGGCTGTGCGTTCTGATGTACCCTATAGTGGCGATCTCTTTAAGCGGAGCTCTGATGAGCAAGTCTACGAGACGGTCATTGCTGACCGCATCCCGAAGCTCATCACTCTCCAGCTCGAAGTAGTCGAACCCTGCATTGGCGAAGTACAGCTTGCAGTCACGCTTAAGCAGCTCCTGCATGAAGTACTGTGCATCACTCCATGCTATCTGGTAGCAAGTCATGTCGGCAGGATTGAAAACGCCGAGTACAACCAATGGCGGCGTAAGCTCGGCGTCCGTAATAAGTTCGGTTTCTGTGTCTATACCTACAGCATGCCCAATAGCAGGGAACGGGTCGCCCCGTGCCCACACAGACACTTTGATTGTGAGCTCTGTGGCATTGAACATGACTTTTGTTTCCAGCATCCAACCTCCTTAGTTGTAGAACGTGAAACCTTTAAGGTCTTCTATTGGCGCCCACATGATGTCAGGCAACTTACCGGTGCTGCCAAGTACATGCTTGACCCGTACGTAGGCGTCCAGACTGTACTTATTAGTGACAACAACGCCTCGCTTGTTGACGACGAAGATTGCCGTACCTATGCCGCCATGCCTGCTGGTGAGCTGAATGAAGCGCTTATACAGTGGACTGTCGACAAAGTAGTAGCAGCTGTGCAGCAGTTCTGCTTCGGTTACTTTCTCGATGCAGATCTCTTGCAGATCCAGCTTGTCAAGCAGCTCTCTGCCTGAGCGCTCCTGACACGCGGCTACAGCAGACTTGAAGGCTTCTCTGTTGCCGACGAACATGTTTTTGTGCGCATACACGAAGTCGTATGTGGCGTCGTCGCGTGCCATTTCACGCAACGCTTTGGTACTTGCGTGCAGCGCAGCCATAAGCTGTGCATTCGGCATCAGGACACCTCCAGCGGCTTGTGGCACTTTGGGCAGTACAGTTTACCATCAACAAAGTACGGCAAGTCATCGTTCTTTTCGAGTCTGAACTGGTCAGGATCAAGTGTCCGTGTACCACTGGATGACAGGTCGAACTGTATATCACATCTGTGACACATAAGATTTGCACTGTCCAAGCTGTACAGGACTTCAGCGTCCGGACTCTCGAATACTTTGGCGCTGCTGTAACCAGATCTGACGTCACAGCCATTGTGTGTGCTGATCACGAAAAGGTCTGTCGCTTCATCGCTGATGTATGCATGCGTGAACAGAAACGTACCGTCCAGCATAGTCTCAGTGTTGCATGTATTGTCTGACCCTGACTTGAGACCAAACGAGGCGAAGAAGTCCTCACCAAGACATGTTCCGTAGCGCTCGTCTTTGAGATCCGCATATGCATCCAGCATAACAGTGAGGTCGTGTCTGTACTGACAAGTGTTCACAAGATGCCAGTACATGCTTTTCGTAGCCTCTATGTACAACTTGCCGTTGTCGAGGAGCTCGTAATGTGTCTTGAATTCAGGTTCCTTGTCACAATTGGCCCTACGCTCGTAGGCGTATCCGTAAGCGCCGCCTGAATCGAACAGGTTCTTATCACAGACTTCGGTCATCATTTCCTTGACAGCCTGAGCTGTAGTGGGCCACTCTGATGTATCACACATTTGTCGCCTCTTTCTGCGCTGCTTTAAGACTGCGTTTCAAGTCAGAAGCGACAATGCGATCGAGCGGACTGATGCGTCTGTTCCATTTCGCGATTGCCTCACCTGGGCTGCGATAGGTTCTTGTGTAGCAGTCGCAGCCGTGGTGCGCACATGAGACAAAGTACTGGACTTTATCATCATGGAATATCGGCTCCACTGTCTCGATTACCGGCTTGCGTCCGCAGAACGGACATGCTTTCAGTACATAGTGTTTTTCGTTCTTGATTTTTGCTGTCACGATACGCTGATCGTCGTAAGGTGTACAGAACACGCGCTTGTTATTCAGCTTTTGCATCTGATGCCTCAGCTTTCTTTGCCATGTCTGCTAAAGCCGCTAACGGATTGGATGCCGCAGCTGACTTCTTGACTTTCGCCTCTCGTTTTGCCTGCTTGGCTGCTTCCTTTGCGGCAGCTTCCGCAGCCTTGGCCTCACGCTCTTCGAGCTGTGCCTGCTTCTGCGCCTCTTTATATGCGGCTTCCTTGTCTCCTGCTTTCTCGGCGTAAGCTGCATACTCTGAGGGCAGCTTGATCTTTTCTATCTTTTGGTATCTGTACAGATCTTCCAGTACCTTGGCGTTCTCAGGCGCAAACAGGGCTTCCTCGAACTCTGTTGCTGTAACCTTGTCAAGACCGAACGTCTTGCAAGTCACTCTGTCGCCGGAATCATTGATCTTCACATCAATGATGTCTCTGAGCTCGCCTACGATCTTCGGCTGTGCGAGGCACTTTGCCGTCGCCTCTGCGAAAAGCCACTTGTGCCCCTGTGAATCGGTCTCAAGGTCGCCGAACTGATCCCAGACAAACTTTACTTCAATGCCTCTGCTGTCTGCAAATCCGTTCAGTGCAGTCTTGATACGAACGAGCTTGCCAGCACCGTTCTGCAGCGTGCTGTGAGAGAACGACAGTAATGTACCTGCCTTGAACAACTGCGAATCGCCACCGCCATACGACTTCTGCGGTCCGCCTGCAGGTGCCCATCCCTCTGCAGCCTTTTCCTTTTCCTGCAAGACGCCGACGAACACGACAGGCATGTTGTTGGTAAGTGCGACCCAGCTCTCTGTCAGATGCTTCATGATGTGCGCTTTTTCATAGTAGCCTTTACTGGCTACGCCTTCCTTCTCGATCTTGGACACGACATCTGACATCGCAGCTCCTGAGATGGAGTCCCAGTCGATCAGCAGCGGAGTATCGTAAACCTCGTACTGCTTGAAAAGTTTGAGCACAGACTTTGTAAGGTGCTTCTCGGCGCCGTCCAATGTCAGTCCTCGGATGAGCTTGAAAGGGCCGCCATCCTCTCGCCATTCGGGCCTGTCTGCAAACATGCTGGTCAGCAACGTCGGTGACGCCTTGCCTTCAAGTTCGTACACATATGCAATGCCATCATTCTCGCAGCTGAGATGTGCAAGGAAGAAAGCAAAGGGCGATTTGCACGACTTCGGCTTACCGGCAAGCAGATAAAAGCCGCCGTACCTGAGCCCGGTGCTGCCGAAAAGATACTGCAAACAGTAATGCTTAAGCGGAATGCCGTACTGGGCTTCTTTGAATTCTGTAATGGACATACTGACGCCGCCGTCTGCCTTACTGAGTGCATCCAGCAGGTTTCCGAGTCCTTTTTTCATACATTCTCCTCTCTGTTACTTTAATCTTTGAGTGTTTTCATATTTTGCACAGACCTTTCGTGCCTGGCCCTGATGACAGACGAACATCAGTAACTGCGGCTGAGAAAGCTTCAGGTATACTGGACTGAAGAGCACTGCGAATATGTGAACCTTCGGTTTCTACAGACACATCCTTACCCAGCCACTCAGCAATGATATGCCCTAAGTCTCTCGAGAATATCTCTGCTGCCAATTCGACTGTCAATTCCAAATAATAGCTATCGTTGTCATAGGTATCCTCTGTGCGGCACTCGAAAGCAACTACATACTTAGAGTCTTTCATGTGGACATAAATGTTTCTGCACTTACCAAGAAACATTTCATTGCCTGTAGGAGGCCTCTTGACTTTCGCTTTTGTCCAGTCCTCGACAGTAATTTTAATATTATTGCCATTTATCCTGACAGGTCGAAAGTTATGTCTAACTGTTTCACACCTCCATTCATCCTTATAAGTATTAAGTATAGTAGGTTCAGCAGAATAATAACAGACCGTTCCATCACTATCTACAGCGACCCACTCTGCCCAGTCAGGGCACTGATCTATCTTAAAGAAGTCAAGAAGCTTCTTGGTATCGAACATAACCAAATCGTCTACAGTCATTCCAGGTCCTCCTCAAACAAAGATACAACTGGTTGCATATATTTGAGCACCTGCTGTGTTACATACGTTTCTGATAACCGGTAATCAAGAGATTTCCAGACAATAATACCGTGCAGGATTTGCCACAGCAAACGCTTGATATCTGGTGAGGCGCAATAAGCTACCTGTACATTCTGCACAGAGATCTCTTTCATGTTCACTGCATGCGCATACACATCTTGCGTATGTTCATGGTCATTTATCATTGCCGTAAGCAAGGCTTCAGCTTCAGGCGACAGTGATGACGGAATACCGATGGACACTGGCTGCTGCCAGGATTTGAGTACAGCTTCGGCAACATAGGGCCTCAAGCTGTCTGCATCTCTGGTTCTGAGCAACTGAACCAGCCAGTCAAACTTCAAGGATTCGAGATAGCCGCATTCATGCAGCAGCCAGTGAACGAAACTACGAACATCTGAATGATGCGACAGCTCATCGACCAAATCACCGCTAATCTGAGTCCCATATTTTGTAACAAATGCTTTTGTAGTCATTTTCACTCCTCCCGTACAATCTTGACTTTGCATCCATATTTCTTCTCGATGTCCGACATGGTAACCTCGAGTACCTTCTTTGGCCGCTCGATAAGGCTGTGCTGCCAGTCGGTGGCGTCGAAAAGCGAATAACCGGTGTCTATCCGAATACACGCTGAGGCAGACCTATACCCATGTACACTGGGACTAGGTGGACACATATAAAAATAGGCAGTCCCATCATCATCCACAGCTGCATACTGAGCCCAATCAGGGCACTCTTCAAGGTGGAAGACCTTCTCAGTCAGTATGTAGCGTGTCACTGTTACTTCTCTCGTTTCAAGTTCTGTCACTTGCACTTTCATGCTCCTTTCTTTACATAAGTTCCTCTTCCTTGATACCTGATATCTCCTCAAATACCTTTACATCGAAATTCGGCAGCGCCTTTAGCCTCTTAAGCTGTTCGGGCCAATCTGGGAGTCGCTTTGCCTTCTCGAAGGACTTCCTGAAGGCTTCCTTGTAGGCGTATTGTTTTTGGTATCCTCCTGTTGTAACGTACTCAGGGTGCTGCTTCTTTTCTTCATCTGTCATACATCTGGCCGACACCCATTCTGTCGTATCAAAGATGCAGAAACCTGGGACTAAAATATCGAATGGACTGATTCCGACAACAGGCTTGTTAAACATATGTACAATGGCATCTGCTGTATTGAAGCAGCCGATATTAAACGACCCTTTGTTCCAGTTACCGACATTATAGTAGCCCGTATTGTAGTTTCCTACATTGCGGCATCCTATGTTATTGTTTCCGGAATTCCTATGACCGTAATTATATTGGCCACAGTTATTATTGCCTATATTGCCTGTGCCTACATTACCTAAACCAATGTTACAATCACCTGAATTGTACTTACCTTTGTTGTTATTGCCTGCATTCCAGTTACCGGAATTTGAGTTTCCACTGTTATAATTCCCAGAGTTATATAAGCCCTGATTGCCGATGCCGGTATTATTGCATAGACGACATACTTTGTTCCAGGACAACTCTTTGACAATATGGATTCTGGATGCGCATAACTTGGTGTCTTTATCATGCCTCTGAATATCGCCCCAGACCAGAACCTCGCAAATTCGAGTTTTTGCTTGGTTTGGTTCATAGTAGCCAAAGCAGTCAACCAGCCTTTCACAAGCATGGAATCCTGACTCGCAACAGCGGATTAGGAATATATGTCTGTAGGTCTTACCGACTTCATATTGGAAGCCTCTGCAGGTCAGGTCGCTGTTGAAGGCTTTATAGGCCTTGATTGCATTTTTCTTCAGTACTTTTTCTGTTTTCATTTTGTTTGTCCTTAACTTTACATGCCAAAATGCACTGAGCCCTGGTTTTAGTACAGGATGCACATGGCATTGCAGGTGTTTTACATTTTCTTGGGTTTATGCGCATCTCTGCCAGCTTTCTGTTGTGGTCTTTCATAGCTTGTGTTGCGCTGAAATCCGCTAGATAGGCCCCTGCTGTGTCCTCACTTACTGTGCACTTGAAGACACAACCGGCGATCTCTTCAGCCGCTGCATTATACTTTCGAAAAGAGACGCCAAAATGTTTGCCCAGCAAGTACTCCAGCATGTTGCAGCTCAGAGATACCTTGAACATCAGTCCGGCAGGTTCACCCAGCAGACACATCAAATGCACTAGCAGTCTGCGCTTTCCTTTAGCGGCTACATCTTGTTCTATACCTAGACAATTCATCACAGCAGCTGCCCTGTTGCCATCCCAATAGAAGGGTGCGATACCCTCGTGGATGTAGTGCAGGTTTGCTGCTGCTCTGCAGATACAGGACACTATATGTCGATGTGTTACACGCACTGTCATGATCTCATCCGGCGTTACACCGGATTGTCTTCGCGGATCATCTGGTACCTGCAGCGAATGCTGCCTGTACCATCACCGCGCCTCTTACCGTGTGACCCACGGTTGCAACATCAAGTTGCGAGCTGCGTTCTCATCTCTATCGAGATGTGTACCGCAGTGGTCGCAATGATATGTCCTGACGTTCGGAGGCATAGCCTCCTTCACATGTCCACAAGTTGAGCATCTCTTGGTGCTCGGAAAGTACTTTGGTGCCTTGATATGGTGCACCGCTTTGTACGAGATCTGCCAAAGAATGGTTCCCATAAGGGAGCTGTTGTATGCTCTGCGCACTGAACGTGCGGGGGCCTTCTTTTGGAGCTCACTTATGTCCAGATCTTCTGTGACTACAGTGGCGTGGTTTTTGCTCACCGTAGTTGTAAACTTGTGGGCTGCATCCTGACGGATGTTGGTAATCTTCTGTTGTATACGCTGGAGTTTGGTACGCTTGCGCTTTCGCGCATTGGAGTTTCTCTTGCTCCTGCTGAGGGCTCGCTGTGCTCTACGTTTCTTGACTTCGAGCTTTTGGAGCTTCTCTATGGGGAGCTCTAGTTTGGTGCCATCGGAGGCTACAGCAGGGTGCTGGAGTCCTACGTCGATACCGACGACGGACTCCGGTGCTTCTTTTGGGACGTCTGGACAGTCGAAGGCGATTGTAACGTACCAGTGGGAAGCTATGTACTGAACTGTGTAGCCTGTTATCTTGCCCTGGAAGCGTGGAGTCTCTCGGAGCTTCACGTAGTCTATGTTAGGCAGTCTAAGTTGGTTGTCAACTATAGCTGCCTTGTCAGGTGCCACTTGGAATGAGATTCCCTGTGACCTCTTGTGCTTCTTCGGGTACTTTGTTTTGCGCCTTGAGAAGTTCTTGAAGGCGGTGCCGAGGTTGATAAAAGAGTAGTCAACTGGACTTCTGGATGTCTTATTTGCCCACTCTGGTTTCTCCTGTGTCCACTGTCTGGCTACAGAATATCTGTCCGGTTTCTCCTGCGAGGCATCAGCCTTCCAGGCTTCGTACATCTTGCCCCACTTATCGAGTCCCCAATTGTACGCATAACGAGCGCAGCCAGCAGTCTGCATTAACAGGCTGTGCTGCTCTCTTGTGCAATCTATGCGTATCTTGTGGGCTCTGTACATGGCACTCCTTATTGTATACAGATAATATACATCCTTATACAGAAAATCAAAACGTCAAATTAATGTTGCATTTAATGAGACCATGGTTCTGTTCACTGTACCTTGCCAGGGTAACAGCAGGTTTCTCCGTGTCAATAGGAGACCACTCTTCATGTTTCCATGAAGCACTGACTATATCATTGACTCATTCCTGAGCCAGAGTGCTTCCCCTTACTTTTGCTGCTGTCGCAGCATGGCTACTCGGGTACTCCCATCTGGGATAGTCGATGAACCTTCCATGCGCTGGCGTTCTGTCGAACGCATGGCTCGGCTGCTAAACGTCCGTTGTCACTCCCGTTTAGGCTTACTGTCGCCTTGCGGTATCCTCACTTCTTTGTTTTCTCTTTCGATCCTTGTTACAGGCGTCGTGAGGCTCTTGGGATCTATTAGCAATTCACTTTCTTGTTCGATAGCCATCACTGGTTAAAGGGCGTTGTTAAACGCCTTTCAGACCCTTGAAACACTGCCACAACGCCCATCTCTGCGGTTCTGTAGCTTTCGGCAGCACAACCTCAGCTACACACGAAAAAAGTTCTGCGAGACGCTCATCCCGCAGAACTTCGTTCTCAAACTGCTTTGATATCGGTGCTGTGGCTTTGAGGAACTTGGTGAGCTTCCCGTAGCCTATCGGTTTCATATTATGTCGTGCCTGATATCACAGTCGAGACCGATGATAAAAGCGTACACTGCGTCCTCTGCTGTATCCATGTCACATGTCGACCAGCCGCACTCATAGCAGGTGCATCTGACGTTACCGTATTCGCCCTCTGCATCTCGTTCGGGTCCAAGGTCGATCAACTTGACACTGTCGACAGAACCGCAGTGCGGACACATAAGGTCCGACACATCTACATCAAGATTAACTGTCTGCATGGCTGAGCCCCATATTCTGCAAGCTTGTGACTTCTTCCTTGAGCTGCGGCAACACACTCTCAACCTGCTGCAGAAGCTCCAATGCTGCTGTCGCATCTTCGTGCAGTGTATCGAGGTGCGCTTCGGCATCGGGGACATTATCGGCAAGATAACAGTCGCCAAAGGACTTCAGCATCGGCGACAGCTTGTTATCTTTGACAATGCCTCTGCATGCTGTCATCAGCTTCTGCAGCTGTTTCTTTGCTTCCATGAATTCAGGAGCTTCGGATTCAAAGTTGACAGCTGTCTCAATCTTTGCCGGACTGGAAACATCAAGTTCGGCTGGACCATGCTTCAGCATGGACAATGCTGACTTGAGTGCCTCTTTAGCCTGCTCTTTGGCGACACTGTTGTTCCAGTCCGTGATAGACTGGACAAAGTACTGAATGAGGTTCTGTCTTGTATCGGGATCATTTACTGCAGCAACCTGACGAATACAATCCCAGCCAGCGCCATACATACCAAGGATGTAAGCGTCTCTGATACTGAGATTGTCGCCGACTGCTCTGTACTGATAAAGATACGGCAGCGAGATGTTGGCTGCGGCTGCAATCTTATTGGCGACCCCTTCACCATACTTGGAAGCCTTGAGGCACTTGCTGATCATGAAACCGAAGTGCCAGCGCTTGGCTGCAATGGCACCGGCATTGGTGATTGCTGCCATCTTGAAGTCATTGTCGGCCTGTTCAAGCTCTTTACTGACTTCAGCTGCATAAGTCTCGATCTGCTCGACTGTTTTGAACACAGTCTCGACCTGAGTGTCTGGGTCGTATTCGAATCCGTCAAATACGCCGCGCATTTCCTGTACTACGCGCTCGTCCGTGAGCTCCCCGTATTTAGGCAGCTCCAATGTGGCTCTCTTGAGTTCGTTGTTGCGTCCGATTTTGATTAAGTTAGACATTTGTTTCCTTTCTTTGCAGTCTGGGTCTGAGAAGCATCAATATGTGCGAGTTTGGCGATAGCCAAGGCATCGAATCATGCTGGAACTTCTCGTCGTCAGCGCTGCCTTCATCGTTAAAGTATCTGTTGGCAAGTATTCCTATAGCACCTGATCTTGAGACACCTGCATCACAGTGCACTATAAGTGAGTTGCATGTATCAGGAATGCTCTTTATGAAAGCTGCGATCTTGTCTGCCATGTCCTCATCAAACAGTGTAACATGATTCCAGCCATCCTCTGTGAACATGCGCATATCAGCAAGTGTCAGATCATCGCACATCAATTTAAATACGTGTGGATGATCCGGCAAAGGTGACATATCTCTGGTGCTGTAAATGGAAATAAAGTGGTTTCCGTCAAGAAACACATCCGTATCGCCAGTTTCTACATGCTTGTTATACAGCTGTACCATAAGGTACCTTGGAATTACACGTACTAGCATCGATGGAGCACCTCGACCCTTGTAGGCCATTTGATACCATATGATGGTACTCTTGGCGTAAAACCAAGAGCGATCTTGACATCATCCGGTACATATTTCAGCTGTTTGTCAGGCTGGTACGCCTTAACTGTGGCATAGAAAGATACTGTTGTGTTCCTTTTAGCTTGAACGGCAATAAACTGCTTACCAACGTTGACTGTAAAATGGTCGACACTTACTTGAATATTACCATGCTTGACTCTGCACTGCTTCAGCGTAGCTCGCAACCCCCACCTTTTACCAGACATCCACGCTGCAATATGCTGCACTTTTCCGGTTACCAACACACGTTTGTTTGCAAAAGGAGCTAACTGTTCCCTTTCTGTGTGCGGATAGAAAGCATTTGCTGACATATCACTTCTCCTCTACAATCTTGATTTTGCAACCGAATACCTTCTCTATGTCCGCCATTGTGACTTCCATGGCTGTCTTTGCCTTGTCTGCCAGCTCCTTAGCGCTGATTCCAAGTGCGTTTGATTTGATGCCTGATATCTCCTCGAATACCTTGGCATCGAAGTTAGGCAGTGATTTCAGCTTCTCAAGCTGTTCGGGCCAGTCAGGTTTGCGTCTGGCTTCCTCGAAGGACTTCCTGAAGGCTTCCTTATATGTGTACTTCTTGAGATAACCGCCTGTTGTAACGTATTCAGGGTGCTGCTTTTTCTCCTGCTGTGACATTATGAAGTCAGGTATCCATTTTGACAAAGTGAAGCACATGAACTCCGGAAACTCAATCTGAGCCAAGACTGACTTTTCAACTTGTTTGTTAAAAATAAAGCTATACTTTTGTGCCGGAGTATTTAAGTAGCCACTGTTACCGTCGCCGCTGTTCCAGCTGCCACTGTTACGGCAGCCGCTGTTACGGTGGCCGATGTTACCATTGCCGCTGTTATTGTTGCCGCTATTCCAGTTGCCACTGTTACAATCGCCGCTGTTACCGTAGCCGCTGTTACGGTTGCCACTGTTACGGTTGCCACTGTTACGGTTGCCACTGTTACCGTTGCCACTGTTACGGCAGCCGCTGTTACGGTAGCCACTGTTACGGCAGCCGCTGTTACACAGAGACAACACCTCTGTCCATGTAAGTTCTCTGACTACCTTGATATTTGAGGCGCAGAGCTTGTCACCTATGTCTTCGTACTCGACTTTACCCCAGACGAGCACCTCGGCCACTCTGGTTTCAGTTTTATCGAACGGGTAAAAATTGAAGCAGTCAGTCAGTTTGGGGCAGGCATGGAAGCCTGCCTCGCACAGCTCAAGCTTGCCTTTATGGTGGTATTCCTTGCCGACTTCATACCGGAAGCCTTTGCAAGTCAGGTCACTGTTGAAGGCTTTGTAAGCCTTGATTGCGTTTTTCTTCAGTACTCTTTTTGTTTTCATCTTGTTTGTCCTTATGCCGGGCACATAAGTACCCGGCTGAATGTTTTAGTTATTCGATTCCCAGACTTTCCTCACCTGTAGCTTCGTAGACGTCATCATCAGGCGGCAGTTCGAGATCGTTCAACATAGCACTTGCCAATGCTCCCGCTCCACTGGGTGCAGTATTGGCGGCCGCTCTGATCTTTGCCAGCTCTGCTTTGATGCTGTCCATGCTTACAGCAGGACTTGCAGTGCCACCGGCTAAAGGTGTCGTATTCGGCAGCGCAAAAGACGGCTGAGCAGCCCTGCTGAGCCCAGGAACAGCACTTGCCGTTGAAGCTGGCGCTGCCTGTCTGGGAGCACTGCCAAATGCCTGTTTCTGCACGTTCTGTCCAAAGGCACTATATGAAGGAGCTCTCTGAGCATTCTCTGCGTACTGCCCCATACCTACAGCGGCAATGCGCTCAGGAATCTGCAGACCTTCCCACTGCGGAGACAGAGAGAACACGTAATTCACAGTATCAGCGCCAAACTCAGACGCTATAAGTTCGAGCTGCTCTTTTACTGTATAGTATTTCAGCACTCTATCCCAGGGAACCCACAGCTGCTTGCACAGGTCCTCTGTCAGGTCGTACTGCTGAGGTTCCCAGCTGTTTGCAGGTGCAGACGAACTCTGAATGCTGGGCTGAAGATACTTGTGCTCTTGAGTGTCTATGACGCTGTTCAGATACAGTACGTTGCCTGCCGCCTCTGCAAGTGCACCATATGTGTTGTTGTTTGTACCGATGGGTCTGCGTCTGTCCATGGGTGCGACAAGCGCCTTGACGAGCTCGCCAATGGATGTCTTGTTATTGATGCCTATCACGCCATACAAAGGTGCCGGATCAGTTCCCTCGCCCTCCTTAAGACAGTCCCTTCCGCACAGATGTACACAGATAGCCTGGAACATGAGTGTAGGTTTCGGGAACGGCAATGTACCTTGCAGCCCTGTCCACATGCGCCACTTGTCATTGTACCTGACTTTCGTGCCCTTACCCTGCAAGACATACCGCATGGTACGATGTATCTTGTTGCAGAAGTAATTGAGCGGGGATTCAGGATACATAGCGGCTTCATCACTGCCTGGCTTCAGGTTGCTGCAGATATCGCATTTGCTGTCACCGAAACCGCTGAGAGTGTATGTCATGTAGAAAGTGTCAGACAGGTAATTTGTCTGGTCACCGTCTGTGGTCCATGTATCTGCGTTGATTACCTGCGGGAATGTATGTGTACCATCATTGCCGGGTACAATACGCACGATGCTGTCCTTGCTGGGCCACAGAATGCGACCGAACAGCTTCTTCTGATATGGGAAAACCTGCTGGAAATCAGTTCCTGCAGCTTCGTTGTCTACTATACTTGTTCTCACATAGGATGTTGTCTGTGTTGATCTTGTAATGTCTTTTTGCATCAGTACTCCTTATTTTGTTCACATTAAGTACGACTTACGGATGGTGTACCGTTCCTCTGTATCCAGTTCTCTGTTTCTCAGCACGACAATGAATGAGGCGTGCAGGTGCATCTGCTTGATGAACTCTAGCACCTTCTTCTTGTCGAACGACTTCACTGTTACCATATGAAGTCCATCTGAGTTGCTGAATAATTGTTTCTCTATATGCGGCCCTTTACCGGCGTCAGCAAAAACCCTGAAGACGTGGTTGACACATGCTTCAGGGCTCTTAAAGGCGTGTATTGTTGATCCGGCATCAGCCAGAAAAAGCAGTTGCATAACGCAATGCTTCCTTTCTTTTTGCTTTTAGTATTTTTCTTGATTCTTTTATTCCCTGCTGCCACAGTTCATCCAGTGCATTTGTTCTGTACGCTACAGCATCTGAGCACTGGACTGAGCTGATGTCATCCTGCTTGTGGCACAGACATGATGTACACTGGCAGGTACCTTTATCGTTAAGACATATATACTTGCCAGGACCATAATCCATGTCCACAGCATTCGTCACCTCTATGCAGCACAAGTCAGACTTCTCTATAAGGTTCCTGAGGCGCTTGCCAGTCAATGTTCCCTGATACAGTATGCGATCCTTACTCCAGACAATGCAGTCTGTAGGTACAATCTTACTTCTGTTGCGCCTTGTGGATACGCATAACGTGATCGGTATACGTTTGTTCGAGCTTCTCAGGTTAAGGATAACGCCATGTGTTGTGCTGTAGTTTGCCTTGGCTGTCTGCAATATTGTGCTGAATCTGTCCATATCTGTCTCCTTTTTAGGGACAGTAATATAGCACAGATTCAGCAAAATGCAAGTCAGATTATAGGCTGGTAGCTGTCTGCCGTGTCACTGTTGTCGTTGAGCTCCTCCTGCAGCTCGTTGATATTTATGAACTGTCCGTTGCGGCCTGGTGCATATCCTTCCAGAAGATTGAACTTGGCGTGTGCACCATCCAGCTCGATGACGCATTCTGACGGGTAGCTGTTACGGCACTTGTCGCAGATGAACCAACAGCGCTGATTTTCGTCACGCTTGCCGATTGCCATTGCGTACTGCGTGTAGTTCGACATCGTCTTCATCATCTGAAGCTCCACAGTCGTAGGCTTCCTGGACGGAGGCGACTTCTTGATCGCCGGATCCAGCTGATGAAAGAAGATTACACGCGTATGGTACTGCTTGGCAAGCTGTACGAGACCGTCGATGATCTCATTGGCAAGCGCAATGTAGTTGGTGATCTGCCCGATGTCTATGCTGCGTACAGCCGCTAGGCGTTTCACTGCCGCGCCTACCCAGTCGAACATGATGTAGCTTGGCACTTTGCCTTGGTCAGCCCATATGTCAAGTCGTTTGCACAGACTGTAAACAGAGCCATCATCCTCGGGATCGTTCTTGTCAAGCATGTTGTTGTTCGAGAAGTCTGCTGCTATCAGTTTGTCCGACATTTGGTTGCTCAATGTGAGAAACTTTGCCCGAATGTCCTCGGGCAGATCCTTGAATTCCCGTCCACGTATGATGTCCAGGCTGTAGCCTGTGATGAAGGATACCATACGCTGCATCAGGTCCTGATCGAACGGCTGCTCGAATGTGAACCATGCTACTGGATTGCCTACAAGCAGTTGACTGCCTACCAGTTGGATTGCTGTTGCTGTGTTATGTGTAATTGTAAAGTCACCCAGAAGAAATCTGTGATCACCATCTATGGTAAACCCATAATACTCATCCTCGGGTAATTTGGTTATAGTATATCCTGTCCTCAGCACAGATTTGACTTGCTTACGTTTTGACAACTTATGTCTAGGTAACAAAACAGGTAAGTCTGAGAAATCTCCAGATATACTGACCTTATAGTACGTACCTGCAGCACCTGTATTATAGCATTTTTTCTCACACTTTTTAACATATGCTGCATACCCTAATGATCGCGCTACGAAGCATATATCATCTGCTAGATTACTATACTTCGTAACTATCTCATGGAAACCATGGTGCGTGTATCCATCAGAGTCAACTAGACCCGCAAGTATTTTCATGCGAATCTCTCTGCTTCCAGTCTTATACACATCCAAAATTCGCTTCTCATCATCTATAAACGTATTCCTACGAATTATAGTTAACGCACCTTCGGTTTTGTTGCTGGCTCTACTTATACTGACATAAACGCAGTTATGTCTAGTATCTTTGGATACATTACATGCAAAACCTAAACCTTGCATATACTTAACACAGTAGTCGACAACTTCTGTGTCACCAGTTGTGATCTGGGCTTTTCCTTTCGTTCCATCTCCCAAATACAAACCTACAAAATAAGGATCTAACTCAGGCTCCTCCTTAGGTTTAAAGTTCACTCCTGTTCTGATAACCTTAAGAAGTGACTTAAAGCTGTCGGATTGCCTGTACAGATCCTCAACGCAGATATCAATAAGATCACCTGGTTTATATCTGACTCCTTTCCATATTACAGGACCACTGCATATCATTGTCAGAATATGATACCTGTTAACTGTAAATGGATCACCTTTTACTGGTGTGACTTTATACATTTCACTGCGACCTCTACCTAAAGACATTACTGTTCTTGGTGTAGAGTCCATACCAATAAGCTGATCACCTACACGTACATCCTGAACTTTCTTTACAGTTCCGTCGTACATGAGAACGGGTGTGTCTTTCCCAAGACACTTTCCACCGCCCATCAATCCAGCAATCAAAGCTACCTCGCCCTCAGACATGCCGCCGTTGGTGACTCTGTCGAAGTAGCGAACACCTGTAGGCATCTTAGGCAACACATGCAGGTAAGTCTCGACTTCAAGCAGCGGATTCACAAACAATTTCTGCTTCTCGTCAGCTGTCTCCAACGACTCCTTCAGCGCGACGCCTTTATTGACCAGTTGTCTGATGCCGTCGAAAGCCTCGGAATTGTACACGGCTCTGCTGATCTGTGCTCTGATAGCTTCGTTGACAGCTTCCAGCAGCAGCTTGTCGCCTGCCTCGGCGTCCAATGGCTCAGCGCCGATATACTGTACGCATATTGCCTGGAATCGCGCTTTGCATTCGTCGCTGATGTCGTCACGCTGCTTCAGTTCTTCGAGGCAGTCAGCTACATACGCCTGTCTGTCCCACTGCAGCCAGTGCCCTTCTTTCTTGGATTGTATGGCGAAACGTATGAAGTGTCGCCACAGCAGATCAAGATGCGGTACACGTCTCGGTGGAAACAGTTCCTGCCCTGCCTTGGCAGCCTTCAGCGACTTCAGCATCAGTTTCTCTGAGCTGAGCACATGCAGCATAGTCAAGTCATGCTTGTCAAGTGGTATCATGTGTCATAGCCTCTCCGAGTTTCTTATACGGTTCAGGCAGAGCACGCACTGCGTCAGGAAACATAGCTGCGTATTCCTTGGCTGCTGCGCGGTACTTGTCGCAGGGCAATCCTACGCCTGCAAATAAGAAGTACAGTGCATAAGGTTCGCACATGTCACCGAGTATCTCGATAGTCCTGTCGGATTCAAGCGAGCCTTCTGAGAGTCGCAAGAAAATTGTGCCAGCATTTACGATCAGCTGCGGAAGGCTCTGTTTTTCCTTTTCCGCCGCTTTTGCGTAGTCTGCCACTTTCTTTGTCAGCAGCACTCTGAACTTCTGTCCATGTGTCTTCCACAACCACGTCATGTACGGCAATATGTCCACCTTGTGTGTCGTCAGTTCTGCAGCGAGCTTCTCGACCGGCAGTCCCCTGTCCGTACCCAGGAGCCGCCTCAGCCGGAGCCGCAATTCTCGCTCTGTCATTGTGTGCTCCTGTTAAATAGTACTGTCATGATCTCATCCGGCGTTGCACCGGATTGTCTTCGCGGATCACTTGGTGCTTGTGACAAATGTCACAAGCACCATCACCGCGCCTCTTACCGTGTGACCCACGGTTGCAACAT
>ERZ773229.1278-NODE-1278-length-17832-cov-8.304720_pt1 | contig 17832 bp, 16 predicted proteins | sample MGYA00580992_ERZ773229 | MGnify/ENA primary metagenome ERZ773229 (study PRJEB29015, sample SAMEA2737795) | human gut metagenome | biome: human gut; feature: human-associated habitat; material: faeces | place: China | collected 2012 ... | reverse complement strand
CGCTGTTCCTGATCACAGCCATTGCGGTCAAATCCGATGGTGGTCCCGCCTTCTATAAGCAGGTGCGCCTGACCAAGGACGGCAAGCAGTTCGAAATCTTGAAGTTCCGCTCCATGCGCGTGGATGCAGAAAAGGATGGTGTAGCACGTCTTTCTACTGGCGACAAGGATGACCGTATTACAAAGGTCGGTCACATTATCCGCGCCTGTCGCCTGGACGAGCTGCCCCAGTTGCTGAACATCCTGAAGGGTGACCTGTCTGTTGTTGGACCTCGTCCGGAACGCCCGGAAATTGCTGCCCAGTACTGTGAGGAAATGCCGGAGTTTGCACTGCGTTTGCAGGCCAAAGCAGGTTTGACCGGTTATGCACAGGTGTATGGCAAGTATAACACTACCCCCTACGATAAGCTGCAGATGGATTTGATGTATATTGCCCATCCTAGCCTGATCGAGGATCTGAAAATCATGCTGGCAACCGTGAAGATTTTGTTTATGCCGGAGAGTACTGAAGGCGTGGCAGAGGGTGCGACTACAGCGATGGGGCAGGAAAAGTGTGAGGAGAGCGGTAAATGAAAAAGGCAGTCATGTTGATTAACGATACGACCTATGCATTTAATTTGCGTGGAGCCGTTATCGAAAAGTTGATTGATGAAAATTTTGAAGTGGTAATTGTCGGTCAGCTATTAAAGCACCAGGATAAGTTAAAAACAATGGGTGCTAAGCTGATTGGCGTTCAAACTGGCCGTCATGGCACCAATCCTATCTCTGATTTGCAGTTGATGCATACCTACAAGAAAATTTTGAAAGCCGAAAAGCCAGACGTTGTTCTTACCTATAATATCAAGCCGAATGTGTATGGTGGTATGGCGTGCCAGCAGTTAAAGATTCCGTATCTTCCGAATATAACCGGCCTCGGTACTCCGGTGGAAAATCCCGGCCCTTTGCAGGCACTAACCACCCGGCTTTACAAGATGGGCGTAGCCGGTGCAAGCTGCATTTTTTTCCAGAACAGCGAAAATCAGCGCTTCTTTGAAACACACAAGATGATGCCGAAGCATTCGAGAGTCCGGTTGCTGCCGGGATCTGGTGTGGATCTGGAGAGCCATCCGCCGTTCCCATATCCGGAAGAGGAAACGGTACACTTCCAGTTTACATCCCGGATCTTGAAGGAAAAGGGCATCGACCTGTATCTTGCTGCGGCCAAACGGATCCATGCAGAGTACCCCAACACGGTGTTCCATATCTGCGGCGGCTGTGACGATCCTGCCTACGAAGAGATCTTGAAGCAGGCACAGGAAGCTGGAGATGTGGTCTATCATGGCCAGCAGAAAGATATGATCCCATTCCTGAAACAGGCAAGCTGCATCGTGCATCCGTCCTACTATCCGGAGGGAATGAGCAACGTACTTCTGGAGGGTGCGGCTAGCGCCCGGCCTATCATTGCCACCGACCGTGCAGGCTGCCGGGAAACGGTGGAAGATGGAGTGACCGGGTTCCTGATTCCCATTCAGGATGAGGAAGCTCTAGTCCATGCGCTGGAACGGTTTATGCAGATGACGCCAGAGCAGCGGAAAGCCATGGGTCTGGCCGGTCGTGCAAAAATGGAACGGGAATTCGACCGAAAAATCGTGGTGAAAGCGTATTTGGAAGAGATCCAAGCCATTGAGGGATAAAATGATGGACTATAAGAAAATAATAAAAAGCCGTGCGGTACGGATTCGAATCATGCAGGCACTTAGTTTTGTACCGGATAAAACCATGCTAGGGATACAGTACCGCATTAAAATGGGGCGAAAGTTAAATCTGAAAGATCCGAAACGCTATACGGAAAAATTGCAGTGGTACAAACTGTATTATCGGGATCCGCTGATGGCGCAATGCGTGGATAAGTATGAAGTGCGCAAATATGTGGAAAGCTGTGGTTTGGGGAATATCCTCAACGAATGCTATGGGGTATATGAGACTCCTGATGAAATCGATTTTGAAAGATTGCCAGATCAGTTTGTCCTAAAAGATACGCTTGGCGGTGGAGGAAACGGTGTAATTATCTGCAGTGATAAATCTACGTTGGACATTCCGCGGGCAGTCAAAACAATGCGCAACTGGGTTAAACCTGTGCCGGGAAAACATCCCGGACGTGAATGGGTCTATGACCAGGGGAAAAATCGGATCATCATTGAAAAGTATATTCCTTCAGACCCCGACAAGGGCGGGCTGATCGACTATAAATTCTTCTGCTTCAATGGGAAAATTGCTTATGTGTATGGCATAGCAGACCGAAGAGTAGGCCAAAAAGCTGGGCTTGGTATTTTTACGCCAGAATTTGAGCTGCTGCCGTATACACGTCTTGATGAAAAGCCGTTGGAGAGAACTTTAAAAAAACCGGACAACTACGAGCAACTTAAACAGGTGGCAGAAAAACTGGCTGCGCCGTTTCCACACGCCCGAATTGATCTGTATGACCAAAGTGGGCAGATACTGTTTGGTGAAATCACCTTCTTTGATGGAAGCGGATATATGAAGTTCGGACCAGATGAATTTGACTTTATGATGGGAAATGCGTTTGAACTGCCGGGGAAAAGGAGCAAGTAAATGTCTAAAGTTATTATTGAGCAACTCAACGGTGCACAATACCCTGCCGCAATCAACGATTTCAATCCGGGAAAGGTCTACCCTGAATACCCGTTTGAAAGCGGTGCAGTCAGTGAAGAACCAAATGATGCCTACGAACTGATTCGGAATTGTCTTAAGGATATGGGACTTGATGCTGAAAACTTTGGAACAAGTCAATGGAACCCGCTGGGGACATATATCAAACCCGGAGATTTTGTGATCGTTAAACCGAATCTGGTGATGCACGAAAATGAAAACAAAAGCGCAACAGAAAATTCCTTTGAATGCCTGATCACAAACCCCGCGTGTATTCGAGTGGTTTGTGATTATTGCTTGATTGCACTCAAAGGAACTGGCCGTTTGATGATTGGCGATGCGCCTATGCAGGGGTGTGATTTTGATGCATTGTTGAAAAGAAGTAGCCTTCCCAAAGTAATAGAATTCTATAAAGCACATGGCGTTTCGGTGGAATTAAAGGATTTCCGGCAATATCAGTCTCAATTTAATGCCAATAGAGTTATTGTTGACAAAAAATATAACGACACCAGGGGAATCGTTGCTCACATGGGAACAAAATCTCAACATATGGGTTCAACGTCAAACGGTATTTATCAAGTCAGCGATTATGATAAAGCGGACACGGCAACGTTCCATCATGATACGGTACACGATTACGAGATCAATAGTGATATTCTGCAGGCAGATGTTGTTATCAACTTCTGTAAACCCAAAACACATCGGCTTGCTGGTATAACGGCAGCTATGAAAAATATGGTAGGCATTACCTATAACAAAGCATGCTTGCCGCATCGTTCTGCCGGTTCGGTAGAAGAGCATGGAGACGCCTACCTGCATAAGAGCTTTTTGAAGCGAGTGGCAGATGATGCACTGACACGCAAAATCCGTGCAGAGAATGCTGGTAATTTTGCTTATGCTATGTTGCTCCGTTATGTATATGGTGTTTCGCTGGTTCTGGCAAGAAAATTTGGCAAGGATACATATTATATCGGGAGCTGGTATGGAAACGATACGATTTGGCGTACAATTTGCGATTTAAATTATATCGTTCGATACGCTGACAAAGATGGCGTATTGCATACTGATCCGCAGCGTCAGATGCTGAACTTTGGTGATATGATCATTGCCGGAGAACGAAACGGTCCGGTTAGTCCGTCACCCAAAATGCTGGGTGCAGTGGTTGCCAGTGATGACCCGGCTGCGTTTGATGTTACCCTTTGCAAGCTGATGGGATTCCCGTTTGAGCGGATTCCCTTGGTAAGAAACTTGATTACGGGAAAAACGATTGTGCCCTATACGACCCCGGAGGTCATACTGAACGGAAAAAAGCCCATGGCGTTGGATCACATCGATTTTCCGAAAGAATGGAAATTTGAACCGCACGATGCGTGGAAGTAATTATGGAGGATATATGACGAAGTACAAAATTGGAATCATTGTAACATGGTTTGGATCTTTGCCGGACTATTTTCCGGCATGGCTAAAGAGCGCCGAAGCGAATAAAGATGTGGATTTTTTGGTGTTCTGCGATCATGAAGTAAAAAGCGCCAGCGAAAATATTCATTTTCAAAAAATGTCGTTCGAAGAGACGATAGCACTGTGCGAAAAAAAGATGCACAGAAAAGTGAACTTTGCAAATGCGTATAAGTTCTGTGATGCAAGACTCTTTTTTGGCGTTATATACGAAGACTATCTGAGAGAATATGATTTTTGGGGTTACTGTGACATTGATTTGATATTTGGAAATATCCGACATTTTATCACGGACAAACTGCTGAATCAGTATGATAGGTTCTTCCAATATGGGCATCTATGTTTGTATCGAAACAATCAAATGATGAACCATTTATATGAACTTCCTGGTGGTATCTATTCTCTGCAGGAGATTTTTGTTGGAACAGCCAAAACGACACCGGAAGAATATTCTGGTGCTAATAGAATATGTATTAAAAACAATATTAAATGGTATACAAATGTCGTTTTTGCGGATTTTAATGTTTGGTATAGTGAGAGTTTGCAACTCTATCATGGAATAAAAAATCACGAGGAACAGATTTTTGTGTGGAAAAATGGCACTGCAAAAATGATATATAAAGAAAATGGAAAAATTGGTGAACAGGAATTTATTTACTGCCATTGGCAAAAGAAAAAACCTGTGATAGAGGGTGATCTAGACAACTGTGATGCTGTTATTATAACCCCAAAGTCGTTGATGGCAGTTTCAGAGATCAATTATGAAAAGTTGAATTTTAAGCAAATAAATCCTCCGGTTTCTCCAGAAGCACAAATTCAATGTCAAAAGAATTATCGTCGTATGAAAATAAAAGAATTTCTTTCGGCAGATTTTGAAACAAAAAAGATTTGGGTGCGGCAAAAGATATACCACATGCTGGATCACCAAAATATCTACCAATAAAATCGTGAATCACAACAATTCTAGGGTGAAAAGAAAGTAAGTGAAATCTATGGCTTCAACAGTAAAAAATGCTTACCGGAAGAAATTATCAAATGAGTATAAGTTTGCTGCTCCAAAAGAATTTATAAATCGGATGGATATGGGAACTCCGATGGAGCGAGAGTATCGCAACGATTTTATGCGTGACCGTGACCGTGTGCTGTACAGCAGTGCATTTCGGCGTTTAGCAGGAAAGACACAAATATATTTGGCAGGAACAGATGACCATTGCCGCAATCGTTTGACGCATACACTGGAAGTATCACAGATTGCCCGAACGATTTCCTGTGCATTGGGATTGGATGAAAATCTGACAGAAGCAATCGCTCTTGCGCACGATTTGGGACATACTCCTTTCGGACATGCTGGAGAGCAATACCTTCATCAGATTATGACGGTGCACAGTCCAGTAAATCGTGCAAAAAGCATAAAGGAATCACCGTTTATTGATATTTCGGAACGGCAGTATGAAGGCTCTTATGGCTTTAAGCATAATCTACAAGGCGTCCGGTTGACTGCAAAACTCGAAAGTGCTTATGGTGAGTACGGATTAAATCTGACGAATTATACTTTATGGGGAATTGCGCATCATTCAAATCTGCAATACCGAGAAGGAACATTTGAAAATATGTCTCTTAATCCAGACTATTTGAAGGATTTCGAGGCGTATATGTGCCATGCAGACGGTACACATGAGGCATGGTCATTTGAAGCGTTTGTCGTTCGGGAAGCAGATGAAATTGCACAGTGGCATCACGATATGGAAGATGCGCTGTATAGTGGTGCTATGACAGCGGTTGGCGTATGCACTGCTATTCAAAGTCAACTTGCGCCGTTTTTGACAGAAAAAGAGTTGGAAGAACTGGACGAAATCAAAAATAGTTTTCGGCAGGTTGCAGCACAATCTCGAGTAAATAAAAAAATCCTAGCAGAGCTTTCGCATATTGTCGTAGATGCTTTGGTAAGTAAAATCGTAGAGGTTTCAAAGAACAATTTACAGTATTTGTGGGATAACTATGTGAAAAACCACTATAAAGTAACTAATGTATATCGATTTTTTGAAAAGAATTGCCATGAGTCTTTGAATGCCCGAGAAAAAATCGTAATTGAAAAAGCAATCGGATACCAGCTTTTTGGAGAGGTAGATAAAAATATACAGTTGTCGCTCCGAGGATATCCCAGTACGATTCGCAAAAATATCCATCATTCAAAAGAAGTCGAACGAATGAATGCAAAAGGACAATATGTTATCAAAAAATTATTTGAAGCGTACTCAAGCCATCCGCAGCAGCTTCCGAATAACGTGATCAAAGGATATCTCAGAGACATTGGACTTGAAAAGGAACTCAAAGAAGCTGAGGTAGATGGAATTGGTGCAGTGCGTTCTCTGTTTGATGATGAGATCAAAATGAGAAATAGCGGTCATTATGACAAACGAAAGTCGATTCTGTTGATGCGAGGGATATGTGACCATATTGCGAGTATGACAGATCGATATGCACTAAACGAATACGCAAAACTGTATCAGTAAAATGTAAACATATAGGGGAGACTTATGCGGATCTTAATTTGTGCATTTACTTATTGGCCGGCGGTAGATGGTGTGCAAAATGTGACAGAATATCAAGCTGAGGGTCTGGCTGCACGCGGTCATGATGTCACAGTGCTGACAGGATACTTGCCGGAAAAGAATCTTCCAGAGGAAGAAGAACACAACGGTGTACATATCCGACGCTTTGCAGCGTACACCGAAACAATGCTTCACCATGGTGATAAGGCTGCATATCAAAGATTACTAAAGGAGTATGCAGCCAAGGTGGACGTTATTATGACGGTATGTCCGGAAAGTTGGTGCACAGATTGGGCAATCCCGCTGGCTGGACAGTTGGACTGTGCGATGGTCATGATGTCGCATGGCATCCATGATTTCCGCTGGTCTACGTTCAAGGACAAAAGTATGTATGGCGTTGTGCGCAAGGTGTGGGGTGACTTACGCTGGCCACCATATTTTGCGCAAAATTGGGACAATATCCGCTGCTACGATACTGTCATCCAGCTGCATGAAAAAGATTTTGCTACCCAATATTTTGAAAAGCACGGCGTGAAAGGACAAAAAGTTCTTTACAATGCTGTGGATGACGCTTTCTTTGCCAATGACATAAAAAAGAAAAAACAAATCATCAATGTTGGAACATATTGCAAGAGAAAAAATCAAATAAAAGCGTTGGAAGCTTTTTATGCAGCGGCGTTGCCGGGTTACAAACTCGTACTGATTGGCAGCGCATGCAACGGTTACTATGAGCTTTTGAAAAAGCGTACAGCCGAACTGTCTCAGATCTACGGTCCGCGTGATGTTGAAATTCTAGTAGCAATTCCCCGTGAAGAGACGATTCGACTTGTAAAGCAATCGCAGGTCTATTTGTTGACAAGCATCAGCGAGATGTTTCCGGTCAGTTTGATTGAAGGAATGGCAGCTGGGTGTGCATGGGTTTCGACTGATGTTGGAATTGACCGTTATCTTCCGGGTGGAAAAATTGCCAACACGCCACCGGAAATTGCGGAGGCATTGCGCTACATCACGGCAGAGGAAAACTATGCAGGCCTTGCTGAAGCAAGCAGAATTTTTGCAAAAAAGAACTGCAGCAAACAAACCCAAGTAGATAAACTGGAAGGCATTCTGAGCGAGGCCGTTGAAAACCATAAAAAGGGGTAAAGTACAATGGAAAACAATCCGATAAAAGATGCATATAGAGCATTGCGCTGCAGTTTGCGTGACAAATTCATCAATAAAAAACGCTGGGGCTCATGGAGTGAGCCGGAAAAGAACAGTTTTGCAATTTTTGCAAGCGACTGCACAGGTGGAATGCTTTGTCATGATATGCACAAAGAGTTTAACTCTCCAACAGTCAATATGTTTTTCTCGGCCTCAGACTACATTAAATTTTTGAAAGATCCTGCGACATATATGGACTTGCCAATGCAAGAAATACAGCAGCAGGAATTTGCATACCCTTTGGCAAGGCTTGGTGATCTGACGCTGCATCTGGTACATTACGACAGCGTTGCCCAGGCACAGAAAAAATGGAATATCCGTAAAGAACGCCTGAAAAAATCGGGGGGGGTATGTACTGTATTATGAACGACCGAAACGGTTGTACAGAACAGGATCTATTGGATTTTGACGCCCTACCGTATGAGCATAAGGTCGTGTTCACACATGTGCCGCACCCGGAAATACAGTCGGCTTTTTATATTCGAGGGTTTGAAAAGCAGGACTATGTGGGAACAATGACAAAATTTGTCTCACCGGTTTCGATTCGACGGACAATGGATCAGTTCGATTTTGCAAAATGGATTGATAGAGGAAACAATCTCAAATGAAAAAAGCAGTGTACTTAACAAAAGGAAAAGGGGACATAATTACCGCTGGAAAGTATACGGAAAATATTTATGCATTGCCGGTTTACCGGGCAGACAATGTACTATGCAAGGCAATGGCGAATATCTGCTGGAAACTGCATTTTCCGTGTACTGCGCTTTTCTTGGGTGACTGGGCACGAACGATACAAGATTATGATGTTATCATCTGCGAGGGATTAAAACGCCGCGAGTGGGTTTTTCGATATATATTGCAGCGAAAAAAAGCAGATAGCCGCTTGATAATGTGGCATTGGAACAAAATTTTTGAATATGAAACTGACCCCAACAGCGACTTGGCTCAGCAATGTGAACAATGGAGTTTTGATCCGGATGATTGTGAAACGTACCATATGCGAGCTAACACGCAGTATTTTGCGACAATCTCTATTCCGTTCAATGCAGAAAAAAAATGGGATCTGTACTTTTTAGGAACGGATAAAGGCCGTGTTCCACTTCTGGAAAAACTGAATATTTCATGTAAGAATAAGGGACTTACACCCTATTTTTATATTGTTGGTGAACAGGGACTATCCCCATCTGCAGAACTGCCGTACCGTGCACCGATTTCCTATGAAGAAAATATCCAAAATGTAAGCAATACCGCAGCGGTTGTGGATATGCCGCTGAAAGGACAGCGTGGGCTTACGCTTCGCGTATTGGAGGCGTTGTACCTGCACAGAAAGCTGGTTACTTTCAATAGTGATGTGAAAGAACTTCCATTCTATAATGACAACAATATCCTTGTTTGTGACGAAGATTTTTCAATTGACGCCATCTATGGATTTATGCAAAAACCATACCAGGACACAGCGGCTTGCATAGAAGCACGGCAATTTTATTCGTTCTCGGAATGGATGAAACGATTTGAACTGAAATCATAAATTACTGAGATAGGATACAGTATGCTATTTGTTTTACTTATATTGGAGATTGCATTAACACTGCTTTCGTACATTTTGACAGGTAAAAATTTTTCTTCACCAAGTGTGTTATCAAATCTGTCTTTTCTGTTTTCAACAGTGTTACTATGTGCATATATTCCTAAATGGGAACTAAAAATATCAGTCGCAACCTGCATAGTGATTTTTAGTGGAAATATAATGCTTCTGGTTGGAGAAATTCTCTCTCAGTTGATTTGGGAAAAAAGAGCAGAGAGCAGAAAGAATTGTCCGTGTAGGATGAATCCGGAGAATAATGATTTTGTAATATCAGTCCCCAAAAGTATAACAGTATGTTTTCTACTTTTCGAACTATTATCTATTGCATTGGTCTATTTTTATATATCAAGAAACACTATTATTACATATGACTATACAGGCCAAGCAAGAACCTTGCTGATGTCCTATCGTGGCCAACAAGATGAACTTCATGCAACATGGGTTACGGCGTTACTCACAGCTGGAAAAGTTCTTATGTATTTCTATACTTTTGTTGTGCTCTATACACTAATATATGCACGAAAGAAACTTTCTGGTATTGAAGTGGCAACATTGGTGGCAGCTGTTTGCCTATGTGCACTAAGTAGTGCGCGAATTGATATTATATTGTTGGCAGGATCTGTAGTTGTATGGATATATGGGTTGATAAAAAGAAAATATCAAAACCTGAATTTAACAACATACAAAATGATTAAATACTTGTTTTTGATTCTCCTACTGATGCTGCTCCTTTTTTTTGCTATGGGTACACTTACAGGAAAGACGGCTTCCACATTGAGTTCTCTACTGGACACAATAGTTGTATATGCTGGAGGTGGAACTATTGGACTTGATGAGTATATCAAAACATTTAAAGGTTCTGAGTTTTTTAAATCAAGTGAAACATTGTATGGTTTGAGTTCTATATTGACTAAATTTGGAATGCGGCCACTCTGTAAATATCGAAACCTTGAATTCTTTTTTATGGGAAATTCGCAAACATACACAGGTAACACATATACGGTATATCGGAGATTGTTGCACGACTATGGATATATAGCGACATTTTTGATTCGTATAGCGGAGGGCTTTGTATTTGGCTATTTGACAAATAAAATTTATCAAACAAAGAAGAGCAGAAAGTATTTTGAAAGACTTTTTCTTTATGGAACACTTACTGGCGTATTAGTCACAGAAGCAGTTGACACACTCTTTTTGATGACGCTACCGACAATTAGCGAGATGATAATGCTGATTATACTTTGTGGTTTATATCGTCTTGTGACAAGGATTGATATCCGTTTTGAATGCCCTGCAAAAATCATTATAAGAAAGAAATTGACTCAATGAAATCAAGAACAGAAAATGTTACAAGAAATTTAAAATCATCGATTCTGTTTCAGTGCACGAACATTATTATAAAGTTTTTGCTGAGAACAGTATTTATTTATGCGCTTGGAAAGGAGTATTTGGGCGTAAATGGCGTATTTACAAATATTTTAACTGTTCTGTCGCTTTCGGAACTAGGTCTTGGTACAGCGATTATATATGACATGTATCAGCCGATTGCGGAAAACAACATAGAAAAAGAAATTCAGCTATTTCGATTTTATCGCTATATTTACGCAATTGTAGGAAGCATTATTTTATTACTGGGACTGCTGCTTGTCCCTTTTTTAAAATATATTATAAAAGATGTTCCCAATGTATCACATTTGTATGTGATTTATTGCCTCCAGCTGGTCTCTACAAGTGCTTCTTATTTTTTTGCACAGTATCGATCTTTGTTGGATGCGCACCAATTGAATTCCATCAATACAAAAAATAACTGGATATTTGCAGTGGTCAAAACTCTACTTCAGATCACGGCTCTTTTGATGTGGAAAAACTATATTCTATTTTTGCTGCTTGACCTGGTTATTGTAATAGTGTCGAACTATGCAATTTCTATCAAATGCAGAAAGTTGTTTCCATATATTAATTCGTCCCCCGAAACACAGACGCAAATAGAATACAAACATATTCTAAAAAATGCGATGAGTACATTTTCAATCAAGGTTGGAATCACCGTTGTTAATGCAACTGATAATCTTCTGATATCTGTGTTTATTAGCACTTTATTGGTTGGAATATATTCAAATTATAGCATGATTACTTCTGTGATTACTGCAAGCACAATGTTGATTTCATCATCACTTCAAGCAAGTGTTGGCAATTTATGTGTTTCAAAGGATTACAAAAAAATATCAGATGTTTTTGAACGAATACGTTTTTTATATGTCACTATTTACGCCATGGTATGCATCGGTATGCTGTCGCTAATAAACCCATTTGTAGAACTATGGGCAGGCAGGGAATATGTGCTGGATATTCGTATTGTATCAGTGATCGTGTTAAACCTCTATTTAACAGGGGTGCATCAACCAATTGAAGTGTTTGTATACGCTGATGGACTGTTCCGCTATTTTAAGATTAAACCATGGATTGAAGCTGCAATCAATCTTGTGATTTCTATTTTGCTTGCGAAACCATTGGGAATTACTGGAATTTTTATCGGAACGACAGTAAGTCATGTTACAACAACGCTGTGGTATGATGCAAAGATTGTATATAAAAAATCTTTACATAAAGCGTTTCGAACATATTGGAATGGCTATTTAATGTATTTACTACCAACCTTTATGATGGCTGTAATGGTGGGGTTTGTATCTAATAAAATAGAGGTTTCGATGAATCCGTATCTTTCATTTGTTGTGAAAGCCGTTGTTGTAGTTGGACTATCAGTTATGGGCTGGATTTTGCTTTTTGGAAAAACAGAGCAATTCAAATATTACTCTGGTACGTTCACTGAAAAAATAAAAATAAGGAAGATGTAAAATGTACCGCAAAATAGTATTCATCACCGGCGCATCCGGTTTTATCGGCTCCAACCTTGCCAAGCGTATCCTGACTACCGAGCCGGATACCAAGGTCATCGGTCTGGACAACATGAACGATTATTATGACGTTCGCATCAAGGAAGCTCGTCTTGCAGAGCTCCAAAAGTTTGAGAACTATATCTTTATCAAGGGCAACCTTGCGGATAAGGCGCTTATTAACAGCATTTTTGAGCAGTATCATCCAGATATTGTAGTCAACCTTGGCGCGCAGGCTGGTGTGCGATACTCCATCACCAACCCGGATGCCTATATCGAAAGTAACATGATTGGCTTCTACAACATTCTGGAAGCTTGCCGCCATTATCCTGTGGAACATCTGGTGTACGCTTCGTCTAGTTCTGTCTACGGCAGCAACAAGAAGGTACCCTACTCCACCGATGACAAGGTGGACAATCCGGTTTCTCTGTATGCTGCTACCAAAAAGTCTAACGAATTGATGGCGCACGCCTATTCTAAGCTCTATAATATTCCCTCTACCGGTTTGCGGTTTTTCACCGTGTATGGCCCTGCTGGTCGTCCGGATATGGCATACTTTGGTTTTACTAACAAGCTGGTGAACGGCGAAACTATCAAGATTTTCAACTACGGCAACTGCAAGCGGGACTTTACTTATGTGGATGACATCGTGGAAGGTGTTGTCCGTGTGATGGCAAAGGCTCCGGAAAAGAAGAATGGCGAGGATGGTTTGCCCATTCCTCCCTATGCAGTTTACAACATCGGCAATTCCAATCCGGAGAACCTGCTGGACTTTGTGCAGATCCTGTCGGAGGAACTGGTGCGTGCCGGTGTGCTGCCTGCGGACTATGATTTCGAGGCTCACAAGGAGCTGGTTCCCATGCAGCCCGGTGATGTGCCTGTGACCTTTGCTGACACTGAGCCTCTGGAGCGTGATTTTGGCTTTAAGCCTCATACTCCGCTGCGCGATGGCCTGCGGAAATTTGCTGAGTGGTACAAAGAGTTTTATATGCAATAAAGAAAGGGGAAAGACAATGAAAATCGCAGTTGCAGGTACCGGTTATGTTGGTTTGTCCATTGCTACGCTGCTGTCGCAGCATCATGAGGTCATGGCAGTGGATATTATTCCGGAGAAGGTTGATCTTATTAACCACAAAAAGTCTCCCATTCAGGACGAGTACATTGAAAAGTATCTTGCAGAGAAGAACTTAAATCTGACGGCAACGCTGGACGCTGAAGCCGCCTACAAGGACGCAGACTTCGTTGTAATCGCAGCACCTACTAACTATGACAGCAAGAAGAACTTCTTTGACACTTCTGCAGTAGAAGCAGTCATCAAGCTGGTGATCCAGTACAATCCGGATGCCATCATGGTCATCAAGTCCACGATTCCGGTTGGCTTTACAGCTTTTGTGCGTGAGAAGTACCACTGTGATAACATCATCTTCAGCCCGGAGTTTCTGCGGGAGTCGAAGGCTCTATACGACAATCTGTACCCGAGCCGCATTATTGTAGGTACCGATGTAGACAATGTTCGTCTGGTGAAAGCTGCCAATACCTTTGCCGGTTTGCTGCAGGAGGGTGCTATTAAGGAGAACATCGACACCCTGATTATGGGCTTTACCGAGGCGGAGGCTGTCAAGTTGTTTGCCAACACTTATCTGGCCTTGCGTGTCAGCTATTTCAACGAACTGGACACCTATGCAGAGATGAAGGGGCTGAACACCCAGCAGATTATCGAGGGCGTGTGCCTTGATCCTCGAATTGGTGACCAGTACAATAATCCCAGCTTCGGTTATGGCGGTTACTGTCTGCCGAAGGACACCAAGCAACTCCTTGCGAACTACGCCGATGTGCCGGAGAACCTCATTGAAGCAATCGTGGAGTCTAACCGTACTCGTAAGGATTACATTGCTGACCGTGTGTTGGAGATTGCAGGTGCTTACGAAGCAAACGAGGACTACGACCCTAGTAAGGAGCACAACGTGGTGGTTGGCGTATACCGCTTGACTATGAAATCCAACTCTGATAACTTCCGTCAGTCCTCCATTCAGGGCGTTATGAAGCGCATCAAGGCAAAGGGCGCAACGGTTATCATCTACGAGCCGACTCTGGAGAATGGCAGTACATTCTTTGGCAGCGAAGTCGTGAATGACTTGGAAGAGTTCAAGAAGAATAGTCAGGCCATCATTGCCAACCGCTATGATAACTGTTTGGATGATGTGCAGGAAAAGGTCTACACCCGTGACCTGTTCCGCAGGGACTAATGAGTATAACAGCAATGTGCTCAGACACACGGCTGTAAAGATGGGTGGGTGTGAAAGAGGTATGGTCCTAACAAAAAATGCTGAAAAATGATGGGATGATAGATATGTTTAGGAGAAAAGTTGTATGATTGATTATTTAGTAGTAGGTTCTGGCTTATATGGTGCGGTCTTCGCTCATGAGGCTAAAGCCCACGGCAAGAGCGTTCTGGTCGTGGACAAGCGTCCCAATATAGCAGGTAACGTTTACACTGAGAACATTGAGGGAATCAACGTCCACAAGTACGGTGCTCATATTTTCCATACTAATAGCAAAAAGGTATGGAACTACATTACACGGTTTGCGGAGTTCAACCGATTCACAAATTCACCTGTGGCAAATTACAAGGGCGAACTGTTTTCGCTACCTTTTAATATGTACACATTTAATAAGATGTGGGGTGTTGTGACGCCAGAAGAGGCAATCTCCAAAATCGAAGAGCAGCGCAAAGAAATCAATGCTGAGCCAAAGAATCTCGAAGAACAGGCAATCTCTCTCGTAGGTCGAGACATTTACGAAAAGCTTATCAAGGGCTATACCGAGAAGCAGTGGGGGCGTGACTGCAAGGACTTGCCGACGTTCATCATTAAGCGGCTACCCGTGCGCCTGACGTTTGACAACAACTATTTTAATGCGCTGTATCAGGGCGTTCCCATCGGCGGCTACACCAAGATGATTGCTAACCTCTTGGACGGCATCGAGGTTCGACTGAATACCGACTATCTCGAAAATAAGGTGGAACTTGACACTTTGGCAGATAAAGTTGTCTACACAGGTCCCATCGATGCTTACTTTAATTTCAAACTTGGTACGCTGGAATACCGTTCTGTTCGTTTTGAAAATGAGTTGCTGGACAAGCCTAATTTCCAAGGTAATGCGGCCGTCAATTATACTGACCGAGAGACTCCGTGGACCCGCATCATTGAGCACAAGTGGTTTGAATTCGGCAAGGATGAGAACGGCGATGATCTGCCCAAGACTATTATCAGCCGTGAGTACAGCAGCGAGTGGAAACCTGGTGACGAGCCGTATTACCCCGTGAATGACGCTAAGAACGGAGCACTCTACGCCGAATACAAGAAGTTGGCCGATGCTGAGTCGAAGGTTATCTTCGGCGGTCGTTTGGCTGAATATAAATATTATGATATGGATCAGGTTATTGATGCTGCACTGGAGTGCTGTAAAAACAACCTTGAGTGAGATGAATTTGATAGTGGCTATTCTGACCAGCCTGAAGATGATGGAAATCATGTTGGCGAAGAAGGTGCCCATGAGCAAGCTGGCTGAACTTCTGAAGATTTATCCGCAGGTGCTGGAGAACATCCGCGTGACCGACAAGAAGGCTGCACAGAACACCCGGCTGTGCAGGAGACAGTCAAGGCTATGGCCGAGGCAATGGGCGATACTGGTCGTATTCTGGTGCGTGAGTCCGGCACGGAGCCGGTAGTCCGCGTGATGGTGGAAGTCCCTGACCACGATACCTGCCAGAAGTATGTGTCTCAGGTCGTGGAAGTCATCAAGAACAAGGGTTACGTTGTCTAACGCATATTTTGCCGATATAAATTTCTTGCTATCCAATATTTGTAATGCTATACTTGTATTATAAATATTGAATGGAGGTGTCCCTTATGCCCCGTCCCAAAGGTAGCAAGAACAAGCCCAAGACCGTAAAAGCAACCGTTGACTTTGCTGCACAGCTCGCCGAAAAGCAGTCTGCAAAGGAAGCTGTCACTGCCGAGATCGCATCCATCACTGCCAACATTGATGCACTGAAGGTTGACCTGAAAACCAAGAAGGTCGAGCTGAAGTCCATCGATAAGGAAATCGCCAGAATCGAAGCCAAAAAGATCAAAGCTGAAACTAAGGCAGCAGAATCCGCAAAGAAAGCTGAAGCAGAGGATGTGCTGAAAAAGCTACTGGCCAGCGGCGTGAGTACAGACGAGATCCTCGCAAAACTGAAATAATCTTTTTAAACCTCAAACCGTGTGGGTGTGGCTACAAAATCTCATCCATACGGTTTTATAATAGAATGATTATTTTATATCAAACAAATATATCCGTTTCTCATTCCATCCCTCAAAATTGCTTCCGGTGAAATTTCAGCAAGAGAGGTAGCAGGGGAGAGCGGAGGCAAAGCAAAGGAACATCACAGACAAGAAGCTATCAAGGCAATCAGCACATCAAAAATAAATTCAGTCACTTCAAAAGCATTCTTCGAAAATCAGAGACAACCCATCGTCCAAGCCAGTCCATCAATGCACCAATCAAACCGTAATTCAACCCGTCATCACCCCCACCCTGAGGAGCGCATCTGGGCAGGGCGAACGCCCCGGCGGCAGCCCCGGGTCCCGGACGCTCCGAGGAGTGGCACACTAAGTCACATGAAAATATATGTGCATAAAAAGAAATAGAGTGAATATGATAATTCTAAAACACAAAATTGCAAAAGAACTTGAAAATAACGCCTAAACGTGGTATAATTTTGGTACGAACAAGCCGGTTTTGGTACGACAACGGTATGCTGTGGTACTGTAACTGTTGTTTCGAAATTATGAACGACTACAAAAAAATCGTGAAAATTTAGCGTAGCTACGACGACACCTATCAGGTTCAGGTCGTGTCTTGGTACGACAACGAGAACTCCTACACCTCTCAGATGGTCCGTACCATTAAGTACTTCGCTGAGAACTGCTAATTACAGCTCTACGCTCAAAAGTGCTTGAGGTGGCGTACTGAATGACGGCTGGTACCGGCTTTGCTGGTACAAACATGCGGTGATTGGTACGACAACAGGAACTTGAGTTCTGCACCCTTCCTTTTGCGGGTCTCCGTGAGAGGAAGGGTGTTTTTTATCTTCCAGCAGGGGGAAATTCCCAAGAAAGGATGATTTACTCCAAGAAATGTGCTATACTGAACTCGCAGTGACCCGGAGCCGATGCACTATGCGGATGACAATGCTGTTGTGCGGGTAGCATCATGCAATGGGGGAAAGCATATATACTTATACACTAATGAAAGTTCACTTTTGGGAACGAGGTAAGCAAGAATGGGAAAGTATTTTGGGACCGATGGCTTCCGTGGGGAAGCGGGCATTGATCTGACCGCCGACCATGCCTACAAGGTTGGTCGCTTTTTGGGCTGGTATTACAATATGCTCCGCGAGCGCAATGGCAACAACGAACCCGCCCGTATCGTCATCGGCAAGGACACCC
>ERZ773229.1271-NODE-1271-length-17901-cov-3.000897_pt1 | contig 17901 bp, 17 predicted proteins | sample MGYA00580992_ERZ773229 | MGnify/ENA primary metagenome ERZ773229 (study PRJEB29015, sample SAMEA2737795) | human gut metagenome | biome: human gut; feature: human-associated habitat; material: faeces | place: China | collected 2012 ... | reverse complement strand
TCTCATGCTTGAAGTCCCACTGCTGTATTGCAATGGGGCTTCTTTGACAGGCTGAAGGGACGGTTTTCCGTCCCTTTTCTAGCAAAGCTTCCTTTATTCAATTTCTTCCCCGCGCTCCACCCGGGCGATCATTTCCACCCGGTCACGGTGGCGCTGTTCATCGGAGAAATCCGTGGTCAGCCAGATGCGGAGGATATCCTTCGCCAGCTCGGTGCCCAGCACCCGGGAACCCAGGGCGATCATATTGGCGTTATTATGCAGGCGGCTCATCCGAGCGCTGTAGGTGTCCGAGCAGGTAACGCAGCGGATGCCGGGCACTTTATTGGCCGTGATGCCGATGCCCACGCCCGTGCCGCAAAGGATAATGCCGCGGTCGCACTCTCCACTTGCCACCGCACGGGCAGCCCGCGCGCCGTAAACCGGGTAATCCACGCTTTTGCGGTCATTGGTGCCGAAATCCTTATATTCCAACCCCAGTTCCTTCAAAACCTCGATTGCCGATTCCTTGAGATCGAATCCACCATGGTCGCACGCCAGCGCTATCATTCGACTTTCTCCTCCTGTGCTCCGGGGCTGCTTCCCCGTCTTCTCGAAAAATCCGACTTTTATCATACCACTCAGTGGGTGAATTGTACAGAGAAAGACGTGCAAACTATCGACGAGGTGAACCTCATGATCGTCATGGAGAACGTTTGCAAATCCTATCCGAAAAGCGGCGGGCGGGGCGCGATCCGCGTACTGGACGGCGTTTCCTTCCACATTCATCCCCGGGAATACGCGGCCTTTATCGGCCCCAGCGGCAGCGGTAAAAGCACGCTGCTGAACCTGATAGGCTGTCTGGACCTTCCCACCTCCGGCCGTTACGCGCTGGACGGCGTAGAGGTTCCCTCCCTCGGCGTCCGGGCGCTTTCCGCCCTGCGCCGGGACAAAATCGGCTTTGTTTTTCAGGGCTTTCAGCTTCTGCAAAAGCTGACGGCCTGGGAGAACGTGGCCTTTCCCCTGCTTCTGAAGGGGGTGGAGGAGCCCCGCCGCCGGGAGGCCGCCATGGAGACCCTGCGGAGGGTGGGCATGGCGGACCGGGCGGAGCATCGTCCCTGCCAGCTCAGCGGCGGCCAGCAGCAGCGGGTCGCCATCGCCCGGGCGCTTTGCGCCTCGCCTCGGCTGCTCTTATGCGACGAGCCCACCGCCGCGCTGGATCCGGCCACCCGGGACGATCTGCTTTCGCTCTTTGCCCGTCTGCATCAGGAAGGGTACACCATCGTCCTCATTACCCACGATCTATCCGTGGCCCGGCGGGCCGAGCGGCGTTTTCGGGTAGACGGCGGGCGGGTAATAGAAGAAGATCGATCGACTTCCTTTGCCCCTTTAGACTGGAAAAAACAGGATTTATAAAAAAAAGAAACCCCGCAAGCCTTTTCTGGCTGCGGGGTTTTTCATGGTACGCCCGGTGCGATTCGAACGCATGACCTTCAGAGTCGGAGTCTGACACTCTATCCAGCTGAGCTACGGGCGCATATGGGCTCTTGCGAGCAAAAGGTATGATACCACGAACTGAAGGCGTTGTCAACCTTTTCGGGATTTTGGGGCGGGGAGATTGTGCGCGGAAAGAGAACTGTTTTGAGCGTGGGAAATCGAGCAGCGTTCATGCCCACGCACTTTACCCTCCCCGCCGGCAGTCCCGGGGAGATGCGCCCGCGATGCGGCGAAAATGCCGGTTAAAGGAAGAAAGCGTCTGATATCCCACCCGGGAAGCCACCTCCGTAATGGGCAGTTCGGTGGTTTTCAGCAAGTTGATGGCGGCCTTGACCCGCACATGGTACAGGTATTCCAAAGGGCTGGTGTGCATGGTACGCTCAAATTTTCGTCGGAAGGACGTGCAGCTGATGGCGCACATGTCGGCCAGCTGCTGCAGGGTGATCGGCTCCTGATAATGGTTGGCAATATACAGCACCGCTGTGGAGATCTCATTCATTAAGGAAGGAAGCACCGTCAGCGGCGCCCTGTTTTGCAGCATCCGCCGGAGCATCACACATAATTCGCCCACCTTGAGCCGCACCAGCTGCTGGCCCCAGTCGGATTTTTCCTTTAATTCCTCCAGAATGCTCTGCACCAGAGGGGCCATGCCGGGCAGCTGCTCCGGGTGAATGATGCCGCTGAAGGCGGATTGGCCCAGAGATTGATACTCCGGCGACAGCCCAAGCAGCATTTTCTCCAAATCAACATCCAAAAATTTCCAGCCGCTGATGCTCTCCGGGTCGCTTTGGGCGATATGCACCACGTTGGGCGCTATGACGGATACGTCTCCCCGCTGGTAGCGGTATACACGGGTGCCGATGTAAAAAATGCCGCTGCCCTGCAGGCATACCCCAATTTCGGTGGTCAGGTGGTAATGCATATGATCCGCCGGGTGGGGCCGGGAATAATGCAGCCGATCCAGATAAGGGGCATGAATAGGGAAATGCTCGTCCAACTGGATCGGCATGGCACGGATAGAGTCCTGTAACTTTGGACAAATCTGCAAAGTTTCATCCCCTTTTTGCATTGAAAATTCATTTTCTGCCACTTATAATAGCAGACAAACGGACTCTTGGCAAGAACGTGAAGGGGGCCTGCTTGTGAAGTATCGTTACCAGCTAGGGAAAAAACACTATGAGACAGCCCAAACGACGACGGCTGCCATCTTGCTGCTGCCCACCCTGATCGCGCTGACGTTTCTTTTTTTGATCCCGGTGGTGCGGCTGTTTTCTTTGAGCCTGACCTCCACCAACACCATCACCAACCAGTCCACCTATATCGGGCTGAAAAATTACGCCTATCTGCTGAAAAACGCCATGTTCCAAAAGGCGTTTGGCAATACGCTGTTTTTCACCGTTACCAAGCTGGCGCTGGAGATCGTTATTTCTCTGGTGCTGGCGGTCATGCTGGATATGTACATTCCGTGGCGCAAATTTCTGCGCATCAGCTACTTTCTGCCGGTGATCGTGCCGGTGGTAGCATCCAGCATTATCTGGATGTGGCTGTACGACCCGGCCATCGGCCCACTGAACCAGCTGCTGCGTTTTCTGGGGCTGCCCACCAGTAACTATATCTACGCCGAAAGCTCCGCGCTGATGAGTATTGTGGCCTTTGCCGTATGGCGCGGCATCGGTTATGACATTATCATTTTCATCTCCGGCCTGCAGGGCATATCCGACTCCGTAGTCGAGGCCGCCCGTATCGACGGTGCCAACGAAGGACAGATTTTCCGCCATGTCAAGCTGCCGCTGCTTTCCCCCATTGTGATGTTCGTCGTCATGATGGGCATGATTGGCTGCTTCCAGGCCTTTACCGAGGTGGATATCATGACCGGCGGCGGGCCCAACAACAGCACCATGCTGATGGCCAATTACATTTACACGCAGGCCTTCGGCAACGCCAAAATGGGTCGCGGCGCGGCAGCGTCCGTGCTGCTGTTTGCGGTGATCTTCCTGCTGACGCTGGTGCAGAAGGTCATGAGCGACAGAAAGGAGCGTAGCGATGCGTAAGCGTGGTTTGCGGCATTACAACATGCCGGTGTTCCTGATTCTGCTGCTGGTATCTGTGGTAATGATCTTCCCCTTCATTTGGATGGTTCTGTCGGCCTTCAAAACCAACGCGGATGTATATGCCTATCCCATCCGCTGGCTGCCGTCCTCCTTTGAATGGAGCAACTTCCAGAAGGTCTTCCAGATGGTGCCCTTCCTGCGGTACTACTGGAACACCATTTTGACCTCCGTTTTGCAGACGGCGATCCAGATTGCCATGTCCATCGGCGCGGCCTATGCCTTCGCCAAGCTGCATTTTCCCTTCAAGCGTACCCTGTACATGCTGATCCAGAGCGCCATGTTCGTGCCCATGTCCGTGCTGGTGATCCCGCTGTACCAGATGGTCAGCGGCACGGGGCTGGTGGACACCTACGCGGGCATCGTACTGCCGCAGGTGCTGGGCGTGTTTACCACCATGATGCTGATTTCCTTCTTCACGACCATCCCGGACGACCTGATCGACGCCGCCAAGATCGACGGATGCGGATATTTTTCCATCCTGTGGCACGTCATCATCGTCAATTCGGTCACAGCCATCAGCGCGGCGGTGCTGTACGCCTTCCTGTCTCACTGGCGCAGCTACCTGTGGCCGCTGCTGGTGACCAACAAGACGGAGATGCGCACGCTGGCGGTAGGCCTGAAATACCTGATCTCCGAGGCCAGTTCCGCCTACCAGCTGATGATGGCGGCGGCCCTGATGAGCATCGCGCCCCTGATCATCGTCTACATTCTGTGCGAAAAGAACTTTGTCCGCTCCATGACCATGACGGGTCTGAAGGGCTAACGGCGATTACAGCAGCATCTTGCTGTAAAATATAACCAACTCACGGAGGAAACAGACATGAAGAAACTGGCTAAGCTCCTCTCCTTGGTTCTGGCTTTGGGAATGCTTGGGTCCCTGTGCGCTCCCGCTCTGGCGGAAGAAACCACACTGGAAGTATGGTACGCGCTGAGCGGCACCAGCGGCGAAGCGTTCCTGTCCATCGTAGACGACTTTAACGCCCAGAACCCCGATGTGAAGGTCGTCACCTCCTATTCCGGCGGCTACACCGATACCGCCACCAAGATCACCAGCGCGCTGGCCAGCAACACCACCCCGGACGTGCTGATTGGCGGTCAGGTCACCTACACCGGCGCTTACGGCAACTTCTTCGCCGGTGAGCAGGCCACCTCTGACGCGGAGTTCAACTTTGACGATGTGTTCGAAGGTCTGTGGGAGTACGGCCGCTACAATGGCCAGATCTGCCAGATCCCCTATGGCATCTCCACCAACACCATGTTCTACAACAAGGAACTGGCGGAAGCTGCCGGCCTGAATCTGGAAGAAAACGCCCCCAAGACCTGGGCGGACTTCCTGGAGGTCTGCAAGACTCTGAAGGCCTACTACAGCGACAAGACCGACTTTATCCCCTTCGTGGTGTCCGACGAGGACTGGCTGACCAAGACCCAGCTGCTGTCCTGCGGCAACAGCGTGATCGCTCATAACGACGACTACTCCGAAAAGACCGCCGCTTTCGGCAGCGAGGAATGCGCCAAGGTCGCCCAGTGGTGGCAGGACATGGTGCGCGAGGGCGTTATGGATATGACCATGAACCAGAACGGCGTGAACGTGTTTGCCTCCGGCAACGCAGTGTTCTTCGCCGGCTCCTCCACCAAGATCATCGAGTGGAACGAGACCATGGGCGCGAACCTGTGCGCGATCGAAATGCCCATGTTCGACGTGCAGGCGGTCGCCATGGGCGGCAACACCATCTCCATCTTCCCCGCCGAGGATGAAGCCCGCCGCGCCGCTGCCTGGAACTTCGTGAAGTTCGTCACCAGCTCCGAAGAAAACGCCAAGTTCGCTGTGAACAGCGGCTATATGCCCATCCGCAAGTCCGCTGCCGACACCGAAGAAGTGAAGCAGGCCGTGGCCTCCATGCCCTCCTACGCTACCGCCTTTAAGCAGCTGAGCTACGCTTACGCTTATGTGAACATCGACGACTACGCCGCTCTGGGCACTGCTCTGGCGACCGCTCGTCAGAAGGTGACCTCCGACCTGAACTACGACGCGCTGACCGCCATGCAGGAAGCCGCCGAGCTGTACAACGAGGAAGCCGGTCTCTGATTCGACCCCTGAACTGGCGGCGGGTCTCCCCTGTGGGAGACCCGCCGTATTGCAAGGATGGCATATGAAGAAAGAACTGATTCAATCCTTCTTAGAGGCCTTTGCCGTGGGCGACGCTTACGGCAAGGCGACCGAATACTGCTCCCTGGAGCAGGTGCAGGCCCATTACAGTCGGATTGACGAGCTGCTGCCGCCGGAAAAGGCGATTGCCCATCAGGATCTGTTTTACGGTCAGGTGACCGATGATACGGAACAAAACGTTTATTTGCTTCGAGAATATGCGCGGCAGGGCCGGGTTACCCCCTACGACACGGCCATGTGCCTGCTTCGCTGGGTACAGGAAACGGACGCCGCGACCAAATATATTGGTCCCAACAGTCTGAAGGCTCTGCGCGCCATTGAACAGGGCGCAGACGTAACCACTGCCGGTACCGGCGGCACCACCTGCGGCGGCATGATGCGCGCGCCTGTAGCCTTTCTGTTCAGCACGCCGGACACGCTGACCCAGAACGTAGTTACCTGCCTGATGCCCACCCACAACACCAGCGTGGCCATCGAGGCGGCCATATGCTACGCCTACGCCCTTCAGGCGGCAGAAGCCGGCAAGCCCATGGAGCAGATTCTGGACAGTGCCTGCGAAGGAGCCCAGATCGGCAAGGGCTTCGGCTCCACCCACCGGGTGGCGGGGGTGGCCCCCTCCTGCGCGGCCCGGCTGCGTTTTCTGCAAAAGGTGATCCCCACGCTGCAAAGTGAGCAGCAGGTGAAAGAATTTCTCTATGGGGTCATCGGCGCGACGCTGGCCTCGGCGGATGTTTGCGCCTGCAGCTTCGGTCTGTTTTTGTACGCCCAAAAAGACACGGCGCTGGCCATTCGGCTGGCGACGGAAATGGGCGGGGATTCCGACACCATCGCCTGCCTGGCGGCGGGATTGTGCACCCTGTATGCAGGCGGGCACAATCTGCCCCATTCCATGATCGAGCTGGTGGAAAAAGCCAATCATCTGGATTTTGCCGTGCTGGCGGATACTGTTGTGACCGCCCGCAAATCAATGAAAGGAGCCGATGAAGCATGAAACTTTCCACTTCAACCAATCTGATCGCCTTTCGTCCCGATTATGTGTCCTATTTTCCCATTCTGGATTCCATGAAACGCCTGAAGGCCGTAGGCTTTGACGCGGTGGACCTGAACGTGTCCGACGCGGGGCAGCCGTTTTTCCGTCTGGGGGACGACGACTGGAAGGAGTGGATGCAGCAGGTGGCAGCCCTGTCTCAGGAGCTGAACCTGCCTATCACCCAGTCCCACGCGCCCTTCTACAACGCGTTGGAGCCGGAAAGCAAAAAAGCGTCCCTGTGGGAGCAGATGATCCCCCGGGCCATCGAGGCCAGCGGCATGGCGAAGGTACCGTGGATCGTGATGCACCCCGGCACCTATCCGGACGACGCGCCGGACTTCCGGGAATCCAAGCGCCGCAATTACGAATATTTTATGCCCTATCTGGAGTTGGCGGATCGTTTCGGCTGCGGCATTGCCATTGAAAACATGGCCGACGGCTTCTCTACCCATCGCCGTCCGGGCGGCGTGTACTGCTCCACTCATGTAGAGCTGTGCGATCTGGTGGATTCCTTCCATGTCAGCAATGTGGGCATCTGCTGGGATTTCGGCCACGCCAACCTGATGGGCATCGACCAGCGGGAAGCGCTGCGGGTGATGGGTAAGCGTCTGAAGGCCACCCACGTAGCGGACAACTCTGGCAAGCTGGACGACCACATCCTGCCCTTCCAGGGGAACGTGAACTGGCGCTCCATTCTGCCGGTGCTCAGTGAGATCGGCTACGAGGGCGACCTGACCTTCGAAATTCACAATTCCACCTCCCGCCTGCCGGATCATCTGGTGGACGCCACCGCAGCTCTGTGCGAACAGGTAGGCCGCTATCTGCTGGATCTGGCGAACGACAAAATTCACAATGAGACCTACGGTCATACCTGCTGAATTGCGGGATCGATTGCCCCCACCGGGTAAGCCGGTGGGGTTTCTGTATCTATAAAATGCTATGACCGAAGGGGCGGAAAGTGCCGGAGGAAGTCCCGACGCTTGGGGCGACAGTCCCCAAAAGCCTTCCTTTACCCCCAAAAGCAAGAAGCTCCGTTTCCTACTTTTTTCTGCGAAACGAAGCTTCTTTCCGTATTCTGTTTTACAACCGCCGCTTGGGGTTCATTATCGTACCGCCTTGCGCCGCAGCAGGATCAGTGCCGCTCCGCAGAGCACCAGCAGCAGGGTATAAACGCCCGGATGAGCCGAATCACCCGTGTTCGGCAGGAAGGGGATCGCTTCCTGCACCACTTTGCCGCAAATGTCGCACTTATGCTCCCGCACGCCCTCTTTTGTCTGGGTAGCGGCTTCCACCGTCACCCATTCACCGAACTGATGAGCGGCGGTCTCCGCTTTTTCCGTGCATTTACAGAGTTTCCAGTGTTCTTCATCGTCCGAAAGCCAGTTGCCCTCGCCCACGTGCTCATGAGGGAGATCGATTCGTTTATAGGTTTTATACTGACTTACATCGTAACGCCTTGGAGCCAGCCCTTTTTCATCGACCGAGCCTACCAGAAACCCCGGGCCCTGATAGCCGGACGCATCCGCCGCCACATTCGTGGCGCGGGTTCCACCGATAACGACCGCTTTTCCGCTCTGAAACAGGATCGCCTTACCGCTGAGGCCGACCACTGTCGCTTGGATGTCCAACTCCGCGCCGTCTACCGTAATGGTATAGGCTTCCTGACTTTTTGCGGCAACGCCGCAGACGGCATTGCGAACCGTCAGCTTGCCGCCGTTCAGATTTACGTCTCCCAATAGGGTCTGGATAGCGGCATAGATGCCGGTATTCTTGTCGATGGTGACGTTTCCGCCCTTCATTTCAAAGGTGCTGGCAAAGCACAGAACCATTTCGGAATGGATTGTGCCAGATTCAACGACAAAATGATCCGCAAAAAAACCGTAAGGATAGTATGTCTGCGTCCCGACTCCCTCCGGCATTTTCAGCGTCAGGCTTCCGCCAGCCTCACTCTCGCGAATTGTCCAGTCCGCATTTTCACCATTTGGGGAGACCAGCGGCTGATACAAATTCGACGTGGTTTCCAGCACGTTTTCTCCCTCAAGCACCAGCGTGATCTTTCCCTTCACAGAGATCATTCCACTATTGTTATGCTGACATTTCTGATAGAAATTCCGCAGCGTCAGTATGCCGCCCTCCTGCGTCGGCTCCCATTTCCAGCCCTCGTCGGCCAGATGATCCTCCGGGACGGTCAATGCCGTCAGATCCAGTTTTTCCGTGCGGGTCGGCGTTCCAGCCGCCAGTGCGGAAGGAATTCCGAACAGCACCAAAAGCAATGCTGTCAGCATTGCATACACCCAAAGCGTGTTCTTCTTCATGTCCCCCTTGCTCCTCTCTTCCACGTTTCTTTGGTTTTTGACAGACAGTCTGATATTCCTGCCTCATTTCGGAAACTTCTTTCCCATTATAGCACGGCTTTAGGGGCTGTCAATCTGTTTTTTCGTTGATAGACAAAGCTTGCTTTTTCGGCTGTCAGCCCTCCACCAGGCCCACCGTCACATCATTCACATTGGTGCCGGTGGGGCCGGTGAAGATCAGACCGTCAGTGCGTTGAAGGGCATGATAGGCGTCGTTATTCAGAAGCACTTGGTCAATATGGATTCCTTCTTCCAACAGGCGCTGCCGGGTCGCGCCATCCACGAAGCCGCCCGCCGCGTCCGTAGGGCCGTCAGTTCCGTCGCTTCCGACACTGAACAGCGCTGCATTGGAAAGGCCGCTGATGCCCTCGGCAGCCGCCAGCGCCAATTCCTGATTGCGCCCGCCCTTGCCGCTCCCGGTCAGACGAACCACTGTTTCTCCTCCTGCCAGAAAGGCCAGCTTTTTCCCATCTCCCGCGTGGGTGCGCAAAATGGAAGCCATCACGCTGCCTGCTTCCCGGGCCTGACAGCACAGCCGATCGGTCAAAAAAAACGGTTCATAGCCAAGCTTCCGGCAGCTTCGGGCAGCGGCGTCGCAAAGCTCCCGCACGCTGCCGGTAATCATCCACTGGGCATTGGCAAGCGCCTTCGGCGTCTCCACCATCAGCAGCTGCTTTGTCTCTTCCCTCAGGGAAAGATCATAGCGGCGAACGGTCTCCATCGCATCCGCGCAGGTGGAAGAATCAGGGCAGGTCGGCCCCGAGGCGATCATATCCGGCGGGTCTCCCAGAATATCGGAAAGGATAATGGAGAAAACCTTTGCCGGAGCGCAATGCTGCGCAAAACGTCCCCCCTTCACGGCGGACAGACGCTTGCGCAGCGTATTGATCTCCACAATGTCCGCGCCACAGGCTAATAGCTGCCGGGTCACATCCTGCAATTCTTCCGCCGGAATCAGCGGCAGTTCAAACAAAGCGCTTCCTCCGCCGGACAGGAGAAACAACACCGTATCGTCTTTCGTCAGATTTTCCGTGAGCGCCAGCGCTTTTCGGGCCGCATCAAAAGAACCTTCATCCGGCACCGGGTGCCCGGCTTCGCAGCATCGGATGCGGGGAAGCTCTCCCCGTACGTGTCCGTATTTCGTAATAACGATCCCCTGCTCCAGCCGTTCTCCCAGATAATTAGAAGCCGCCTTCGCCATTTGCCATGCAGCTTTGCCTGCGGCCACCAACTTGATCTTTCCATTTAGTGTCGTTTCTTTCAGCGCCCGAATGACTGCGCTGTCCGGCTGCACCTCCCGAATGGAATCGGCAATGATCGTTTCCGCATCCTTCCGCAACGAGGCTCCCATCGTCCGTCCTCCTGTTGGTTGATAAGACAGTCTTCGCGGACAAATAAAACTTTCCCTTCTCTAAATCACAGGATAAAAAGGAATTTTCATCCAACTGACGAAATTTTTAACGCCGGAAGTGTTCTCCCCCCGCATATTTTTGACATAACTTCTCTGGTTTGTTTCTTTCTCCGCTCTTTGGGAGTGAGTATCTTTTGCCATAAGGAGGAAATTTTTGAATGAAAATCGTCGTTCTGGACGGCCATACCGAAAATCCCGGCGACCTGAGCTGGGCAGAACTGGAAAAATTGGGCAATGTAACGGTCTATGACTTCAGCGAGCCTGCCGAAGCCTATGCCCGGATGATAGATGCTGAAATCGTGCTGACCAACAAAACCGTCATCAGCCGGGAAATGATCGAACAAAGCACCAGACTGCGCATGATCGGCGTGCTGGCCACCGGCTTCAACGTGGTGGACATTGACGCGGCGGCGGAACGGTGCATTCCCGTTTGCAACGTTCCGTCCTATGCCACGGAGGCCGTTGCACAGTATACTTTCGCCCTGCTACTGGAACTCTGTCACCGTGTCGGGGCCCACGATCAAGCGGTGCAGGAGGGCCGATGGACACAGGGCAAAGAATTCTGCTTCTGGGATTATCCCCAAATCGAGCTCAACAGCAAAACAATGGGGCTGATCGGTTACGGACGCATCGGGCAGGCAGTCGGACGGATTGCCGCCGCTTTCGGCATGAAGGTTCTGCACTTTTCGCCCTCCGGTCGGGAAGGCGGTGATTCTCTGGAAGAAGTGCTGCGCCAAAGCGACGTTCTTTCCCTGCACTGCCCGTTGACAGCAGAAAACCATCATCTCATCAATGCTGAAACCCTTTCCATGATGAAACCGGGCGTTCTTCTGCTTAACACCGCACGCGGCTCCCTGATCGACGAAGCCGCTCTGCGAAAGGCGCTACTGAATGGTCAGGTCGCCGGGGCCGCCGTAGACGTAGCCGAGCGGGAGCCGATTCCGGCGGACAGTCCCCTGCTGGGGCTGAACAACTGTCTCATCACGCCCCATATTGCCTGGGCGGCCAGAGAGGCACGCCAACGGCTGATGGACACTGTGGTGGAGAACGTCCGCGCCTTCCAGCAGGGAAACCCTGTCAATGTAGTCAATGGAGTGAGTCTTTCCCGTTAACGCCCGTTTCATCTTCCATCTATCCGATTTTTCTCTGTTTTCCCTTCCGTCTCCCGCAAGGCACTGTTCCTGCACCGTTTTCCCCTCATTTTCCCTTTTCCATTCGTCCACGCGCCTGATATTCCTTGGGCGTACAGCCGATATATTTCCGAAACACCTTGGAAAAATAATAGGCGTTTTCGTAGCCCAGCCGGTTGGCCACCTCATAGATCAGATAGTTTCCCGTTTCCAACAGCTCGCAGGCCCGTTTCATTTTCATCTGATTCACGCAATCCACAAAGCCCACCGAAAGCTGGCGCATAAACAGGGAAGACAGATAATTGGGGGAAATGTGCACCGCTGCGCTGACATCGTTCAGGGTCAGGCGCTCCTCCACGTGCTCCTGAATGTAGCTTTTCGCCAGATCGAGATAATCCCGCCGTTTCGCGCCGTCCGTGTGTTCAAAAGCCTTAAGCAGCTGAGAACGCAGCTCGTCCAGCCATGCCGTCGGCTGCCGCAGGCTGGCGGACTGGATCCCCTGCAGCAGAAAGACCTCCTCCTGCTGCTCGTCCCCCAGCGCCTCCTCCAGCACCGGCGAATTGTGAAGGCCCTCCCGGATGCACTGAAAGGCCTGTACGCAGTGATGTACCGCCGTCTGCCGGTCGGACGCAGCCAAGGCACAGCAGGTCTCCAGCTCGTGAAACCACTGGGACAGCTCCGCCCCATCGCATTTGACCAGCGCCTGCATCACCCGTTCCAACGGCGGCCAGAGCGGCGCTGCCGCTTCTCCCGCGGGCAGGAGAGTGCTGTCAAAACAAAGCAGTGGTTCCGGGTGATGGAAAAAAGCGGTTTCCAGCAGGTTCATTTCCTTTTGCAGCTGGGCGAACTGTTCCGCCCTGTGATGAAACTCCGTCGCCAGCAGAGAAATCCCCGCGCTGGTGATCGTATGGACGATATGCAGCAGCTTTTCCTGAAATTTGACGATCTTTTCCTTCTAGTCCTCCGAAAGGCCATAAGCGTACACATAAAAGCTGCGATCCTCGTCCGCCCACTGGATGGATTTGAGGAAGAAGGCGGCCTTCATCTTATGGATCATGTCCTCCGTGGAAAGAAGCACCTGCTGCGCATCCTTGGGCGTAAAATCCGGGTAATTGGGAATCTGCTCCAGATGGACGTACAAGTGCATCAGGCAGAAGCCCTCAAAGGCATGAAGCGAATCGCACAGCGCCATGGCCTCTGTTCGGCGGTTTCCGGCGGGCTGACGCAGCAACAGGGGCAGGTTGACGGCCAGCGTCTCCTGCGTGTGATCTATCAGATAATCCTGCACCCAATGATAGCGCTGCATCTGCTGAGGTTCCTAATGCAGCTGCTGAGCTTTTTCGATAGCCGCCGCCAGCTTTTCCGGCTTCAGGCCGCTTTTGAGCAGATAATCGCTGGCATTGAAGTGCAGGGCGCTTTGCAGCAGCTCGAAGTCCTGATAGTTGGTCAGCATGATAAAAACGATGTCCGGCGCGCTTTCCGAGAAAATCTCCAGAAGCTGTATCCCCGTATAGACCGGCATTTCAATATCGCAGACGACAATATCCGGTCGAAGCGCCCGAATGCCGTCCAGCGCCGCCTGCCCATTGTCCGCTGTGCCCACGATCTCGCAGTCCATGCTGCTGAAGTCAGGCTGTGCCAGATAATCTCCCGCAGGGACGGCGGGCGCGTTTTCATCCAGCGTGGGCTTGTGATAGAAGGTAAAATTATCGTCCGTCGTCACCCGGCCCGACCGCCAGCCCTGATGCTGGTAAAACCGCTTAGGCCCAAAAGCGAGATCGTAAAACACTTCCCCGGCGGCGTTTCCCTGAGGCGTACCCATATAGCCGCCCGTGATCTTTCCATCCAGAGAGGTCAGCATATGACAGAAAACAAACGGCCTGTTCATTTGGTCTCTCCTTCCCGCAGCAGTTCGGCGACGCTCCGCGCCCACTGCTCGATCTCCGTTTCCGGGGTTTCCAGATGATCTCCGCCGTTGGAATCGAACTGCGCCTGCATCTCGCAGGCGAATTTCGCGTCGGGGCAGGCGGCCTTCATGTCCGCAATCACATGACCCGGCCAGCCGCCGTTGGTCATGAAGGGGGCACCGTTTTGCCGCTGAAATGCTGCTGGTGCAGGAAGGTTTTGACGGCGGGTGCCATCGTATACCACCACGTGGGCGTTCCCACAGCGATACAGTCATACTCTGCCGGGTCCACGCCCAGCGGCTTCAGCTCCGGCTCTAAGCCCCGCTCCACTTCCCGCTGGCCCTGATCGACCACTTCGCTGTAGCTGCCGCGATAGGGCTCGGCGGTGTCCAACTTCCAAAGGTCGCCGCCCGCGGTGCATTGCAGTATTTTGGCGATCCGCTCCGTATTGCCGCAGGATCAGGAATAATAAACGATCAGCAGTTTTTTTATCGTTGAACCTCTACCACCCATTTTTCCAGCGCCGGTCTGGCGCTGTCCACCTCGCTGCGCATCCGTTCATAATCCGCCGTCAGCAGCAGGCTTTTCTGATACACATATTCCCCCGCCGGCGTCAACGCAAAGGTGCGGTTCTTCCTTTCCAGCAGCGGAAATCCCAATTCCCGTTCCAGTGCCTGAATCTGCTGGGAAATGGCGGACTGAGAAATGAAATTTTTCTCCGCCGCCTCCGAAAAGCTGTTCAGCCGAACCACCGATTGAAAATACCTGAGCTGTTTCAGCATTCTATCTTCCCTGACCGCATGATGATTTCTCTGTTTATTGTAACAGAAAAAGGGGGCGATGGCAAAGAATGGTTCTATAGCAAAACACCCCGGATGTCAGCCGCACATACCACGCTGACATCCGGGGTGCCGTTCTTCTTTTGTCCCACACGGGGGATTCGTCACTGCTTCCGCTCTACAAACTGATCGTCCTGCAGAACGACTGGGATTTTGCCTCGATTGACTCCCAGCTCCGTGTACATTTTTTCCCGCTGGTCGCTCTTCTTTTTTTCTTCCCGGACGAGCCCGATGGCGTTTTTCCGGCCGAGCGCCAGATGCAGATAGCGGCCTATACCATAGATCCAGGCGAAGGGCTTGAGAATGGGATGTCGCTGAACCGCACCCCAGTGATTCATGCCGGAAAGCTGCAAAAGACGGCACCACTCGACGAGCCCGTTATGCCTGCCGAACAGACGGATCACTTTGCCTTCCACATCCATTTGCTTAAAGCCAAAGTTGCCCTGTTCCAGCACATAGTCCATGATCTGGCGGCAGCTTTCGTCGTCGGCATCCCGGCACCATTGCAGGTCGCCCGACAGGCCGAGGTAGGTCTGACACATTTTGGTCAGCACCTTGGCGAAGTTATCCAGCCCTATGGCCTGCGCCGCCGACTGAAACGCTTCGTTCCAGAACGCATCCGTCAGGCAGGAATGGACGTACATCATCCAGTCGAGAATGTGGCGTAGCCCCAATCCATCCCGGAAATGACCGGCGGCGTGTTCCAGCAGCACAAGACCATTCGCCAGCGGCGACAGCATCGGGAAGCTGCTTCCCGAGCAGGCGCACCATTCAATGCTCTGCATTTCTTTTTGCAGAAGGTCGTCCATGTACTTCATCGCGTCGACCCGGTCAAATCGGCCGAAGTAGCGGTGCATTTCAAAGCGTGCCTCGCCCTTTTGGAAGGAAATATGCTTGTCGACCGCGTCCTTTTCCTCAAACAGCTCGTAGCCGTTGGCCAGCAGCAGTTCGTAGGTCTGCTCGTTCTTCCCTCTGGGCACCAGAAAATCCACGTCGCCCATAGAGCGCATTTCAGGGGACGGATAGTACACCGCCGCGGCCATGCCCTTGAGGATAACGGTGGGGATCCCGTTTTCCTTCAGCAGGGTCAGAAGCTCGTCCTGATCGTGCAGAAGATGATAAAAATGCAGACCCTGATGCATTGCCAGGCCTTCCCATCGGGTACGCACCTCCGCCGGGATGCTTTCCGGCAGGTCGGTCCCGGCGACAACGCCCAAAACGGCCTGCATCCGCAGCTCCTTCGTTACCGCTTCCCAGTCCGTATCGGCAGGGCAACTAATTTTCTCTCCCCACAGCGCCGAACGCAGCAGAGACAGTACGACCTGACTTATCTGATCCATGCTTTTTCCTCTTTTCGTAATGTCTGAACCGTGATCTTTCCGTCTGCGATCACCATTTGGCGATCTGACAGCGCCAGCGCGGCCGGGCGGTGAGTGATCGCGATGCAGACGCGGCCCGGCAGCGCGTTCAGCCGTTCCAGCACGCGCTGTTCCGTCACCGCGTCCAGCGCGGAGGTCGCTTCATCCAGCAATAGTACCGGCGCGCCGCTGAGCACGGCCCGGGCGATGCTGACCCGCTGCGCCTGACCCTCGGACAGGCCCGCGCCGCTTTCCCCCAGCACCGTATCGAAGCCATGCTCCAGCTGAGGCAGATATTCGTCCATGCAGCTGACGAACGCCGCCGTCTCCATGTCCTGCTCCGTCGCGTCGGGCGCGGTCAGCAGCAGGTTTTCCCGCAGCGTGCCGCTGAAAAGCAGATTTCCCTGCGGCACATAGGCGAACAGACCGCGGGTTTCCGCGTTCAGCGGGATTTCTTCCGACCCTGTTCTGAGCAGCAGCCGTCCTGAGGTTGGTTTGTAAATCCCCAGCAGCAGCTTGAGCAGCGTACTTTTGCCGATGCCGGAATTTCCCGTAATGGCGGCAGAACCCTGCAAGGGCAGCCGGAAAGACGCGCTGTCAAAAACGACCGTGTCGTCATAGGCGAAGCACAGCCCCTCCGCCTCAATGCAGGTATCGGCCCCAAAGAGCGTCTGCACGTCCCGCTTTTGAACGGGAACGCCCGAAATTTCTTCCAGCTCCATCAGCCGCTCCGCGCTGGCCAGCATGGCCACATATTGAGGAATATAGCCGGAGAAGTTCAGAATCGGCCCTTCCAACTGGCCGGTCAGCTGCACCACGGCGGTCAGCGTACCGAAGGAAATTTCGCCCTGCATCAGCCGCAGCGCACACCAGACCAGCGCCGCGCCTTCCAGCAGGTAACAGGCCAGATACATGCCCGTGGTGCCCATGATCGAAAACCGCTGCTGCCGCATTTGCAGCTTCCAGCGGCTGTCCAGAATTTTCTTCTCGCGGGCTTCCGTTTCCGCTTCCACGCTCATGGCCTGCACCGCCAGCAGCTTTTCCATGATCTCCTGCACAAAGCCGTTGGCCTTTCCGTTGGCCTCCTGCATCTGCTTGTGCAATGTCTTAAGCCGCTGGCGGAAAAAGCCGGTCGCGCCGATGACGACGAGCCCGCAGGCGACTGCCAGCAGGGTAAAGGTCGGCTCCATGGTGGCCATCATCCACACGGCGGAGACCAGCCGGGTCAACAGGGCGGCCACATTGGGGATCAGGGCAATCACGCCGCCGTTGACGGCCTCCACGTCGCTGGTGAGACGGTTGACCAGTTCCCCGCTGTGATAGGCCGATACCGTGGCATAGTCGCCGTGCAGCAGCTTGTGCGACAGGCGCGTTTTCCACTCGCGATCCAGCGTGGCCCGCAGCCACCCGCGCAGGTATTGCGCCGAGGCGTACAGCACCATGATCCCCGCGACCACCGCCGCCAGCAGCAGCGCGGCCCGTGTCAGCTTTTCCGCCGACCCGCCCTGGGCGCAGTCGATCACCTGCCTGGTGACCATGGCGAACTCCACGCCCAGATAGGCGCGGGCCACTTCCAGCAACGTCAGCAAGATCAGGCCGGGAATATATCTTCGGTTGCGCTCCGCCAGAAAATGAAGCGTCGTTTTATGCTTCACTTTCTTCCATCCCTCCATATGATTTTTTCTTTCAAAGCCTGATATCGCATATAGGGCTTCCCCAGCACGGAAAAGACGAAATAGACCCACTCCGCCTTTTGTGTTTGCAGGGCGCGCCAGAGCAGGCGGAAGATTCCACGGCATTGGATACCATAGGAAGCGTTGTTCAGGAAAAGTTCGTCATCTATCTGCAAGCGTAAGATCAGCAGCTTGTCCTGCTTTGCTTTTTGGACTGACATCAATTTCAAAAAGTAATAGCAGACTTTTGTCTGATAATTGGAAATGACCTTCTCCATTGCCCTACGGGATCCTGACAGCATGTCCGCATATGCGTTTTTTCTTTTTTGCAGACATTTCAGCTCGCCTAAATCTATTTTTTTGCTCAGCGAACAGCCGGTCGTGTAAAAATAATGATACAGACAGTCGGGAATGATTTTCACGCGCTCGCAGTTTTTCCAGTTTTGCA
>ERZ773229.1265-NODE-1265-length-17956-cov-9.368806_pt1 | contig 17956 bp, 20 predicted proteins | sample MGYA00580992_ERZ773229 | MGnify/ENA primary metagenome ERZ773229 (study PRJEB29015, sample SAMEA2737795) | human gut metagenome | biome: human gut; feature: human-associated habitat; material: faeces | place: China | collected 2012 ... | reverse complement strand
TATTCGACACCAATTTCACCGCCGACCTGACCATCATGGAGGAGGGCAGCGAGTTCATCGAGCGCTTTACCCACCGCAACAAGTACCACTGGCCCATGTTCACCAGCTGCTGCCCCGGCTGGGTGCGGTTCGTCAAGAGCCAGTTCCCCGCCTACATCGGCAACCTGTCCACGGCCAAGAGCCCCCAGCAGATGTTCGGCGCTGTGGTCAAGAGCTATCTGGCCGACCAGCTGAACGTGGACCCCAAGAAGCTGTTTGTGGTGTCTATCATGCCCTGCACCGCCAAGAAGGCGGAGGCGGCGCTGCCCACCATGCGGGACGCCGAGGGCGATCCCGACGTGGACGTGGTGCTGACCACCCGCGAGATCGTCCGCATGTTCCGCGGTGAGCAGATCAATCCCGCCGTCCTGTCGGAAACGCCGTTCGACAGCCCCCTGGGCTCCGGCACCGGCGCAGCCGTGGTATTCGGTGCCACCGGCGGCGTCATGGACGCGGCTCTGCGCAGCGCCTATTATCTGGTAACGGGGAAAAACCCCGATCCCGACGCCTTCCACGCCGTCCGCGGAATGGACAGCTGGAAGGAGGCAAAGTTCACCATCCCCGGCGCAGGCGACGTGCGCGTGGCGGTGGTCAGCAGTCTGGGTGCGACCCGGAAGCTGATGAACGCCATCGACGCCGGTGAGGTGGACTACGACTTTGTGGAGGTCATGGCGTGTCCCGGCGGCTGCGCCGGCGGCGGCGGACAGCCCATCCACGACAGTGTGGAGATGGCGGCCAGCCGCGGCGACGTGCTGTGGAATATCGACAAGAATACGAAGGTGCGCTTCTCCCATGAGAACAAGGACGTACAGGCGCTGTATAAGGAGTACCTGCGCCAGCCGCTGGGTCACAAGGCCCATATGCTGCTGCACACCGACCACTTCGGATGGAAGATGCCCAGCGGCCACTGAGAAGCAAAAAAACATCCCGTGCATCGGCACGGGATGTTTTTTTATACAGGTTCAGCGCTTCAGAGCCTTGCGGATGGCGGGGGCGATGGTGACGGCGATGACGCCGCCGATGGCCGCCGTTACCAGCTGAGGCCAGGAGAAGGACGCGGACATGGCGGAGGCTGCCGCCTCCGGCAGGTTCAGAGCAGGAATGGCCACTCTGGTCACCAGCAGGAACAGCACCACGAACTTGCACACGGCCGCCGCGGCCACCGCCAGGTAACTGCGCAGGCCCAGGGGCTTGCCGCCGGCGATGAAGTGGAGTACCAGCACCAGTACCAGATTTCCCACGGCGATGAAGGGCACGATGGCCAGCTTGGCGGGGCCTACGCCCACCAGGAAGGCGCAGAAGGGACTGACCAGAGCCACCACCGCGCCGCACCATACGCCGCCCACCAGGGTGGACACGCCCAGCACCAGATTGACGCAGGAGCCGGTGACGAACTGCCCCAGGGCCTTGGTGGCCCACTGCAGCGCCACCAGCAGCGCGATCATGACCGCCGTCTCAGCGATCCAGAAAGTTTTATTTTTCATGCGGAAACCTCTTTCTTTTTCTTTTCCTTTATGATAGCATGTCTGGAAGAAGTTTACGTTGCCACGGCAACAAAAAGGAGGATGCGCATGGATATCGACACGGCGCTGCTGCGGCGGACGGGCCTGTTTCAGGGCATGGAGGACGGGGACATCCGGCGGCTGCTGGACTGCCTGCACTGTCCGGTGCGGCGATACGGGCGGGGCGAGTTTCTGTGGCATGCCGGCGACGCGGTGCCCATGGCGGGCATCGTGCTGGAGGGCTGCGTGGATGCGGTGCAGTACGGTGAGGACGGCGGCGCGGTGCTGACGGCGCGGCAGGAGAAGGGCGGTGTGTTCGGCGACCTGCTGATGGCAGCTGGGCAGGCCAGTCCCCTGTCGCTGGTGGCGTCGGCGGAGGGAGCGGCGGTTCTGTTCCTGCCGCTGGAGGGTATTCTGTCCGACTGCGGGCGGGGCTGCGCCTGCCACGTGGCGCTGCGGCGGAATCTGCTGGCGGAGACGGCCAGCAAATTCTGGGGCCTGCGGCAGCGGGTGGCCTATCTCACGGAGCCCCAGCTGCGGCGGCGCATCCTGCTGTTCCTGCGGGACCGGCGGGAGGCGGCGGGCAGCGACTATTTCCGCGTGCCCTACTCCCGTCAGGAGATGGCGGAGGTACTGGGCGTCAACCGCAGCGCCCTGTCCCGTGAGCTGGGACGGATGCAGCGGGAGGGGCTGCTGGAATTCTACCGCAGCAGCTTCCGGCTGAAAAACGTATAAAAGCAGCCCTCCGCTTCACATTCAGTGCGGAGGGCTGCTTTTATAGGGCGCTTATTTCAGAATGCCTACGCCCATGATGACCGCGCCAAGCACCACCAGTACGATGCCGGTAGCGCGGTTCAGCGTCTTGGGCTGTGCCATATTGGCAAACACCGCGGCGATGCGGGCCCACACCAGTGTGAAGATGACGCAGAGTGTCCACACCAGCCAGTCCGGCGTGCCCCCGATGGCGAAATGGGATACCGCGCCGGTGAGGGCCGTGAAGGTCATGATAAAGACGCTGGTGCCCACCGCCGTTTTCAGCTCGTAGCCCAGCACCGTGGTAAGGATCAGGAGCATCATCATGCCGCCGCCTGCGCCGATGAAGCCGCAGATGAAGCCGATGAGCATGCCGCAGACCAGCGACTGGACCACCCGCTTCTTCGCCGACACGCTCTGCATGGACTCCTTGGTGGTCATCACCGGTCGGACGATGAACTTGATACCCAGCAGGAACGTCATGAACACGGAGAAATTCCCCATGGTGGCAGAAGGCACCAGACTGGCAACGTAGCTGCCCACCACGGTGAATGCCAGCACGCTGCCCATCATGATAAGGCCGTTTTTCACGTCCAGATTGCCGTTCTTATGGTACGTATAGGCCGAAACGGCGCTGGCCAGCACGTCGGAGGACAGGGCGATGCCCACCGCCATATAGGGGTCCATACCCAGAAATGTGATGAGCATGGGGCTGATCACCGCCGCAGCGCTCATACCGGCAAAGCCGGTGCCCAGGCCCGCGCCCATACCGGCGAAAAACGTGACTAAGATCGTGATCCATATCTGCATACTATCGCTCCTCCCGCAGCAGCTGATCCAGATTACTGTCAATAATCTGCATGGCGTCAATGAACGCCGTCCGCAGCGGCGGCTCCATGCCGCGGAACAGGCTGTCGAAGAACGCTGTTTGCAGCTGCCGTCCGCGGCGGATGACCTCCTGCGCTCTGGGGGTGCATGCCAGCGCCGTCTTGCGGCGGTCCCCCGCCACCGGCTGCCGCGTCAGGTATCCCTCCTGCACCAGCTTGTCCACGTTGACGGACACCAGATTTGCCTTGATGTGCCGCACCTCCACAATGTCCCGCGCCGTCCGGTAGGACGGGTTGTTGGCCAGGAACAGCAGGATGTCGAAGGCTGTCTGTGTCAGGCCCAGCTCGCGGCACAGCGGCTTGCATACCGCGCCGTAGGCCAGGGCGACCTTCTGGGCGAACTCCACATTGGCGTGCATATGTGCCATCTCCTTTACTTCAACTTTGTATTGTTCAAATTTGAATTAAATATACCGCAACGCCGTCTCTCTGTCAAGTGGGGTCGGAAAAATAGCGCAGGGCGGCGCTCAGACAGGAAAAGGCCCTCCGTGTGGCAGAAAAGAAAACCCTCCGCACAGGCGGAGGGTTTTCTTTTCTTGCGTTTTTACACCTGACCGGCCTTAACGCGGTCAAACTCAGTGTCCATGTCGGCGCTGGGCTTCCGGGTCAGCAGGGAGACCACCACGATGACCAGTGCGCTGAACAGGAAGGCGGGCAGCAGCTCGTAGATGCCCCACACACCGCCCATCGGCTTCAGCACGCCGCGCCAGAAGAATACCATGGCGCCGCCGGCCACCATACCGGCGATGGCGCCGGCGCGGGTGGTACGTTTCCAGAACAGGGAGAACAGCATCAGGGGGCCGAAGGCCGCGCCGAAGCCCGCCCAGGCAAAGGCGGTGATGCCGAAGATGGTGGAGTTGGAGTTCCAGGCGATGGCCATGGCCACCAGCGTGATGAGCATCAGAGTAATGCGGGAGCACCACATGACCTGCTTCTCTGTGGCATCCTTCTTTACAATACCGCGATAGAGGTTCTGGCTGACGGCGCTGGCCGTGATCAGCAAGTAGGAGTCGGAGGAGGAAATAGCCGCCGCCAGCACGCCGGCGCAGGCAAAGCCCGCCAGCACGGGAGGCAGGAACATGATGGCCGCGTCCACAAAGATGTTCTCGGCATCGCTGTTGGACAGGTAGTCCAGACCCGCGATGCTGCGGCCCACGATGCCGATGAACACGGCGGCCGCCATGGAGATGACCACCCAGACGATGGCCACACGGCGGGAGAGCTTCAGCTCCTTCTCAGAGCGGATGCCCATGAACCGCAGCAGCACCTGGGGCATGCCGAAGTAGCCCAGGCCCCAGGCCAGGCAGGACACGATGGACAATACGCCGTAGGGCTTGGCGGCGCCGAACACGTCCACCTCTGTGGCAGAGGGGGCAGCGGACTGGACCAGGGAGAAGAAGCCGTCGATGCCCTCGGCGTGCTGAATGGCCGCAGACAGGCCGCCGGCAGCGCCCACGGACATGATGAGGATCAGCACCAGCACCGTCACCATCACCACGGCCTGCATGAAATCGGAGGCGCTCTCCGCCAGGAAGCCGCCCAGGAACGTGTAGATCAGCACGAAGGCCGCCGCCACGATCATCATGCTCTGGTAGGACAGGCCGAACAGGTTGGCAAACAGCTTGCCGCAGGTGCTGAGGCACTGGGCCGCGTAGACAGAGAAGAAGATAATGATAATAAGGGAGGACAGCACCATCAGGGTCTTGTGCCTGTCCTCATGATAGCGCTTGGAGAAGAAGTCAGGCACGGTGAAGGCGTCTACCGCGATGCTGTACCGCCGCAGACGGCGGGAGGTGATGAGGAAGTTCAGATAGGTACCCAGGGCAAGGCCGATGCAGGTCCAGCCCGCGTCGGCAAGACCCGTCCAGTAGGCAAGGCCCGGCAGGCCCATCAGCAGGTAGCCGGACATGTCCGACGCTTCGGCGCTGAAAGCCGTGACCCAGGGGCCCAGACTGCGGCCGCCCAGAAAATACGCCTCTGCGTCCTTGTTGGCGCGGCGGGCGAACACGATGCCGATGGCGATCACCGCCAGCATATACAGGATCATAGCCAGCAGGTGCTGAATGTTTGCTCCATCCATGGGAAAATTCCTCCTTGACAGGCGACACATGAAGATTTATAATGTGTCTCATAAAGATTTTGAATGCATGGGCGTATCATAGCACCACGCATTCAAAAATGCAAGGGGTAAATTCACAAAATGGACACAAAAAAGTATGCTGTTGTCGAAAAAGTCGTGGAGCGGGCGTCGCTGACCAAGGCGGCGGAGGAGCTGGGCCTCACCCAGTCCGGCGTCAGCCACATTGTGGCCGCGGTGGAAGCGGAGCTGGGTCTGCCGCTCCTGAAGCGCACCCGCACCGGCGCACGGCTGACGCCGGAGGGTGAGCGCCTCATGCCCCACATCCGCGCCATCGTGGCGGAGGAGCGGCTGCTGCACCAGACGGCGGAGGAGCTGCACACGCTGGCGGCGGGCAAGGTGCGGGTAGGCACGTTCACCAGCGTGGCCACCCACTGGCTGCCGGCCATGATGATGCGGTTCCAGCAGGAGCACCCCCAGGTGGAGTTCGAGCTGTTCAACGGCGACTACCACGATGTGGACCGGTGGCTGGCGGACGGAAGCGTGGATCTGGCCTTCGTGGCCCTGCCCGCTGAGGCGGACAGCCGGTGCGTGCCGCTGTACCGCGACGAGCTGGTGGCCGTGCTGCCCAAGGGGCACCGACTGTGCAGTCTGCCGGTGTGCCCTGCGGCGGAGATCGCCAAGGAGCCCATCATCTCCCTGCTGGAGACCTCCAACCACGATGTGCGGCGGGCACTGGACGCCGTGGGCGCCAAGCCGGATATCCGGTTCCGCACCAAGGACGACTACGCCGTCATTGCCATGGTGCGGCAGGGGCTGGGCGTCAGCATCATGCCGTCCCTGCTGCTGCGGGGCAACAATGAGGGCGTGGAGCTGCGGCCGCTGGACCCGCCGGCTTACCGCACCATCGCGCTGACCATGGGCAGCGTGGAGACCGGCCCCGCCGCCCGGCAGTTCGCGGAGTTCGCCAGGGCGTGGGTGAAGGAAAACGCATAACGAAACGGAGGAGACTCACGTCTCCTCCGTTTTCCTCTCATCCTATGGTATGCCGCGCGGCGTTCAGCAGGGCGTCCCGCTGGTTGGGCAGCGCACCGTCCATCACCTGTGCCAGCAGGGCGTTCAGCGTTTGCCCGATGGCGGGGCCGCGCAGGCCCAGGGCTGTCAGGTCCCGACCGTTCACCGCCAGGTCGCGGAGGGAGAAGCATGCCTGCTTTTCCAGCAGGGTGTTCAGTATCTCCTCCGCGCGGTCAATGTCCGCCAGACGATAGCGGTAGTCGGGGTGCTGGGCCAGATTGTCCGCCCGCTTTACCGCCAGCAGCTGCCGGAACGTGCCCTCCCCCAGCTGGTGGACGGCGCGTGCGATGGCCTTTTCCGTCCGCGGGATGTCCCGATCGTGCCACTGCACCAGCGTCACCACCTGATGGGCGGTGCGCTTGTCCATCCGCAGTCGGCGGCAGGCGGTCTCCGCCAGCTCCGCCGATACCTTGGGGTGGCCGTAGAAATGGCCCACGCCCCGATCATCCACGGTGAAGCAGGGGGGCTTGCCCACGTCGTGGAGCAGCATGGTCCAGCGCAGCACCGGCTCCGGCGGGACGGCGGCCACGGCGCGGGACGTATGGCCCCACACATCGTAGAGATGGTGGCGGTTCCGCTGGTCAAGGCCCACGCAGGGCAGCAGCTCCGGCAGGAACACGCCCAGTACGTCGGGGTACGCCAGCAGCACCGGCAGCACGTACCGGCCGCACAGCAGGCGGTCCGTCTCCGACAACAGCCGCTCTGCGGCGATGCTGCCCAGCAGCGGGGCGCAGCGGTGCAGCGCGGCGGCGGTGCGCTCCTCCACGGTGAAACCCAGCACCGATGCGAAGCGCAGCGTCCGCATGATGCGCAGGGCGTCCTCGTCAAAGCGGCGGTCCGGCTCCCCCACGCAGCGCAGGAGGCCGCGGCGCAGGTCCTCCCTGCCGCCGTGGAGGTCGGTGAGGACGCCGCGTTGGTCCATGGCCATGGCGTTCACCGTCAGGTCGCGGCGGCACAGGTCCTCCGCCAGCGAGTCGGAGAAATACACCGCGTCAGGGCGGCGATGGTCGGAGTAGGGGCCATCGGCGCGGAAGGTGGTGACCTCTACGGAAAGGCCCTCCTGCCGGACAGTGACGGTGCCGTGCTGCAATCCCGTGGGGATGCTGCGGCCCGCGAACAGGGCGGCGGTCTGCTCCGGCCGGGCGGAGGTGGCAACATCCCAGTCCTGGGGCACGCGGCCCAGCAGCGTGTCCCGCACGCAGCCGCCCACGGCATAGGCCGCGAAGCCCGCCTGCTCCAGCCGCTCCAGAATGGCGCTGACCTGCGCTGGGAACATATGTGTCGCCTCCCTTCGTCCCGCAGTGCCAGAAGTCGGCAAAAAAGCCAGTTGCACTTCAGGGGTCTGTGTACTATAATTAGATATTAGCATGATTTCTGGAATTGTCAATTTTCATACCACACTTTCCGGCGCACCGCGCCGTTTGGAGGTCTTTTCTATGATGCATCCCGCTGCGGACATCCGCACACTGTTACAGCCCGGCAAGCGCGTCCACCTGGCCGGTATCGGCGGCGTATCCATGTGCGCGCTGGCCGAGGTACTGCAGGGCATGGGCCTTGTGGTGCAGGGCTCCGACATGACGGACAGCGACACCGTCCGGCACCTGCGGTCCCTGGGCATGGAGGTGGCCATCGGCCACTCCGCCGAGAATCTGAAAAACTGCGACGCCGTGATCCGCACCGCCGCCATCCACGACGGCAATCCCGAGATCGCCGGCGCCATCGCCCGGGGCATCCCCGTGTATGAGCGGGCCCAGGCCTGGGGCGGCATTATGCGGAGCTACCGCAACGCCCTGTGCATCTCCGGCACCCACGGTAAGACCACCACCACGTCCATGGCTACGCACATCTTCATGGCCGCACAGAAGGACCCCACCGTCATGATCGGCGGCACGCTGCCCCTGCTGCACGGCGGCTATCGGGTGGGACAGGGCGACACCATTATTCTGGAGAGCTGCGAATACTGCAACTCCTTCCTGAACTTCTTCCCCACCGTGGCGGTGATCCTCAACGTACACGCCGACCATCTGGACTTCTTCAAGGATCTGGCGGACATCGAGCAATCCTTCCACCGGTTTGCGGAGCTGGTGCCGGAGGGCACCGGCCGCGTGGTGGCCAATTTGGACGATGCGGGCGCCCGTGCCGCCGTGGCGGGGCTGGACCGTCCCCTGTTCACGTACAGCGTCAGAGATCACAGCGCCAGCTGCTATGCCGATAACGTGTCCATGTTCGACGGGTGCGGTGAGTTCGACGTAATGATCCTCGGGCAGCGCTATGCCCACGTGACGCTGCACGTCCCCGGGAGCCACAACGTGTCCAATGCGCTGGCCGCCGCGGCCGCCGCGTATCTGCTGGGGGTGGACGGCAAGGCCGTGGAGGAGGGCCTTGCCGCGTTTACCGGCGCGGGACGGCGCTTCGAGTACAAGGGTACCTATCACGGGGCGGAGGTGTACGACGACTACGCCCACCATCCCGATGAGGTAGAGGCCCTGCTGAATGCGGCGCGGCCCCTGCCCCACCAGCGGCTGATCTGCGCGTTCCAGCCCCACACCTACACCCGCACCGCCGCGCTGTTCGACGATTTTGTGCGGGTGCTGCGGATGCCGGACAAGGTGGTGCTGGCGGAGATCTACGCCGCCCGCGAGAAAAACGAGCTGGGCATCTCCTCCCGCGATCTGGCGGCCCAGATCCCCGGCGCCGTGTACTGCTCCACGCTGGAGCAGGTGACGGAGGAGCTGGCCAGACTGGCCCAGCCCGGGGACATGATCATCACCGTGGGTGCGGGCGACATCTACCGCGCCGGTGAAATGCTTCTGAAACGGGGTAACGCGGAATGAATCTCTCCCCTGTTTATCACAACAGCCGTCCCGATGGTGAGCTGCTGCCCCAGGAGGCGGCGGCCTTCGATCTGCTGGACCGGCTGGGCATCGAATACGACCGCGTCAGCCACGATGCCGCCTTCAACATGGAGCTGTGCGCCGAGGTGGGGCGCGTGCTGGATGTCAGCGTGTGCAAGAACCTGTTTCTGTGCAACCGGCAGAAAACCCAGTTCTATCTGCTGTGCATGATGCCGGACAAGCCGTTCCACACCAAGGACCTCAGCGCCCAGATCCACTCCGCCCGCCTGAGCTTCGCGCCGGAGGAGCTGCTGTGGGAGCTGCTGCATTGCACCCCCGGCTCCGCCACCGTGCTGGGCCTTGCCAACGACACGGAGCGCCGCGTGCAGCTGCTCATCGACCGCGAGGTATACAATGCGCCGTATTTCTCCTGCCACCCCTGCATCTGCACCAGCACCCTGCGGCTGAAAACCGCCGATGTGCTGGACAAGCTCCTGCCCGCCGCGGGGCACGAGCCTATGGTGGTGGAGCTGTAAGAAGGCGGAAGAAGGGGCAGCGCCCCTCCCCTGCAAGGCCGCTGCCAGCCGTGCGGCGGACGGCGGAAATATGCGCCCGATACAGTGTCTGCCAACGGCAGGCACTGTTTTTTTGCATTTTGCACAAAAAACCCTTGCATTTGGAAACGTTATCGGGTATACTCACCGTATTCCCACCGCCACGGCGCACTCCACTTCTTGTGCCGCGGCGGCAAAAGAAAAGGAGAATGATCCGCTGTGGCTGGCGGTGCGGCAACGTGGAGACTTGTCGTAAGGCGCATGGGACATTCCGCCCTGCGCGAGGCTGTCATTGCGGAGGCAGGGCAGTTACAGCCAAGAATGTATGGCAAAGGTCATCCTGAAGGACCTGAAGAAGGTCTACCCCAACACCGAGAAGAAGAAAAAGGCCAAGAAGGGCGAGGAGCCGGAGAAGAAGAGCAACCTTCAGATCACCGACGAGGGCGTTGTGGCGGTCCAGCAGTTCAATCTGGAGATCGCCGACAAGGAGTTCATCGTGCTGGTGGGTCCCTCCGGCTGCGGCAAGTCCACCACCCTGCGGATGATCGCGGGTCTGGAGGACATCACCTCCGGCGAGCTGTGGATCGGCGACAAGCTGATGAATGATGTGGAGCCCAAGGACCGCAACATCGCCATGGTGTTCCAGAACTATGCCCTGTATCCCCACATGACCGTGTATGAGAACATGGCCTTCTCCCTGAAGCTGAAGAAGGCCCCCAAGGATGAGATCGACAAGAAGGTCCGCGAGGCTGCGGAGATCCTGGACATCACCCAGTATCTGGACCGCAAGCCCAAGGCTCTGTCCGGCGGCCAGCGCCAGCGTGTGGCCATCGGCCGCGCCATCGTCCGCGACCCCGCCGTGTTCCTGATGGACGAGCCGCTGTCCAACCTGGACGCCAAGCTCCGCAATCAGATGCGCGCCGAGATCATCAAGCTGCGCCAGCGCATCGACACCACATTTGTCTACGTGACCCACGACCAGACTGAGGCCATGACGCTGGGCGACCGCATCGTCATCATGAAGGACGGCTTTATCCAGCAGATCGGTACACCTCAGGAGGTGTTCGATCACCCCGCCAACCTGTTCGTGGCCGGCTTTATCGGCACGCCCCAGATGAACCTGTTCGATGCACGGCTCATCAAGCAGAACGGCAAGTACGCCGTGACGCTGGACGGCATCACCGTGGAGCTGGCCGAGGACAAGCAGGCCCGCCTCGCCGCCAAGGATGTGGCGGAGCAGGACGTGGTGCTGGGTGTCCGCCCCGACCATATCATGCTGTGCGCCGATGGCGTCAAGGGCAAGGTGGATGTCAGCGAGCTGATGGGCTCGTCCGTACATCTGCACATCTCCGCCAACGGCCATGACGTGGTGGTCATCGTGCCCACCAACGGCAACGCCGCCCACTTCCCCATGGGCAGCGAGGTCAACATGATCTTCGGCGGCAATGTGGCCCACGTGTTCAGCAAGGAGACGGAAAAGAATCTGGAGTGGTAACAGGACGGCAAAGAGCCCCATCCCGACGGATGGGGCTCTTTTTTGGTCATTCCGGACGGATCTCGCCGTGCTCCTTTTCAAAGTCCGCAATACGCTTTTTGATCATCTGCTCCAACTCGCGGTTCTTGGTGCGGCCCTCGTATTCCGCGATATAGCCCAGTTTGTCCAGCAGGATCTGCTCCACGCGCAGCGTGTATCGGCTCAGGTGGTCCTTCATATTGCCGCCTCCATGACGAAGTATTGACAAAATAATAGCGGCATATTATACTTTTATGTACGAATGACGAAGTTTTGACGCATCATGAGGTCCAGAATGTCCTATCAAAAGATGTATACGCTGCTGTTCAACGCCATCACCGACGCGCTGCAAGACCTCTCCGCCGGAGCGGTCCAACAGGCCATGGTCCAGCTGGCTGCCGCACAGCAGCAAGCGGAGGAACTGTATCTGTCCGACACGCAAAAATAGAGAGAAGCCCTGCTGCGCAGGGCTTCTCTCTATTTTAGTTTTTCAGCAGTCCCCGTCTGGCGCGCCAGTCGGGGAGATAGCGCTCCACCTCCGCGTAGAACGCCGGCGAGTGGTCGTGGTGCCGGATGTGGGCCAGCTCATGGACCACCACGTACTCGATGGCCGCCGCCGGATAGGCCATCAGGTACAGTGAGAAGCTGAGCCGGTTCTTGCCGGAGCAGCTGCCGAACCGCGTACGGGCGGCGGTGATAGTGATGCCTGCGGGCTGTACGTCCATGCGCCGGGCCCAATAGGCCACCCGCTGCGGCAGCACCGCCTTCGCCTGCTGCCGCCATGCCTCCACCTGCTGGGGCGATGGGACGGGGTGGGCCGCCAGATACGCCTGACGGCGGGCCATGTGGCTTTCCAGCCACGCCTGGTGCTGCGCCGCGAAGCGGGCGATGGCCGCGTCCGATGCGCCGTAGGGCGCCCGAACCAGCGCCGCGCCCTCCCGCGTCACCTCCAGCGCCATGGTGCGGCGGCGGGAACGGATCACCGTGTAGTCCGTCATGCGTCCTCCTCCACCGGTGCAAAGCGGGGGCCGCGATAGCCGTCCCGCTCCACCTGCTCCGACCACATGGCGGCGGGCCGCACCCAAAGGCCGCCGTCGCCGTACAGAGCGCGGTACACCACCATCTCCTCCAGCGTCTCGGAGTGGCGGGCCGTGCCGATGACCTGGTATTCCATGCCCTTGAAATGGCGGTAGCGCCCGGGTTTTACAGTTGACATAACATCTCCTCCGCAGGTATGGGTTGCATTGTGTTCCCCGACATTATATACTATGATGCGTCAGAAGTAAACGGGAGGAATGCTGTATGCGAAGTATCTGCCTGCGGCTGCGGCGGGGCGACGATCTGCTGCTGTCCATCCGGCAGCTGGCGGCGCGGGAGGGCCTGCGCTGCGCCGTGGTGCTGTCCGGCGTAGGCTGCGTCACGGAGGCGCGGGTGCGGGATGCCTCCGGCGTCACCGTGCGGCACATCGCCGAGCCCTGCGAGATCGTGTCCCTCAACGGGACGGTCAGCGCGGCGCGGTGCCACCTGCACATTGCTCTGGCGCGGGAGAATCTGTCCACCCTGGGCGGGCATCTGATGGAGGGCACGATCATCAACACCACCTGCGAGCTGGTGCTGCTGGAGCCGGACGGCTGGCGCTGCGGCGTAGAGCAGGACGATGAGACGGGCTACGACGAGATCGTATTTCAGGAGGAACCATGAAAAACACCACACTTTGCTATATTGAGAACCCACAGGGGAAATACCTGATGCTCCACCGCGTCAAGAAGGAGAACGATCTGAACCGCGACAAGTGGATCGGCGTGGGCGGCAAGTGTGAGGAGGGCGAAAGCCCCGAGGAGTGCGTCTGCCGTGAGACGCTGGAGGAGACGGGCCTGACACTGACGGACTACCGCTACCGCGGTGTGGTCACCTTCGTGTCCGACCGATGGGAGGGCGAGTACATGCACCTGTTCACCGCCACCGGCTGGACCGGTACGGTACAGGAGTGCAACGAGGGCGTACTGGAATGGCTGCACAAGGACGCGCTGGCGGCGCTGCCCCAGTGGGCGGGGGACAAGATCTTTCTGGACCTTATCCGCCGTCCGGACACGCCGTTTTTCTCCCTGAAGCTACAATATCAGGGCGAGACGCTGGTCTATGCGGCGCTGGACGGAAAGGAGCTGGCGGTATGATCCTGATCAGCGCGTGCCTGTTGGGCTGCGCCTGCCGCTACGATGGGAAAAGCAAGCCCCACCCGCTGGCGCAGGAGCTGGCGCGGCAGGGTCTGGCAGTGCCTGTCTGTCCGGAGCAGCTGGGCGGGCTGCCCACGCCCCGCGCCCCCTCGGAGCGGCAGGGAGAGCGGGTGGTGAGCTCCCTGGGCGCGGACGTGACGGCCCAGTACCGACGCGGCGCGGAGGAGACCCTGCGCCTGGCGGAGCTGTACGGCTGCACCACGGCGGTGCTGAAGGAGCGCAGTCCCTCCTGCGGCAGCGGGGCTATCTACGACGGCACATTCACCGGTACGGTGACGGAGGGCTGGGGCACGGCGGCGGCACTGCTGCGGCGGCACGGCGTCCGCGTACTGGGCGAGAGTCAGCTGGCAAGCCTGTTGGAAAAATTGGGCAGTACACAATAGCAGATACGTTCAGGAGGCGTGCCGCGCGGCGCGCCTCTCGTTATTTTCACAAGAAAAGACGCATTTTCTATGTGCGTTTCGTCAAAAATACAAAAAACGATTGACTTTCACGAGCAAAGCCGCTAAGATGGCAATATCGAAGCGGTAACGTTTCCGGAAAGGTTACCGAAAACGCCGCTTTTTGCCACAGTACGACAGGAAGGACCATCGGCATGACGATCAAGGACATCGCTAAACAGTGCAGCGTCAGCGTCAGCACCGTATCCCGCGTGCTCAATGACCGTCCGGACGTCAGCGATGAGGTGCGCCGGAAGGTCCGGGCCGCCATTAAGGACAGCAACTACATTCCCAATAACAGCGCCCGGGACCTGGTCCGGACCAAATCCGAGTCCATCGGGCTGGTGGTCCGCGGCGTATCCAATCCGTTCTACACGGACATCATTCAGGCCATTGAAAAGACCGTCACCGATGCCGGCTTTTCTCTGGTGATGCAGCAGATCCCCTCCTGCGGCGATGAGGTACAGCGCGCCGCCGTCATGGAGCGGGAAAAGCGGCTGCGGGGCATCATTTTTCTGGGCGGGCGGCTGGATTACTCCCCCGAGGATCTGGCTATGCTGAACGTGCCCTATGTGTGCTGCTCCTACTCCAATCAGTACGGCACCCTGCGCATCGGCGAGTACTCCGCCGTGTCCATCGCCGATGAGGAAGCGGCCCAGCAGGCTGTGGATCACCTCTACGACCACGGACACCGACGCATTGCGGCGCTGATCTGCCGGCCGGACGACCAGTCCATCAGCCAGCTGCGGTATCAGGGCTACTGCAAGGCCCTGGCCGCCCACGGCATCCCCCTGGACCCCGAACTGGTGATGTGCGCCGGTAGCTTTGACATCCGGGACGCCTACGAGGCCGTCTGCGAAAAGCTGCGGCAGGGTGCGGAATTCACGGCGCTGTTCGCCATAGCCGACTCCATGGCCATCGGCGCCATGCGGGCCCTGCGGGACGAGGGACGTGCCGTGCCGCAGGACTGCTCCGTCATTGCCATCGATGGGCTGGAGCTGTCCGCCTACATCGAGCCGCCGCTGACCACCCTGTGCCAGCCCATGGAGGAGATGGGGCAGCGCAGCGCCCAGATCCTGCTGGGTCTTATCCATGGCCACGGCGCCCACTGCTGCGAGGTGCTGCCTACCCGGCTGCGGCAGGGCGGCTCCGTACAGGATATTTGATGCGGTTTTTGTGCCGGAAACGGCGTGAAAATAATTTTTTTGAAGGAGTAATCAAACATGAAGAAGTTTCTTTGCATGCTTCTGGCTCTTGTGATGGCTCTGTCCCTGGTAGCCTGCGGTGAGCAGAAGCAGCCCGATGCCAACACTGGTGATGGCGACGGCGATACCACTGCCACCGGCAGTGTGTACTATCTGAACTTTAAGCCCGAGTCCGATGCCGCTTGGCAGACCCTGGCCGCCGCTTACACCGCGGAGACCGGCGTGCCCGTCAAGGTCGTCACCGCCGCTTCCGGCCAGTACGACACCACCCTGACCGCCGAGATGGATAAGGACACCGCTCCCACCATGTTCCAGGTGGGCAACCTGGGCGCTGTCAACAGCTACGGTGAGTTCTGCTACAATCTGGAAGGCACCGACGTGTACAACCAGATGACCACCCATGACTTCGATCTGAAGAACGCCGACGGCGAGACCGTGTCCATCGGTTACTGCTATGAGGCCTTCGGCATCATTGTCAACAAGGCTCTGCTGGAGCAGGCCGGCCACTCCCTGGACGAGATCACCAACTTTGAGTCCCTGAAGGCTGTTGCCGATGACATCCATGCCCGCGCTTCCGAGCTGGGCTTCGATGCCTTCACCTCCGCCGGCCTGGACGGCTCTTCCTCCTGGCGTTTCTCCGGCCATCTGGCCAACATGCCCCTGTACTACGAGTTCCGCGATGACAACGTCACCGCTCAGCCCGCCACCATCAAGGGTACTTATCTGGACAACTACAAGGCCATCTGGGATCTGTATACCGCTGATTCCGCTACCACCGGCGCTGCCCTGCTGACCGCTACCGGCGATCAGGCTGAGGCTGAGTTCGGTGAGGGCAAGGCCGTGTTCTATCAGAACGGCACCTGGGAGTTCAGCAACCTGACCGCTGCTGACAAGTTCGCCATGAACCCCGATGATCTGGCCATGATCCCCATCTACTGCGGTGTGGACGGCGAGGACAAGGCCGGTCTGTGCTGCGGCACTGAGAACTGCTGGGCTGTCAACAAGAACGCCTCCGAGGAGGACATCAAGGCCACTCTGGACTTCATGAACTGGGTCGTCACCTCTGACGCCGGCACCACCATGCTGGCCGAGCAGTTTGGTCCCTGCCCCTTCAAGAACGCCAAGACTCCCGAGAACGTGTTCTTCGCACAGGCCAACGAGTATGTTGCCAACGGCAACTACACTGTCACCTGGGCCTTCAACTGGACTCCCGCTGTTGACGATTGGCGCGCCGCCGTCGTGGACGCTCTGAGCAAGTACACCACCGGCAACGGCAGCTGGGACGATGTTAAGACCGCCTTCGTGGAGGGCTGGGCAACTCAGTACGCCAACGAGCACTAAGTTCCCCGCGTCCCTGTGACGCAGAGGCAGCACAATACAGGCGGGGCGGGCGTTACGCCCGTCCCGCCTGCGCTTTCTCCGTGGTGGCGTGAGCTGTTGTCCGACGCGGTCGGGCAAGAGCTTTCGCCATGACAATAACCGCAGAACAGCAGAACAGGAGTTGAAAGAATGAAGCGATTACATCGAAAGCGAGACGCGGCCGCACTCAGCAGCCGTCTGATCCGTCGGCCCATTCAACGGATGGTGTGGCTTTTTCTGCTGCCCACCTTCGCCGCCTTTTGCATCGGGTTCCTGTACCCCTTCCTGAAAGGTGCGTTTTTGTCCTTCTGCAAGTTCAAACTCACCAGCCAGTGGACATGGGTGGGGTTTGACAACTATGTGAAGGCCTTCTCCGACAGCAGCTTCCTCCACGCCTTCTGGTACACGGCACTGTTCGCCCTCGTGTCGGTGGCGTTCATCAACGTGCTGGCCTTCACGGTGGCGTACTTCCTGACCAAGGGCATCAAGGGCTCCAACCTGTTCCGCACGGTATTCTTCATGCCCAACCTCATCGGCGGCATCGTGCTGGGCTATATCTGGTCCATGATTTTCGACGGCATTCTGGTGAAGTACAACACCTCCGTGGTGCTGGAGAGCAAATACGGCTTCTGGGGCCTCATCATCCTGATGTGCTGGCAGCAGGTGGGCTATATGATGATCATCTACATCGCCGGTCTGCAGTCTATCCCCGAGGACATGCTGGAGGCCGCCCGCATCGACGGCGCCAACAGCTGGCAGATGCTGTGGAAGGTCACCATCCCCAACATGATGAGCTCCTTCACCATCTGCATCTTCCTGACCCTGACCAACGGCTTCAAGCTGTTCGACCAGAACCTGGCCCTCACCGGCGGCCGCCCGTTCCTGCAGCAGCCGGACGGCAGCGTCATCAAGACCACGGAGATGCTGGCCCTGAATATCTACAACGCATTCTACTCCGGCGGCGGCAACAACCGCGGCGTGGGGCAGGCCAAGGCCGTGGTATTCTTCATTCTGGTAGCTGTGATCGGCCTCATCCAGCTCCAGGCGACCCGCAAGAAGGAGGTGCAGCAGTAATGCAGACCAGTCTTTCCAAGAAACACGAGCGCGGCAAAATGGCGATGACCGTGGCGTTCGCAGTTATCTGCATCGTCTACCTGCTGCCTATCCTCATCGTGCTGATGAACTCCTTCAAGAGCAACGCCGCCGTGAATACGGAGACATTTGCCCTCCCCAATGCCGACAGCTTTGTGGGCTTCCAGAACTACGTCAAGGGCATGACCTTCGGCAACTACCCCTTCGTTAAGGCCGTGTTTTACAGCCTGTTCATTACGCTGGTATCCTCGGCGCTGATTTTGCTGTGTACCTCCATGGCGGCGTGGTACGTCTCCCGCGTGGGCAGTCTGGTCAGCAAGATCGTGTACTACCTGTGTGTGTTCTCCATGGTGGTGCCGTTCCAGATGGTGATGTTCACCCTGTCCCGTACCG
>ERZ773229.1259-NODE-1259-length-18011-cov-2.900702_pt1 | contig 18011 bp, 18 predicted proteins | sample MGYA00580992_ERZ773229 | MGnify/ENA primary metagenome ERZ773229 (study PRJEB29015, sample SAMEA2737795) | human gut metagenome | biome: human gut; feature: human-associated habitat; material: faeces | place: China | collected 2012 ... | reverse complement strand
AATTCAAGACAAGATGTGGGAGCGCGGCGGCAGGCGGACACAACCGCCTGCTGCCGCAGCTTTCATAAGGAGCATGGACTATGACAAAAAGACTTTATCAAATGTACCTCACCGCCCTGTCTCTTGTGCTGGTCGTTGCCGTAATGATAACGCCCGCCCTCGCGGTGGAGGATATGTGGACGGTGGCAAACCGGATCATCGTAGATGTCTACGCTAAGATCGTCAGCATCAGCACTGTGTTGGCCGGCCTTATGTCCGCGATCGCGGTGATCGGAGCCAAGCTGTCCAATAACCAGCAAAAGACTGATCAGGCATGGGACTGGCTCAAGCGTATTTGGCTTGCGTGGGCTGTCATCAACGGCATCGGCGCGTTCATCGCCTATGTTGCCCCGCTGTTCAGCGGGCTTGCGACCTTGACGCCATAAGGATATTACCGCTCCGGCACAAAGGGGGTATCCAAATTGCTTGAGCTGATTTTCCAAGGCTTTGCGGAGTGGGCGTACGAGCTGGTGCTGGAATGCTGGGAGTATTTCTCGACCGCGCTGCTGGACATTATGAGCATGGACTATGCGTACATGAAAAGCCATGTTCCCGTGATGGACGACATCATACAGGTGCTTATGGCGGTCGGATGGGCGCTTCTGATCGGTAATCTCGTCTTTCAAGCGCTCAAAAGCATGATGTCCGGCCTCGGCTTTGAGGGCGAGGACCCGAAGCTGCTTTTTACCCGAAGCTTTGTTTTTTCCTTTCTCCTGCTGGCAAGCCCGCAGATCTGCGAGATCGGGCTTAGCATTACCGCAAGGATCATTGACCTGCTGCAAGTCCCGACCGCTGTTCATGTGACGCTGGTGGATAAGAGCATATTCGGTACGCTTACCGCGTCGTGGCTGCTCGCGATCCTATTCGGTATTATTATCATATTCAAGACACTCAGGCTCCTGCTGGAAATTGCGGAGCGGTATGTTATCCTCGCCGTACTCACCATGACGGCGCCGCTGGCATTTGCCATGGGCGGCAGCAAAAGCACCGCGGACATCTTCACCGGCTGGTGCAGAATGTACGGCTCCATGTGCCTTTTGATGGTGACCAATGTGATCTTCTTCAAAATGCTTCTGTCCGTCCTCTCCACAGTGCCAAGCGGGCTGGATGTATTTCTGTGGATCGTGCTGATCCTGACCCTCGTAAAGGTCGCAAGAAAGGCGGATGCCATCATCACCCGCATTGGGTTGAATCCGGCCATCACCGGCGACTCTCTCGGGCGGCCGCTGCCCGGCGCACTGACCTACATGGTTGTGCGCTCGGCGGCCTCGCACATTACCAAGAGTGTTGGGAAGTCTGCCGGCGGCAGAGGCAGCGGATTCTCCTCCGGCGCTTCTCCGAGCGGCAGAGGCCCACGCACGGGCGGACCGTTCGGCGGAGGCCGCTTTGCAGGATATACTGCAAGCGGCTTCTATCAGAAAGCACAGCGGCAAAGCGCACAGCAAGGGGCAGGCGAGCGAACCTACGCCTCCCACAGCGACACGGTTCAGACGGGCAGAGTGCAGACGGCCTCGCAGGAACATAGCGCAGCATCCATGTCGCAGAGCAGCTCCGTGATCCGGCAGCAAACATTCAAGGAAGGCGCAGAGCGGAATGGTGCAGCGCTGCATGGCACACGCCAGACGCCTGCTCCCGCTTCACCGGCGAGCCGCAACCTATCGGATAGCGTAAGAACTCTGGGCGGCAGACACGGTCCCGCAGGAACACAGGCGGCACCGTCCTTGACCCGCATATCACAGGCGAATACGCAGACCACGCAGAGCCGAAGCGTTACCGGACAGACGGTTAGGAATACGACCTCGATCACAGGGCAGAAGCCGCCCGTCGACACCGCGGGGAATACATCTCCGGCGTCGGAGGAGGGGCGGCATAACGCATCGCCGCCTGCACAGACACGATATACGCAGCGCCCGGTGCAGACGGTGCCGAAAGCAGCGGCGCAAAGGGCTGCCGCGCGGCAGACAACGCTTCGCGCGGAATCGCCGCGTCCCGGTCCCGCAGGAACAACGCCTCCGCCTTCTGCCCCTGCTCTGACCGTTGAACCCCGGCCCGGCAGAAACCTGTCCCAAGCCCGTACAGCACCCTTTGAACAAGCGAGGCAGCATGACTCGGCGCGGCAGGAACCGCGCACGGTCGGAGACGGCAGCGCTCGCCCCATGAGAGGTGCAGTCTCCGTTCAGCACCCCGGCCCCGCAGGAAACGGGGCAAACAGCCGTGAAAAGGCACAGTCTCGCCCGATCGCAGGGGCGCGAATGTCTATGCCGAAGACTGCGCGAACAGGCGGGCTTTCAAAGCCATCTGTCACGGAAGCTATGAAGGGAGTGGGGAAAAAAGAAAAGGCTCTGACGCCAAGCCGAAAGCAGCGAGGGAAAAAGCATGAAGGAACATGAGAATACCCGCACGGGGCTTCAAAGAGCAGTAGACCTCGCTTATGCGGCAAGAGCCGCACGCCGTATTCTTCAGGCAGCGGCAGTGGGCGGCCTGCACGGCGCCGCTGCCGTCGCGGTCAAAGAGACGGCTCCGTTTCTTGTGAAGCGCCTGCTTGCTGTTCTCGTTGCGCTTATCGTGCTCCCTATGGTGATTTTTACGGCGCTTCCCAACATCTTCTTTGGGTATAGCTCCTCCGATACGGACGCCATCGCGCAAATGACAGGGCAGGCCATGACCATTGGCGGAGTGTATATGAGCCTTGATGATTTTGAGGCAGCACAGATCGACTCCGTTGTGACCGGCATCGTTGCAGAGTATGAGGAGAGCGGAACCAATATCGACCGCATCGAGGTATCCGGTTCCGTGACGGAAAAGGACCTGCTCTGGATCATTGCCATCAATTCCGCGGCCTATCAACAGGATCTCAACGCCATGAGCGCCGATCTTGTTCGAAACTTCTGTAAATCCAGCCTTTCATATTTCCCGTCGCTGGGCTTGGCGGAGGATGGCGGCGACGGAGTTGTGACGACCTTGACGGTAAAGGTCAAGCATCTTGCTCCGGATGAACTGATGGACGAGCTTGGCTTTGACAAGGATGCTAAGCAATGGGCGGGAGCGCTCTATGAGACACTGGAGCAGAGCGACGCCATCAATAAGTACAGGACATATTACGAAACCTATCGGCCGGATCACAGCGGCGACGGCTCCTTTTCCGGAGATGTTGAGTACGGCACCGATTACGATAATCAGATCGACATATCTCGCTTTGTCGATCCCGGCACGAAGAACAACCTCGACCTCGCCGCCTACGCGGTACAGGCGTGGGAGAACAACTGGGGCTATGTGTGGGGTACCTACGGCAACATTCTGACGCCCTCGCTGTTTGCGTATAAAAAGCAGCAATACCCGGATGGTGTGGGCAATCACGCTGATTTTATCGAAAGCCACTGGCTCGGCCGCCGCACTGCCGACTGTATCGGACTCATCAAGGGCTACGGTTGGCTGGACACCAAAAGCATGGCCATCGGCTATGCGGCGAATGGAATGCCGGATTATGGTGCGGATCAGATGTATCAGGCGTGCAAGAATGCCGGCGTACTGAATGAGGACTACGGACCGATATCCACCTTGCCCGAGCTCCCCGGCCTCATGCTCTGGAAGAGCGGACACGCGGGGGTCTACATTGGCGGAGGGTACGCCATAGAAGCTATGGGGACGCGAAAGGGCGTTGTGAAAACGAAGGTCAGTGACCGCGGCTGGCAGGGCTGGGGGAAGCTCCCCTATATCGACTATCGGGAGGAAAGATAATGGCAGAGACGACTTATCTGCGGGCGATACGCCTCAAATACGGCATATCGCTTCTTGAGCTGGAGCGGCACAGCAGCCTCAGCAATCAATATTTAAGCGCGCTGGAGTTGGGAAATGCCAAACGCACAGAGAGAAATGAGCGGCTTCTCTGCTGCGCGATGGAGGAGGTCATCAGCTCCCGCGAGCGTTCCCTTGGCGGGCTGAGAGAAACGCTGCTGCAATATCAGGGTCGGCTATTAGAAGCCGTGGAGGCGGATTCGGATGAATTATGAGGTCTACCACATTCCTACAAACTTTACGGACGCGGGGCGCGTCATGGGTCTCTTTGAGCTTCGGAATCTGGTTGAGGCCGTGGTCCTGACGATCCCCGTTTTGTATCTTTGCATCGCCTTCCTTCCATTCGCTCTGAGCACAAAGATCATGGTGACGCTGGTGGTCATCGTACCCGTCGGTGGCTTTGGCCTTATCGGCGTCAACGATGACAGCATGACGCGCTGGCTGGAGGACTGGTGGCGCTGGCGCAGAAGGCGCCGGATCATTCTTTTTCGAGGTGAGGTCAGAAAATGAATCTGAAGGAACTGATTTTCGGCAAGGGGGCAAGCTCCGGAGGCGAGGGCGGTGTGTACCGCGACAGCATTCAAGCCTGGCTGCCCATCAAAAACATCATCGGCGGTGTCGTTATCACGAAGGACAACCGCTTTGTGAAGATCCTCGAGCTGCTGCCGGTCAACGTCTATTTGAAGTCAGCCAATGATCGGCAGAATATTGTTTCCTCTTTTGCCGCCTATCTCAAGATCGCGCCGAACGATTTGCAGATGGTGGCACGCACGCTGCCGGCGGATACCCAGGCGTATGTGGAGCAGATGCGCCGCTTCGCGGAGCAGGAGGAAAACGAGGATTGCCGTGAGATGATCGAAGACAATATTCAAGAGATCGGGTACGGCATTGCAAGCGACGCCATGCGGCATCGCTTTTTTCTTGTGTTTCAATACGAGGCTAATATGCGGGCAAAGCACAACACCGCCAAAGCCATCCTTCAGCGGCTCAACGAGGAGGCTGACACGGCACGGAGGTATCTTGACGCCTGTGAGCTGGAGGTGCTGGAGCCACGGTACAGCGACAACTTTGTATTGAAGCTGCTCTATGAAATCCTAAATAAGCAAACCGGTCAGCGTGTCCGTCTGCCGGACGGTGTCTTTGACATGACGACGGCAGTACACGGTGTCTATGAAGAGTGAGACCATTTTTTGCACTTAACAAAACATTGACTTGAGGTAATAATTCGTATATAATTATTACATAATAATTGGTGAAGGAGTGATTACTGTGATGATCCGCTCTGCAACGGCTCTTCGGAATGATTACGATGGAATGGTGAAGCTCTCCATGGAAAAACAGGAACCGATCTACCTGACGAGAAATGGGGATGGGGAAATGGTTTTCCTTCCCATTGAATTGTGGGAAAAGCGGCAGGCCGAACTGGAATTGTTTGCCGAGATGCTTCGCAGGGAACAGAGTAGAATGGCCGGCGCAAAGACCTATACTGCGGAGGAAATGAGATCAGATGCGGAGGCAGTGCTCCGTGAGAGTTGAATGGCTTAGTGAGGCAAGAGGCGAATTTCGCGCGTTTTTGCAGTATTATAAGACGGAGGTAGGCACGCAGTACGCGGAGAGGTTTGGGGACAAGGTGCTTAACTCCGTAGAGCAGCTGTCCGAATTTCCGGAAATGGGTGTTCTGAAGCATGATAGTGTGATGGGACGATATGGGTTTCGGGCACTTTTTATCGATCAATATGTGTGCGTCTATAAAATCGAGGGTGAAACGGTCTACATTTACCATTTGGCTGACGCACGAAAGAACTACATGTTTCATATTTTTGGCGTGGATTCCTAATTCAAGAGATTTTATAAACAACAAAATATACCTGCAAATGCGTCTTTTCCGAAAGGAAGGGCGCATTTTGTTTCCAATCTGATAACTGTAACAGGATGTGATACGACAATGAAAAAGCAACCGCCCAATAAAAAAAGGACGGCGTTAAAGAAGACGCCTCCTGAACAACCACGGAAGAAAAAGACGAGTGAAGTTGAACGGCCTGACCAGCCGCTTTTGAAGCGCATGATCTTCGGCGAGGAAAAGCCGGATCTTACGGAGCTGGAGGCAGGCTCCACAACCATTCTCGACATTCTTGCACCTGCTGCCGTGGACACCAAGAGCAAGGACTACATCATCGTCGATGGCGTGTACCATGCCTATCTTTACATCACGGGATATGGCTACACCACCACAGTCGGTTCCTGCTGGCTGGCCCCGTTGGTAGAGGCTGGCGAGGGTGTCAATCTGAATTTTCTTGTCGAACGGCAGCCGAAGGAGAAGATACTCTCCAAGATCGCGCAGACGACCATGGTGAACCGATCCCGTATGCGGGAGGTGGGCGATACCCGCCAGGACTATGAAGAGCTTGACAGCGCCATCAGCTCCGGCCTTTACCTCAAGGATGTGATGAACCGGCAGGGCGAGGACTTCTACTATATGCACACCCTCATCGAAGTCACAGCCTCCGATCCGGAGACACTGGAGCAGCGGATGACCGAGGTGGAAAAGCTTTGTGTATCTGTAGATATGATCGCACGCCGCTGCGACTATAAGAATGAACAGGCATTTTTATCCTCGCTTCCTATTCTGGCACTTGATCCGGATATTGAACGAAAGGCGCGCCGCAATGCTTTGACTTCCGGTGTGGCTGCGGCATTTCCCTTTGCTTCGTATGAACTGAGTGATCACAACGGCATCTTTTTGGGGCTGAACCTCTATAACCGATCTCCGGTATTTCTCGATCCGTATGATGATTACAAATATACCAACGGAAATTGGTGGATTGGGGGTTCTACCGGCGCGGGCAAGACGGTCACGCTCCAATGCCTCGGCGGTCGGCTCCGCCAGCAGGGTAAGCGCGTTATCATCATTGCGCCGAAAAAGGGACATGAGTTCCGCCCACTCTGCGAAAAGCTGGGCGGGCTGTACCTGCGGATGTCGCCATCCTCCAAGGACTGCCCGAACCTGATGGCCATTCGGCGGAGGTCGCTCGATTCCTACGCAAAACTCAAGAATATCGCGGCCCGCGACGACTCGGTGTTGGCGGATAAGATCTCACAGCTTATTATCTGGTTCTCACTGAAGAAAAAGGATCTAAGCGAGGAAGATAAAAGCCGGCTTGACTCATCTCTGGTGGAGGTGTATGGGCGTTACGGCATCACCTTTGAGAACAGCACCATCGTGGACGAGGATGGCAGCTTCCGCACCATGCCGGTCATCGCAGACTGGTATGAGGTGCTTTCTCAAAACCCGGATACCCGTCATTTAGCGGTCGTCCTCTCTCGCTACGTCACCGGCTCCGCTGCGGCAATGGCGAGCCGAAACGACATTGACCTCGATAACAAGTACATTGTCCTCGATCTCTCCGGCATGCCGGACGACATGATCGCTGATGGAACCTTCTGGGCAACAAGTATTGCCTACGACCTCATTATGAACTGCGAGAGCGGCCTTTCCGCTCTGCTCGCGGACGAGCTGTGGAGCCTTGTAGGAGCTACCGCTAATCCGCAGGCGGCGGGCTTTATTTTGGAGATGGTAAAGACGATCCGCGGCCTTGGCGGTATCGCTGTTACGAGTACGCAGGGAATGCAGGACCTTTTTGGCTTGGAGGGCGGCAGCTACGGCAAGGGCATACTGGACGCCAGCCGCATCAAGCTCGTCATGCAGATGGAGGAGCAGGAGGCGCGGCTCATTCAGGACAAGCTCAATCTTTCGGAGGACGAGGTGCGTCAGATCACCCGCTTCCGACGCGGTGAGGGACTGCTTTGCATCGGCTATAATCATGTGCCGGTGGCGTTCTATACGACGCCCAAGGAGTATGAAGCGATCACGACCTCTCCGACCGACTTACGCAGAGAAAGGCAGGGAGACAGCGATGAATGACGCAAGGCAAGACCTGATCCACATTCAGGAGCTTGTGGGGACTGCCTTCAGCGCGACCGGCTCACTGGTGGCGCTGACCGACGGCGGGCAGATGAACCCCAATAAGCTGCAAAAAACACTGGAGCAGACCATGGATTATTTCGAGCGCTCCACGCTGGAGCTGCGGCAGCTCTGTGAGCGGTATGCGCCGGGCGTGGGAGGCTTTATGCACAAGCCGATCCTGCCCGCCGTAGAGGTTGCGGGCAGCGTGGAGGAGTTCGGCTACGGCTGGCTTCACATTATGCTCCATACACTCCTGCCGCATTGTCGGTATCAGACGCCGAGTTGGCTGAGCGATACGATACGAAGGCTGCTGGATGGGTATGAGGCATGCGGCAAAAGGCTGCCGTTCTATTCCCGTGCGCTGCTTGTGATCGACGAGCACACCGGCATAGAGGGACGCCACATTTTCGACCAGGATAACAAGGGCTGGAAGGCTGTCAGCAACGCCATCAAGGGCCGCCTCATTCCGGACGATGACCAGCACACCCTCGCCGTAACACTTTTATCCACGAGAACGGAGGGAGAGGAGCGCTGCCATATTACCCTGCTCCCCATAGAGGACGCCCACGACTTTTTCTCCGCGCATTCCAGCGATTATGCCTCCGGCGACTTCTACTCAGGACAATGGTGCTGAGCGCGAAACAGGCGAAAAAGTTGCAAAACCCGCGGCAGGTGACATCCTCATTTTGGCTGCTTGGAGAGCTCTTTTCGCCGCGATTGACCTGCCGCGGGTGTATGGCTCTGAAAGCCTTGATGTGACTGACTTTTTAGAGTGTGTGAGGTGCCGGAATTTCCGTATTCATCTGCCTACTATGCGGGGGCGGCAGGCTGACCCCGCATTGCGGCGGAGAAAAACGCCGAAAATGTTCTTGCGCCGGCAGCGGCGCAAGAATGATTTCGGCGTTCGCAGGAAAGAGAGGGAGGTGCGCGGCGTGCTTTTCAGTGTGCGGGATATTGACGTTCTGCGCTTGCTTTGCTGGTGTCAAAATATTAAGCCCAATAGCTTAAATGGCGTTTCCACAGAGGAAGAACGAGAGAATTTGATGACGATGGGATTTATCAAAACACACGAGCGGAGCGGCACCCTGCTCCTCACCAATAAAGGCAGAGCTTTCGTTGAGCTGCTTCTCAACGGAGTTATCCCCGGCCTGCGTATTTCCTACCATGATGCCGCCATTGAGCGGCGCCTTCGATTATCCGAATTGGTGCTGACCGCCTACTATGCAGGCGTCGATGTGTTTACGACATCGGTGGGTGGCGACGGAGAGAGACCGTCACTTCTTATTACCTCGATCACACGAAATCACGGACACAATCCATGGGGCAGCGCACGAGTCGGCGCCATCGCCCATTTAGGCGGCATTTACTATGCCGCGCATTATGTCTGTCCCGGCATCGGGCGCATGGCAGTCAACGATGAGCTCTCGGCGCTCCATAACCACACCAACTTCGGCAAGGATACCCGGCGCGCGTTCCTCTTTGCCGGTCCAAGCTATGGGTGCATTCTTGAGGAGCTGAAGGCGCGCGGGAAAAAGAGCGAGGGAAAGCTGATCCGTTACAGTGAGGCCTACCGCGAGCTGCACTACCCGATCCATCTGCTCTCCTGCGACGAGACCGGCGCACGCCAGCTTCAGATCATGGCCGTGCCGTACTACCGTGAAAAGCTGGCGCGGCTCATGCTTCGCTCCGCCTATCAGCCTCCGCCGGAGGACGCCCCCGCATGGGACGCCCTCTACAACGGTCATCCCTTTGTGATCGGCGCGGATATGGAGCTGCGACGGATCGACGCCGCGATCAGAATGGCGAGAGAGCGGAATTGTCTTCCCATTGCCCTTGCCGCGCTGGACGCGCAGGGCAGCGCAGTGCTGCTGGCACGCTATGCCGATCCCGGCTATGCCACCGTCTATAAGGTCACGGACGGCGTGCTGACAAAGCTATTCGGTCACGCACCGGCTCTCTATGAGCCGCCCTGCACACAATTCCTCACGAAGAAGGGAGATGTCGTCAATGCCCCGCTTATCAAAGCTCTTGGAAAAGATAGAGGACCTCGCTGCAAATAGATGGGGCAGCTGGTACGAGCGCAACAAAGCGCGTGTGCCGCTGTACACCGTGCTCGGCGGCCTCGGTTGGTACTTCTATGGGATGCTGCTCAACTCCCTGCGGCTCGGAAAGGAATCCGTATTTCACATGACCGGCGAGAAGGTGGAGAGCATCTGGGTGCTCAACCCCTTCAAGAATTTCTTTGTGGTGCTTACACCCTTCGGCCTCGGCACGACGGCTGTGATCGTCCTTTTGATCTGCCTGCTCACAAGGAAGGGCTACAAATGGTTTTCCGGCTATCATTTTACCCGTGATCCGCGCGGCTTTGACATTCTCCCGGAGGGGACTCACGGCACCTCCGGCTTTGCGACGAAAAGAGAGCTCGGCGAGCATTTGGAGCTCGGCGGCGTCGGGGAGGTTACGGGGATGCTCCTCGGCCGCATCAAGAGGCATCCCGATGACCCCGACAGGTATTCCTCCTATGTCGCTCACCGCATGAAGCCGGGTGAGAACAACAACATCCTCTGTATCGGCGCTCCGGGCTCTTATAAGTCCAGGGGCTTTATCATTCCCTTTCTCATGGGCTGCGCACAGCGAAGCAGCAGCGGCGCTCCGGAGTCCGTGATCGTGACTGATCCGAAGGCCGAGCTTTTTGAAATGATGGCGCCGTACTTTCGGAAAAAGGGCTTTTATGTCAAGGCGGTCAATTTCCTCGATATGGCGCACTCGGACGGCTGGAACTGCCTTGCGGGGCTGGATACCAACCCCGACCTTGTGACCACTGTGGCAAACACCATCATTCAAAATACCTCCGGTCCCAAGGAAGCCGACGACTTCTGGAGCCGCGCGGAGCTGAACCTTCTCATGGCGCTCATCCACTATGTCTGCAATAAGAAGGATGAGCGCGGAAACCTGCTTCCCTTGGAGCAGCGCAGCCTTGGTGATGTTTATAAGATCCTCGCCTATAAGAGCGTCAACGAGATCAACCGCACGCTGGCGGAGCTTCCGCCGGAGCATCCGGCCAAGGGTCCCCACGGCCTCTTCCTAAAGGCGAGAGAAAACCTTTGGGGCAATATCATCATCGGTCTCGGCAACCGCCTCGCGGTGTTCCAGAATCCGCTGGTGGATAAGATCACCCGCAACCATGATGTGGATCTGCTGCTCCCGGGGCAAAAGCCCTGCGCCTACTTTGTCATCATCTCCGCACAGGACAGCGCTTACCGCTTTTTAAGCTCTCTCTTTTTCTCTCTGACCTTCCCGCAGCTCTCCAACTACGCCCGGCTCCACGGCGGACGCCTTCCCGTGCTGACAAGCTTCTGCTTGGAGGAATACCTCAACATCGGCTATATGGAGGGCATCTCCGATGTCTTCAACTCCATCCGCGGCTTCAATATGTCCGTGCAGGTGGCGGTGCAGTCACTCTCCCAATGGCAGGAAAAGTATCCGGGGAAGGAGTGGGAAAATCAGCTCGGCTCCTTTGATATGACGCTCTACATGGGCTGCAACGATATGACCAGCGCCGAATACTTCGCTAAAAAGTGCGGCAAGGTCACGATTTCTGTTACCAACAACCAGTACCCGCTCGCTCCGCTGTTCTCCCCGATTTATAATACCACCCGTCCCTATTCGCAAACACGCAGCAACATCCAGCGAGATCTCATTCAGCCGGACGAATTTGCACGCTTGGATAAGCACAAGTGCATCGTGATGTTCAACCACTATAAGCCCGCACAGCTCTATAAAATCGCGTTGGAGGAGCTGCCTGCGTATGGGGAGCTGAGCAAGTGCAGCGTCTTTGACTATGTACCGGAATGGAAAAGGCGTGAAGAGGAAAACGAAAAGCATGCGCCGAAAAAAAGCGCGCCCACGCAGCGGGAATATCCGCCTGCCTCTGCACAGCGGAGTGGGGGACACCTCCCGACGCAGGAGGCTGCGCTTGGAGAGGAGCGGCCCCACTCATACGCCCCGGCCTCCTGCGCGTCGCAGATGCCGGCGTATGGAGAGCATGGCGCTGTGCGGCAGCACAAATCACCGCCCATGCCGCGGCAGACGCCCGGAGCGTCGTGCATCTATGACTTTCCGGACATGAAAGGGACCGCGCCGGACGACATCGGGCTTGTAGAGATGTCCCGGTCTGAGATCGCCGGGGACGATGCCCCGGAGCTTGAGGAGCTGGACGACGAGCACAGCCGGATACCGCCCGGCCGAGGGATCTGACGAAGGCGGGAGCGAGAGCCCTGCACAAAAGGAAAAGGAGGCCGTCCGGCCTCCTAAGATCAGTCGAGAATATCAGAGATCTCACATTTCAAGGCATTTGCCAGACGCAGCACGGTTTCGGCCTGTGCGCGGCTGAGATCCTTTCCGCGGCGCTCGTAGGCACGCAGCGCGCTGAGCGAAACGCCGGAGCGCTCGGATAGCTCCTCCTGTGTCAGTCCTGCACGCTTTCTTGCAGCTTTTAAGGTGCACATGCTCTGCGAAAAGTGTGCGTCCATGACCTCATAGGCTTTCTGGATATCCGCCTCATGGAGCGTTCCGTACAGCACGACCAGTTCATCATATGGAACGGTATCCAGAATGCTACGGAAGCTGTGACCGGAGTACCACTGATAATGTGCCAGCATCCAGCCCACCCAGTAGGCGTCGCTGCGCTCATAGCTCTCCTCGGCCTGCGCTTGCACGCCGCGTCCGGTCGTTCGCTCCATGACCTCCAGATAAAGCTCCAGTCCGCTTTTCCCCGCGATGTATTTGGGACTGCCGCTTTCAAACGCTTCGGCAACGCCGGATTGGATAAAAAGGTCGAGAAATGTACCACCGTCCATACCAAACTGATAAACGGCATCGTGGAGCATCGCACCGAGTGCGCGGGACGCCTTAGAGAGATAGTTGGAGTCGTAAGCGCGGATCGTCATTGTCCATGCCCTCCCTGATGATGTCGAGGATAAAAATATCCTCTGTGAGCTGCTGTAAGGTCTTCTTCCGGCGGGCGTAATCGGCTCTGGCCTTCTGATCCCGTTCAAAGCGCTTGTAGTAGTATTCCCGATAGTCCGCGACCTCATAGCCGGTGAACTCGATGTGTCCAAAGGACCGCTTGGAGAGCAATACGATCTGCTCGCCCAATGTCCCAAGCTGCATGGCCATGTTCAGGTCCCGAAGCGAAATGGTGTTGCTCACAAAGTCCTCGGCAAAGGAGAAGTAGGAATCGTCGGCACGGTAGCCGATCATCACATCCACGCCGGAGGTGTCCGGCAGGAAGTGTGAGAGGATATAGTCCCTTGCCCCTTGCGCGACCGGGGAGCTGATGTCGAACCTCCGGTGCGTGAGGAGAATGGCAAGCCAGCTTAAAATATTGAATTCGCCATGCGTCAGGCGCATCACCTGCAGATCGTCCAGATGAAGCTCATAACAGTTGCAGTAACCATCATTTTTGACCGGGCAGGCCCACTCTTTTGCGAGCTCGGAGCTTTCCGTGCAGTAGAAGCCCTGCCCGTAATCATTATACGGTTTTCCAACGCCGAACTGCGGCACTTCCACGATCTGCTGCGAGCCGTGGTAAATGGCAAGGTCGTTTGCCATGTGCTCACCTGCTTTCAAAAGTAATACTGTGGTAGTAGATAGATTATAATACTACGGTAGCAGTTTGTCAACGCAAAACCGCTTTCTTTCGATCTCCCCTACTCCATAAAGCCATCCGTTGGCTTGCATAGTGAAACATGAGACAGAGACCGTTGCGGCTCCTGTCTCTCTTTATATTCACATTCCTAAAATCAAAAAACAGGAGGTACCCACCATGAGGGCAGCGAAAATGACAGAGCGGCCATCCTTTCAGCTGATGGTCCAGACCGATGTGCAGAGCATCTACCACATGCAGATGCCACGCTGGCTTTTTTCCGATCCCCGCTACTGCGAGATGAGCTTGGACGCCAAGGTGACCTACACCTTCCTCTTGAACCGCTTCCAGCTCTCTCGCAGGAACGGATGGGTCAACGAGCGCGGCGAGGTCTTTGTGATCTTCCCCCGTAAGGCGCTTGCCAAGGAGCTGCGGATCTGTGAGCAGCGCGTGACGGCGGCATTCAAAAAGCTTGTGGAGCTGGAGCTTGTGTGGGAAAAACGCTGCGGCCGCGGCGACGCCAATCAGATCTATCTTGCCTATGTGACACCGCAGGACGATCCTGCCTACGCCAGCGCGCCCTTTACCGCGCCGGAGGAGAACTGCGGTTCAAGAACTGCCGATCCTGCGCCTCTTGAGGGCACAGGCGATGGTGCGTCCGCGCAAGAACCGCAGGAGCTGCGTCCCAAGAGCCGCGAAATGCGTGCTTCAAGAAACGCGGAACCTGCGGCTCCAGAACCGCAGAGTATGCTGCCAAGTAAGAAAGAAAAAAGAAAAATAGATCGTAGTCAGATCAAAGTCAGTCTGTCATGTCCCGCACACGCGCGCGACGGACTGACGGACGAGGAAAGAGAAGAGGACTTTCTGGATATTCTGGACAAGTGCGAGCTTTCCTACTTCCCACCGGAAACGGCGCTGGTATTTGAAAACGCCATTGAGCGCCTTTATTACGCGGACAGCTACCGCATCGGCAACGCCACGCTGCCGCAGAGCCGCGTGCGGGCAAGGCTGCGGCGGCTGGACGGCATGATCCTGCGGGAAGTGGAGCATAAGCTGCGTGAAAATCGAGAAGAAAACGTGAAGAACAGCACGGCCTACATCATGGCTGTGCTGTTCAACTGTATTGCCGAGGGTGAGAGCGACCTGCTGATCGACCCGTATCTCAATTCGCTCTCCTCTACGGCGTGAAGGAGGAGATCCCTATGCTGCTATCCGATCAACAAAAGTATATCATTTCCGTACTCAAGCAGGTCAAGTACATCCGCCTGTGCCAGCTTTACGCACTCACCGTCCAGCATTACCGGAAGGAGCGCTTTGTGATCTCACAGCACCGAATGGATGTTATGCTGCGTCAGCTTCGGACGGGGACAAACTTCGTGTACTTTCAGGAGGATGTGGTCTGCTACGGCAAGCGCACGGTGGACGAGCACTATCTGGAGGCCATTGACATCATGCTGGAGCTGACATACTGCGAGCCGGAGTTCTTTTCCTGCGAACGGCTGGAGCCGCCCCGTCTGCTTCGCTTCACAGGGCAGACCGGGAAGCTGTCCTTTCTCCACACAGTCGCGTGGATGGATACCCCGTATCGCATCATGGCGATACAGCGCATGAAAGGGGAGAGGATTATCTGGATCTCGGACCGGTCGAACGGTTACGGCATCGAGCTTCCCCGTCACCATATTCTCGCCGTCCGTCAGGAGGACGGCACCCATCGCTTTTTTGGCTCGCAGGAGCCGGAAAAAATATAATGCCAGGAGGATACGAGTATGGCAAGAAAAAAGATCACCCCGGAAGAGGAGACCCCAAAGACCGTCGTGCCTGAAGAAAGCGCAGCGGCAGACGTCGGCGACATGACGCAAAATGACCTTCCGCCCGGCGAAAGCGGGACGGCAGAAGGCCGCGGGACGGAAGCTGTTCCCACGAGGGAGCCGGCTGAGGATGCCGACGGTATGAGCGTGGGCGGCGACCCGCAAAAGGAGGGCAGGGGAGAAGACCTTGCGGAGACTGCCTCGGCGGAAATGCCTGCGGCAGATATTCCTGCCGAGGAGGAAGCGGAACCTGCGCCCATGGAAGAACAACCTATGGAGGAAGAAACTGGGCCTGAACCAGCCGATGCGATTGCTGCCGCGGTGGAGAGCGTGTTGGCCGCCCGCAGCAAAGATACGGCGGGGCCTGAGACCGAAAGAGATGCCGATGGCGTAAATATCACGCCCGGAAAGCTTCCGGAAATACACGAAGCGCACGAAGCCGCATCGGAACCGCCGGAGTACAGCATAGATCTTTCTGAAGAGCCTGAACCGGTGCCGACAAGGGATGCAGCCCCGTCTGACGCCGAGGAGGACGAATGGGGCTTCCGGGAGCCGCGCAGGGAGGTGCCCGAAGAGGAGGCACCTGCGCAGCCCACGTCAATCGTGCTGCCCGTACGACCTGCGCCGTCCGTGCCGTCTGTGCCGTCCGTGCGGCCAAAGGCAGATGTAAAGAGCGACAGGCAGATCTTTTTTGAGCTGAAATTCAACGAGCTCGACCGCGGTCTGACGCCGGAGGAACGGCAGGAGTGGAACTCCATCTACGCCTCCTACCGCGGCCGCAGCGCCCTTACCGGCACGATCATCGGTGTGGACCCGCGCTCCATTTATGTCTGGAATCCGCGGACGGAGAAGAAGGAAAAGCTCACCATGTACTGTGCCATCGTGGTCCCCTACCGCGTGCGTATCATGATCCCCGAAACGGAGATGTGGGAGGAGGGCGACGAACGACCTGATTACGTGCTGCAAAATATGGTCGGCGCAAAGATCGACTTCATTATCATCAAGGTCGAGCGTGAGGCGGGCTTTGCCGTTGGCTCCCGCCGCCTTGCGAGCCGCAGCCAGCGTTACTTCTTCGCCCACCGTGAGGACCTGCATAGCATTGGAGCGCGTGTGAAATGCCAGCTTATGGCGGTGGGTCCCCGGCGCTGCCTTGCAGAGTGCTACGGCCATGACATTGACCTTACCCAGCGCGAGATAAGCTATACGGCAATTCCCGACCTGCGCAACAAATACCACGCGGGCGTGGAGCTCGATTGCATCGTCAAGGTCTATGATCCGGAGAAGGATGAACTGGTCATCTCCATCAAGGAGATAGAGACCAATCCCTTCCTTGGAGCGGAGCAGCGCCATCCGGTAGGTTGCCGACGCCTCGCGGTCATCTCCGGTAAGTATGGCGGCGGCGTGTTCTGCAACCTGCCCGACGGCGTGGTCTGTATGTGCAACTACTCCTATCAGCACGAGGATTCCGACTTCATGGTGGGGGAGAATGTGATGCTGGTCGTACAGCGCTACGATGATGAAAAGCTTCAGGTGTTTGGAAAAATCATGAGCAAGTGGTGATACTGCCGCGAGCGTAATAATCGCCGCAGTCGAAAGTTTGATTTGCTCCATCTATGAGCAATGTCATTAAGACAAGCCTGCACAAAGAGCAAGCCAGCTACCACAAAAATCTATTTGCGGTAGCTGGCTTTTTCACGCATGTCAAAAGCGGATGCTCTCTGGACATCTGCAACTGCATAATATGTGGGAAATCTGCTTAGCAGTGAGCAGAATAGATAAGCGTGCCGATAAATGAAATTATCCCTGAGTGGTCTAAGCTGTAGGCGCTTACGAACCATCCGGAAGGATCGGCATGTAGATTGCTTTCTTTGACGAAGGCTGACCCGCTTTTCCAACAGAAAGCCGGCATAGTAATCAGATGACAAAGGGTCTATTGAAAAATAGACTCACAAAAGACGCAGGGGCAAAGGACCGGAGAAAGGTCTTTTGCCCCTGCGTTTGTTCAAACGAGTTACTATTTTGTGGAAATTATTTGTGTACGAGAGGGTGCTTATTTAATTTACTGGATTGCGTCCTTGAGAGCCTTTCCGGGCTTGAAGGTAGGTGCCTTGGACGCGGGGATGTTGATCTCGGCTCCGGTAGAGGGATTCCTGCCGATGCGGGCGGCGCGCTCTTTGACCTCGAAAGAGCCGAAACCAACCAACTGCACTTTATCGCCGGATTTCAGCGCACTCTCCGTGGCGGTGAGGAAAGCGGTCAACGCAGCCTCACAGTCTTTCTTGGAAAGACCGCTGGTCTCGGCCATTGCGGCGATCATTTCAGTCTTGTTCATGATGTGTTCTCTCCTGTTGTCATATATTTTAGTCTGGGATGTGACGGTATTATATCGAAAGTGTCAGAATTTTGCAATACGGCGTCGCAAACTCCTTCCATCAATGTCGAGACGCTGGGAGATACACTTGGCGGAGGAACCGGAACCGACAGCGTAATAGATGCTATTATAGTATGGCGGGCATGAAGAGGAGCATCGAGAAATGGAATGGATCACTGTATCGAAGGATACGGATGACTATCCTACTCGATCGGGAATCTTGTTCAGGCAATCTCTGCCGTCTTGTGATAGGGATCCAGGAAAGGCGCGGGAGCCTTTCTGTAAGTGACAAGGCTGACGACCACCAGTGCGGCGGCGCAGGCGATAGCGCCTGGCACCGTGGGACCAAGGCCAAAGGGGGTGCCGATAAGCTTCCAACCAACGCAC